>Ga0187875_10000956_pt1 | contig 22967 bp, 18 predicted proteins | sample June2016WEW_17_1_2_FD_132978 | JGI IMG/M metagenome (GOLD analysis project Ga0187875, IMG submission 132978) | Peatland microbial communities from SPRUCE experiment site at the Marcell Experimental Forest, Minnesota, USA - June2016WEW_17_10 | ecosystem: Environmental > Terrestrial > Soil >...
CGCTTGTGACTGTCGAATGCGATATATTCTTCCATGCGCGGCTCCTCTCCTTTTCTAAAAGGGGTTTCCACCGGCAGCTTATGCCGCCGGCAGGAGTCGCGCTTTCATATTTTCATCCCGAACCGCTTCACAGAAAGGGATCTGCGTTTCTTTCGCGTATTTTTTCTGTGATCGCCCCCTCCCCGCCCGAGCGACGGCACCACCGGCCGCATCCGCTCTTCCTCCCCTATCAAATCTCAAATTTTAGATCTGAGATCGCGCCCTCCCCGATCCACCCAATCGATGCCACCTCCGCGCATTCCGCCAATTCGAATACCCTGCGAGCCTGGATATCATCCACCCATTCTATTCGAATGCTAACCCATGCATACCTATTGACACAGAGTAACCATCCGTGCTAAGCTCTCGCATGAGCTCGACCCGACAACCTCGCACTTCCGCCCCGCTCCAGCCCGCGCGACGCCCCCGCTGCCGACCGCGCCTTAGCCTCGGCAACGCACATCCAGCGCGAGTCCCTACCCTGCCGCGAAGGCCGGCGCACTTCTCTGTGCCCTCTGTGCTCTCTGTGGTAAAAGCCTTTCCCGTCCTCTTCCTCCGCGAGTCTCTGGCATCTCTGCGCCTCAGCGTTATCCTTACGTCTTGCGCTCAGCTCTCGCCAATTTTTCCATGCGCCCAGTTGCAACAGAATCTACCACTACAGTTGCAACTGCACGCATTTCTCAGAAGTGTTGATTATGGAGGACTTATGTGGCACCTAACGCCCCTTAGAATCAACACTTCCAAAAGTTTCCGCACATTTCGTATCGCACTCACTACACGCGACTTAAAGCCCCCTATAATCAACACTTCCATGAAAAACGCCCTGAACTCATCTAGAATCAATACTTCCAAAAGGCAGCCAGGGGGGGGTAGTGGAAAGACGTCACCACGCTCTTCGCCCGCCGTTCGCTCCGGCGGACCCGTCCGGCCACTCGTTTCCGCGCCGCCGTTGCCATTTCCCGCGGCGTGGAGTAGATAGGGTCGTCACAATGATCCGATTTTGCAAATACGCGACTTTGGCCATTTCGCTGACGTTTCTGCTGTGCGCGCGGGCCCGCGCGCAGGAACCGGTCTACTCCCCTTCTCAACAAGCCGTTACTGCTACCGCGTATCCGGACACGGCGGAGGGGCTGACGAAACTGCTCAATGATCTGCTGCAGACGGCGGCGAGTGGGGACCGAGTGCAGTTGGACGCCGCGGTCAAAGGACTCGAAATTCCGAACTACGAAGGGTGGTACGCCGCCGCGTTCGGCGAGAACCATGGCAAGACGTGGGCCGCTTACCGCGGAGCGCATCTCGACCAAGACGAAAAGACGTTCGAGAACATACTGGTACAGGATGACGGGGGACACGGCAAAATCGTTCTGCGGAAGCTGTGGGGGAATTCGGAGCTCGCCGGGGTCGCTCAGGGAGCGAATGTCGATTGTTTGAAGCAGCGGGAGAACATCTATCAGGCGTCCTGGAAGCCCGACAATCCGGTCAAACCTCAATCCGTCGCTTTTACGGAGTACTTCGTCTTCAGTGAAGGGAAATTCCTGTGGGACCACGCGATTATCGCCGCAAACCCTGGCTGCCTGGAGGGTCCGGGGCCGCAGCCGGTCACGGAACAAACGCCGAACGGCGGCGCGGCTGCCAAGCCTGGCAGCGCAGGTGTCGGATATCCGGGATGCCTGGCTTGTCGAAATCCAGGGTTCAGCGATGCAGCTCGACACGAAAGGGTTGAAGGGATTGTTGTCTTGAGCGTTGTCATTCAACTGGACGGCCACGCCACCGACATCAAACTCGTGAGGGGATTGGGATACGGCTTGGACCAGAAAGCCATTGAAGCGGTGGAGGGCTGGTCCTTCAAGCCTGGAACGGGTCCGGACGGTGCACCTGTCGCTATGACTGTGATGATCCAAGTGGGCTTTCGCCTGCTGTAAAAGCGCGCGTCAGAAGCAACAGCAAACGTCTGATGCAGTCCAGGCCCGGAAATTCGGCCGTGACGAAAAACGTTATGAAAAATCTGGCGCTGGGGCGGGTGTATCAATTGCTGGAGCCGGGGCCGGTGGTGCTGCTGACGACGTCGCGCGAGGGGCGCGCCGACGTGATGGCGATGTCGTGGCACATGATGGTGGAGTTTGAGCCGCCGCTGGTGGCGTGCGTGGTGAGCGACGCGAATTACAGCTTTGCGGCGCTGCGGGCGACGGGCGAATGCGTGATCGCGATTCCGGCGGTGAAATTGGCGCGCAAGGTCGTCGAGATCGGCAACTGCTCCGGGCGCGACGTGGCGAAGTTCGAGAAATTTGGGCTGACCGCGGCGCGCGGCCAGCGCGTGGCGGCGCCGCTGATCGCTGAATGCTTCGCGAATCTAGAGTGCAAGGTGGCCGATGCGCGCTTCGCCGGCAGATACAACTTGTTCATCCTGGAAGTGCTGAAAGCTTGGATCGATCCGGCGCAAAGGAATCCAAAGACGATTCACCACCACGGCTACGGCAAATTCGTCGTGGACGGCAAGACGATCACTCTGAAATCGCGAAAGCGATGATCGGCACACGAGAGGAATTCGGGCGCTAGGGCCAAGCATGAAGATCATTTTATTTGGCGCGACGGGGATGGTGGGGCAAGGAGTGCTGCGCGAATGCCTGCTCGATCCGAAGATTGAAAGCGTGCTCTCGGTGGGGCGCGCGCCGACGGGGCGCGCGGACGCGAAGTTGCGCGAGTTGGTGCACAAAGATATGTATCACTATGCCGACGTCGAAGATCAGTTGCGCGGATATGACGCTTGCTTTTTTTGTCTGGGGGTTTCGTCGGCGGGGATGGCGGAGGCGGATTATCGCCGTCTGACGTATGACCTGACGATGGCAGCGGCGGAAACTTTGGCGAAGCTGAATCCGGACATGACGTTCATCTACGTTTCGGGCATGGGGACGGACAGCACGGAGCAAGGGCGCTCGATGTGGGCGCGCGTGAAGGGTGCAACCGAAAATGCGTTGCTGCGATTGCCGTTTGCGGCGGCTTACATGTTTCGGCCCGGCGTGATTCAGCCGATGCACGGGGAAAAATCGAAGACGCGACTTTATCGCGTGATGTATGTGCTGACGGGATTTGTGATTCCGCTGCTGCGCGTGTTTCCGAAATATGTGACGACGACCGAACGGATCGGCCGCGCGATGATTGAAGTCGCGAAGCACGGCGCGCCGAAGAAACTTCTGGAAACTCAAGACATCAACGATTTGGCGCGGAAGCCGAGCCGAAAGTGATCTGGAGAGCGGAGAGCATGCACGTGCGGTGGCCGAGCAAAAAGCGTATCGCGTGGATTCTCGCAGCCATCGCCTTGATGCTCAGCTCAGCTTGGTCACTTCTGCAGTACTTGAGCGTCGTAGGCGACATTAGTGGATGGATAGGGCTGCCGCAATACGCTGACCAAATACCCCGACTCGAAGCCAAGGGGACACGGGACCTCTGGTTAGGCATTCTCTTGCCGCTAGTGGCGGCGGTTCTCCTTGGTCTCGGGAAAGACGAACCCGAGACAAACCCTGGTCGTGCCGCGGGCGATCGGCGAACCGTCCTGACATATTCTCACGATTCGCGCGAACCAGTTGCCGCGGTCGTAGTCGTCATGATTCGGCTGGGTATTTCAGTGCTTGGCACGCTCGGCTTAGTGGCCTTGCTGCTCTTCATCGAGTTCGTTCTGAGCAAACTTGGCGCATCGGGTGTTTGACGCGCGTGCCTTGGGATGCGTCATCTATGCGCGGGACTTGGCGACCAATTCTTCCCACCGGCCTTGGGATTTCAATAGGAGCTCGACGACTTCGCGCACGCCGCCGTTGCCGCCGGAATGCGCGGTGACGAAGTGCGCGGCGCGTTTTACTTCGGGCATGGCGTTGGCGACGGCGACAGCCAGGCCGACGCGTTTCATGATCGGCAGATCGGGAAGATCGTCGCCGACGTACGCGACTTCTTCGTCGGTGACGCCGGCGTCGCGCAGAATTCCTTCGTACACAGGAATTTTCACGGCCACGCCTTGGCGGACATACTCCATGCCGCATTCTTTCGCGCGGCGTTCGACCGCGGCGGATTTGCGCCCGGTGATTACGCCCGTTTTCAAGCCGGCGATGCTCAGCAGCGTCAGCCCCGCGCCATCCTGCGCGTAGAAGCCTTTGAGTTCGAGCGTTGAGCCATCGAGCTGCGAGAGCAGCCAGACGTGACCGTCGGTGAGGACGCCGTCAACATCACAAAGCAGGACGCGGATCTTGCGCGCGCGGCGCGCGACTGCGGGAGAAACCTTTGCGTTGGCGACTTCTTTGTACGGCACGGATTGGGCCTCCGAGAAGTTAGGACGCGTCGAGCGTCCATAGATCGTGCAGATGCAAGACGCCGAGCGGGCGCCGCGCAGCGTCGACTACGACAAGAGATGTAATGTGCCGCTCTTCCAGGATGCGAAATGCTTGGCTGGCTAGCTCCGCGGGAGCGATCGTGGCGGGCTCACGCGTCATGCTCTCGCCGGCGACGGCGTGAAACGCATCGGCGCCGCGCTTCTGCATCAAGCGGCGCAGATCGCCATCGGTGAGGATGCCTGCGAGGCGGCCATCAGCATCCAGCACGGTAGTCATGCCGAGACCTTTGCGGCTCATCTCGTAGATCACGTCCGGCAGCTTCGCGCCGACGCCGACGCTCGGCAACGCGTCGCCAGAGTGCATCAGGTTTTCGGCGCGGAGCAACTTCATGCCCAAGCGACCGCTGGGATGAAGCGCGGCGAAATCGTCTTGGCGGAATCCGCGGCGATCGAGCAGCGTGATGGCCAAGGCATCTCCCATGGCCATGGCTGCCGCAGTGGAGGCCGTGGGCGCGAGGTTCAGCGAACACGCCTCTTCGGCAACGCGAATGTCGAGCGCGACTTTGCTGCGCGCGGCGAGCGTGGAGGCAGCGTCGCCGGTGAGCGAGATCAACGGTACGCCGAGGCGCTCGATGGTTTCAAGTAGCGCGAGAATTTCTTGCGTTTCGCCGCCGTAGCTGATGGCCAGCACAGCGTCCTGGCGCGTCAACATGCCGAGATCGCCATGCAACGCGTCAGCAGGATGCAAAAAGAAAGCTGGCGTGCCGGTGCTGGCAAGGGTGGCGGCGATTTTTCTGCCGACGAGGCCGGATTTGCCCATGCCGGTGACGACGACGCGGCCTTTGCAAGCTAGAAGCAAATCGACGGCCTGTTCAAATCGCGCATCGAGACGCGCGATGAGATCGGAGATCGCGGCGGCTTCGATGCGCAGAACGCGCTTGGGGGTTTCGAGGCTCATGTTTGCCCCAACGTGCGCACCAGGGCGGCGAGCGGCGCAAGTTTTGCGAGCAGCGCAGGCAAGCGATCGAGCTGCAAAGCGTTCGAGCCGTCGGAGAGCGCGCGCTCCGGCGCATCGTGCACTTCGAGGAAAACTCCATCGGCGCCCGCGGCGACTCCGGCGCGTGCCAAAGGCTCGATGAATTCGGGCTGGCCGCCGCTCGCATTGCCCGCGGCGCCCGGCAACTGCACGGCGTGCGTGACGTCGAGGACCACCGGGCAACCGGTTTTCTTCATAATGGGAATCGAGCGCATGTCGACAACGAGATTTTGATAACCGAAGGAGGCGCCGCGTTCGGTGAGAATCACTTTGTCGTTGCCGACGCTGGCCACTTTTTCCACGGCGTGAGCCATGTCCCATGGAGAAAGAAATTGGCCCTTCTTCAGATTGATCACGCGGCCGGTGCGCGCCGCGGCGAGGAGCAGATCGGTCTGGCGCGAAAGAAACGCCGGAATTTGTATGACGTCACACACTTCGCCGACTGGCGCGGCTTGCGCGGGCTCGTGAATATCGGTGAGGACGAGCACGCCGAGATCGCGCTTGATGCGGCCCAGTATCGCGAGACCATCCTTCATGCCCGGACCGCGATACGAGGACAGCGAAGTGCGATTGGCTTTGTCAAACGACACTTTGAATATTAGCGGGACGCGCGCCGCAGCGGCGATCTCCGCCAGGCGCTCGGCCATCATGCGCGCGTGGGCTTCGTTTTCGATCACGCACGGACCGGCGATCATGAACAGTGGCGAGCCGGCGCCGATCTGCAGCGTTCCGATCTGAATTTGTTTTGCTTCGTGCATTGCGATGCGTCTTAGCCTATGCGGGACGCCGCGGATTTGCAATCGGAGCGCGGGTGCCGATCAATTCTTGGCGATCTGATAGTCGCTGAGATTGATTTCGATGGCGACGGTTTGCGCTGGAAGCTTCACTTGATACGCGACCTTCGACGGCAGCTCGAGCCCTTCGATCAACTGATAATCGATCTGAAAATCCACGGTCTGCGCCCCGTTGTTGATTACGCTATTCGCGCTGGTGAGCAAAAGGCCGTTGGGCGTTTTGGTGTACTTGGGCTGCATCACCACGGTCGAAGCCGGCGTGACAACTTTCATCACCGTGAGCAGCGCATCGCGCGTCAGGGTAAGTTCGACGCTTGTGCCGCCATCGGTCTGCTTCAGGTGATATCCGGTCATGTCGGTGGAGTATGCGAGATTTGGGTCACTGGCCGCAGAGAAAATGCCGGATAGCACCATGTTGTTCCACGTCTGAAAGAAACCTTCGACGGTTTGCTTCACGCCGTCGACAATTTGGTTCACGCTGGGATCCGTCGCAGCATCATCTGTGCGGTACGCGGTGACGGTGCTGGCTCCCTGCTGATCGATCACCGCCGAATATCGAACTGGACTGACCAAGGCAAGCTGACCCGAATCGGAAATAAATTTCGGCCAGTCGGGCACCACCGTGCAATTGAACGATTTCAACCCCAGTGACTGAAGGACGTAGTACGACGTTTCCGCTTTGCGGAGCAACGCTTCCTTGGTAACGGGCGCGGATGCGACGGGCGCACGGGCCGGGGCTGGCGCGGGAGTGGTGACGGGCGTGTCAAGGCGCTTGCCATCCTCCTGCGTCTGCGCGACGGCGGGATGCGCGACGAATGCCGCGCCGAGAAACAATGCGAGCAGCGAAGCTGCGAAAGTGCCGATCTTAGAGTTTTTCATAGGGACGCCTTTCAACTCGATTTCCTTCCGCCGCAAGCGGCTTGGCTTTAGTGGCGACTTTCGCTCGTGGGAAATTCGTTTGAAACACCGGCGCCGGCAGCGCGCGCCGTTTCGGACAACGCCTCGCTGTGTTCTCGGGCGGCGCCGATAAACGCAGCGAACAAAGGATGCGGCGCGAGCGGCCTGGATTTGAATTCAGGATGGAATTGGCAGCCAAGAAACCACGGATGGCCAGGCAGCTCGACGATCTCAACGTACGTGGCGTCGGGTGTGGCGCCGGAGATTCGCAGGCCCGCGCCCGTCAGTGCCGCTTCGTATTCACGATTGAATTCGTAGCGATGGCGATGGCGTTCGCTGATTTCCGTGGTGCCATAGACGCGATTCGCGAGCGACCCGGGTTCCAGGCGGCAAGGCCACGCGCCCAGACGCATGGTGCCGCCCATTTCGTCCACGCCGAGCAGTTCGCGCAGCTTGTAAATCACGCGATGCGGTGTGCGCGGATCGAATTCCGTGCTGTCGGCGCCGGTCAAACCGCAGGCATCGCGCGCAAATTCGATTGTGGCGCACTGCATGCCCAGGCAAATTCCGAAAAACGGCACGCCGTTCTCGCGCGCGTACTGTATGGCGTAAATCATGCCTTGGATTCCGCGCTTACCAAATCCGCCGGGCACCAAAATGCCGCCGGCACCGGCCAAACGGCTCGCGGCCGCCGCGGGCGAATCAAGCTCTTCAGCCTCAACCCAATCGATCACCGTGCGCACGCGATGCGCCAAGCCGCCGTGCATCAAAGCGTCGCGCAAACTTTTGTACGCGTCTTCGAGCTGCACGTATTTGCCGACGACGGCGATGCGCACTTCGCCTTCGGGATTGCGGATCAACTTGATCAGATTCTGCCAGAGCTCCAGGCGCGCCGGGGGCGCTTCGATGTGCAATTGGCGGAGGATCTGATCGTCCAGGCCTTCCGCCGCGAACATCAGCGGCACGGCGTAAATCGTGTCAACGTCCTGCGCGGCGATCACGCGCGATTCCGGAACATTACAAAACAGCGCGATTTTCGCCTTCATCTCGTGGGGAATGCGGCGATCGCAACGGCACAGCAAAATGTCGGGCTGAATGCCGAGGCTGAGGAGTTCCTTCACGGAATGTTGCGTGGGCTTGGTCTTCAATTCGCCGGCGGAGGAAATGTACGGCACCAGCGTGACGTGGACGAAAAGGACATTTTCAGCGCCCAGTTCCAGGCGCATCTGGCGGATGGCTTCAAGAAACGGCAGCGATTCGATATCGCCCACCGTCCCGCCAATTTCGATAATCACGACATCAGTATCAACCGAGACTTTGCGAAACGCCGCTTTGATTTCATCGGTGACGTGCGGAATCACCTGGACGGTCTTGCCCAGATAATCTCCACGGCGCTCCTTAGCGAGAATTCCTTCGTAGATGCGGCCGGTGGTCCAATTATGCTCGCGGCCGAGCTTGGCGGAAGTGAAGCGTTCGTAGTGGCCGAGGTCCAGATCGGTTTCCGCACCGTCGTCGGTGACGTAAACCTCGCCATGCTGATACGGGCTCATCGTGCCCGGGTCCACGTTCAGATATGGATCACATTTTTGGAGAGTGACTCGGAGCCCCCGGCTTTCGAGCAGGCAGCCTATGGAGGCTGCTGCCACGCCTTTGCCGAGTGAGGAAACAACGCCACCGGTTACAAAAATATACTTCGGTGCCATCCACGCAGTCTGGCGCTAAGGCAGTTCCCCAAGCGCGCTGAACTGTTTTGCGTCCTCCAATTTTGTACGAGTACAAGGCATTGTAACAGAGGACGCGGCGCTGTCAATCGCGCGCGGCCGCGGGCAGTGGGTCATTTTCCCAGTTGCCGACAGACCGGGAGTCAGGTTGACTTGGAGGGCGTTTAGGTCAGCACCTTGCTACGCCGGCGGGCAGGGTGGTTGGGGTCGGTGAATTCGAGCAGTTCGATGGGCGCGCCGTTTTCGATTATGAATGCGACGCGGACGCCGTCGGATGCGCTGTTGGGAGGAATCAGGATTTCGCGGCCAGCAAGCTCGGAGGCGAGATCAGCCACTTCAAACGCGACGTGCGGAACGTGCCGGACGAGATCAGGGACCGCCGCGTCCGCTTCGAAACGCATCCACTCCACGCCGAATTCGCTTTTCTCGTGGCTGACGACAAAGACTTTCAGGTGTTTCAGGTGGGTCTCCCCAGGCTTCACTTCGGTAGTGGGAATTCCGATGTGATGATAGCGGCGCATTCTTTTTCGGTCTCCGTGGATTTGGCACAAATTCTACGCTATCGTTACCGCGTTTGAAACCGCGCCCTCGTGGCCGAACTGCTGAAGCACGAAGTCAATTGCACTTCAGTGGTTTGGGCGCGAGTCAGATTCGGAATGGATTACGAGCAACTCGAAAACTAGCCCACTACGCGGCCGCGCAATCGATTTCGCCGAAGCAACTTTTTTGCTGCGACGCGTGTCCTATATGTGGTCGTTTGCGGTAGGATCGTTGACGCAGACGGCGGTAGTCGACCTCCTCACATTGAGCCTCGCCGGGGATTCTGTGAGAATTCGTTGGAAGTTTGGGGCTCGCTACAGGAAAATGGTCTGGGGGTAATCATGCTTAGGTTGTGTGTGAAGCGCCGATCCTTGGAGACCGCGCTGCTTGGACGGAATGCGGCCGAGACCGCGAGAGTGCGGTCTGCGGCGGCGCCGGCATTGCCGGTGCTGCCGCGAAGGGCGGCGTTCGGCATCGCGCCCCAATTCTGGGGAAACGGAGGAGGAAGCCGATGAGGCGCGCCGCGCTGCTCGCCGTCATCGCATTGGCGTTCGCGTCAGCCGGCTGCAAGAAGTCGAGTTCGACCGCCACCACTCCGACGATCACCATCACTCCGACGGATATCGATTTAGAAGCTGGCCTGACACAGCAGTTCGGCGACACCGTCACCAACGAATCGAATACGGCGGTGACCTGGCTGGTGAACGGCATAGCCGGCGGGGACGCCGCGACGGGCATCGGCACGATCAGCACTACGGGGCTGTACCAGGCGCCTCCCGCAGTGCCCAACGGATCCGCTGTAACGATCACGGTTGAAGTCACATCGGACACCACCACTTTTGCAACCGCCACGGTGGTGATCACGGCAATTCCGACGGTGGCTATTGCGCCGACGACGCTGACGCTGGCGCCGGCAGTGCCGGCAGCGCCGACTTTATTTACGGCGACGCTGACCGGTGTGCCGACAAATGTGAGTACGGCCGTGACGTGGGAAGTCGGCAACGTTATCGGCGGAAACGCGACGGTTGGATCTATCGTGCCGGTGAGCGCGCCGGCGGCGGGCTGCCAGACGACTCCGCCTTGCACGGCGACCGCGAATTACACACCTCCTCAAGTGCCACCGCCGGGTGGAACGGCAGTCGTGAACGTGTACCTTACCGCCTTTCCCTCACAATCAGCGGGAACAACAATCACGCTGCAGTATGGTCCGCCGTCTATTGCGGGCTCGTACGCATTCTCTATCGCGGGGCAGAATTCTTCAGGTGGCTTTTTCACGCGCGCGGGGCAGCTGACTGCCAACATCGTCGGTGGAGTTGGCACGCTGAGCGGCATCGAAGACATCCACACGCCAACAACCGTAACCGCGGACACAGCGGTCAACGGGACGTACACGGTGGGACCAGACGGCCGCGGCACCGCCGTGCTCACGGACACAACCGGAACCACGAATTATTATTTGACAGTCGTCTCCGCCAACCAAATCGGACTCACCGAGGCTGACAATTCCGCCACGGCCCACGGAGAGGCGGACCTGCAGGACCCAACGTCATTCGCTCAATCGAAATTCTTAGGCGGCTACGCGTTTGATTTCTATGGCACGAGCGGCGCAGCGCATCCCACGTCCGAGGTCGGCCAATTCACGGCAACCGGATCCGGCGCTGCGATTCAGAACGGCCTGGAAGACGTGAACGCCGCGGGCACACTGACTCCCGCGGCGGGTTTTTCCGGCAGTTTCGGCGCGATCAACTCTGGCACAGGCCGCGGTACGGCAACGATCAATGGCTTCAGCGGGCCCACGACGTTTGCGTTCTACATGATCTCATCCGGCGAGGCGCGATTCATTGAGACCGACGCTTCGGCGAATCTTGTGGGCGACGCGTTACTGCAAGCCGGCGCCGCGAATCTCGGGTACCTTTCCAGCTTGAACATGTTCACGGTTTCGGGCCGCAGCGGGACCGGCAGATACGCGATGGCCGGGGAGTTTCTGGCCGACGGGAACGGCACTCTCTGTGTTGGCGGCCTCCCCAACTCCAACTGCCTGCTGGATCAAAACAACAATGGGACGGTCGCCACAACCGTGCAGTACACGGGCACCTACACGGTCGCCGCGTCTGGACGCGGCACCGTGACGTTCAATCCCAGCGGCCAAGCGCCGATGACTTTCGTTATGTATTTCGTCTCCACAGGCGACGCGGTCATCCAGGAAACTGATTCTTCGGTAGTCGCCGACGGAATCTTGCTCGAACAAAGCGGAGGAACGCTCACTACGCCGAACGTCTCCGGCAGCTTTGCGCTTAATTGGACTGGAGCTGCGCCGTCGATTACGACGCCGCAGGACACCACGGGCCAGCTCACCGTGGGCAAGACGCCCGGCGCAGTTGCAGGAACATGGGATCGCAACGATGCGCTCGTTCTGCAACCGGGCGTCACGCTAACTGGAACGTATGCGCTGGCGATTAACGATCGCGGCACCGTGACACTGACGGACGCGAGCAACATCACCTACGATTTGGCGGCGTACGCGGTGAACAAGTCCAGATTGTTCTTGATCGATACGGACCCAACGCTGGTGTTCAGCGGTCAGCTCAAGCAGCAATTCTAGGCGGGGCAATTCCCTTTCGCGCGCCGCGGCTCAATCCTCGCCGGTGGCCCGCAGTAGTTTTTCGACGCGCTCCACATCCTCGGGCACATCCACGCTGACGGAATCGTTCAGCGTCTCAACAACGCGAATCGGATAACCATTTTCGAGCCAACGTAATTGCTCGAGTTGCTCGACGCGTTCGAGCACGCCCATCGGCAGCGTTGGAAATTCCAGCAAGGCATCGCGGCGAAACGCATAAAGTCCAAGGTGTTTCAAATGGCGCGCGTGGACCAATCCATCGTCATCGCGCACCCACGGAATCGGCGCGCGCGAAAAATAAAGCGCGCGATCCTCGAAATCGAGGACAGTTTTTACGACATTGGGATCCATGATGTCTGCCGCGATCGTGATGGGCACCGCCAGCGTGGAAACGCCGATCGCGGTGTCCACATCGAGCGCATCGATCGCGGCGTCGATCCCGGCGGGATCGAGCAGCGGCTCATCGCCCTGAACGTTGACGACGAATGCGAAATCCTGGCCGAGCGGCCCGGCGGCAACTTCGGCGGCGCGCTCCGTGCCGGAGCGATGCGTGGCGCGCGTCATCACCGCGTCTCCGCCGAATTCGCGCACGGCGATGAGGACGCGCTCGTCGTCCGTCGCAACGATGGTGCGCGTGACCGAACGCGCCAGCGCGACGCGGCGCCACACGCGCTCGATCATCGTCTTGCCGGCTAGCGAAACCAGCGGCTTACCCGGCAGGCGGCTGGAGGCGTAACGCGCCGGAATAATCGCCAGGACATCGGATCGGCTTGGCGAGCCATCCGGCATTTCATTTGGCGTCTCGGAAGACATCCGATTCAGCCCATCCCTCGTAGATAGTCACAAAGAGGCGCGGTTGCGTCGAACAGCGATGCTATCACAGGCGGCCAGAGGCGCGACGGCGCGCTCGAAGAGGCCGGCTTGCGTGGCCATGGACCCATGGTAGAATCGCGATAGTAATTCGCAGCAAGTTGACGCCTTGGCCGCCCGGCTGAACCGAAGTTTTCGAGGAGGCACGGTGCTGGCAATCGGACGTCTTGGCAGTAGATGCGCGCTGTTTTTGCTGCTATGCGCGCTGGTGTCGCACCCGATCCGGGCGCAAGTCACAGGTCCGGAAAAGCCCGTTCCGCCTCCCGAGTCATCCACGCAAGCGACAGCTTCCGGCAAGGCACCCAAAGAGATCAAGGTCGACGTCTCGCTGGCGCTCGTGAACGTCACGGTGACGGATCCATTCGATCGCCTGGTCACCGGACTCGAGAAAGAAAACTTCAAGGTATATGAGGATGGCGTCGAGCAGGAGATCGTAAATTTCTCCAGCGAGGACGTGCCGATTTCGATCGGCGTGATTTTCGATATGAGCGGCAGCATGTCCGACAAAGTGGATAAGGCGCGCGAGGCGGCGGTGCAATTCTTCCACACCGCGAATCCGCTGGACGAATTCTTCCTGGTGAGCTTCAACGACCGGGCTCAGTTGACCAGCCCGTTCACCACGAGCGTGGACGAGCTGCAAAACCGGATGATGTTCACCGCGGCGCACGGGCGTACGGCGCTGCTGGACGCGATCTACCTGGGATTGTCCGAAATGAGGGGTGCACGCAACGCCAAGCGGGCCTTGCTCATCATATCGGATGGAGGCGATAATCATAGCCGCTACAACGAGACCGACATCAAGAGTTTCCTGAGGGAGGCGGACTGCCAGCTCTACGCGGTGGGCATTTTCGACCCGGTCGACATCCGCGCGCGCACTCCCGAGGAGGCTGAAGGCCCCTCGCTTTTGACGGAGCTGACGGACATGAGCGGAGGGCGCGTGTTTCCAGTGCAGAATCTGAACGATTTGCCCGATATCGCCGCGAAAATTGGAATGGAGCTGCGCAATCAATATGTTGTCGCCTATAGACCCAGCAACGCTAAACACGATGGCACTTGGAGAAAGATCAAGGTCAAGCTCAATCCGCCCCGAGGCCTGCCTCCCCTCAACGTCTACGCGAAAACAGGATATTTTGCGCCGACCCAATAGCCGCGCCCGCCTGGCGAGCGCGCTGGTCCTCACGATTCTGCTAGGCACGCTGGCTGTAGGCGGCGTGGCTTGGGCTGGGCCGCAAGCCGCGGGTCCGCAAATGCCGGATACGTCCTCGCAGCCGCCGCCCCCTCCCGGCGCTCAGGGGGCACAACCCGCGCAAGGTCCGAACGGCACGACAACTACCAAGAACGGCCAGGGCGGCTACACAATCCAGAGCAATGTGAACCTGGTCGTGCTGCACGCCTCCGTGCTGAACGATCGCGGCGTGTTTGTGCCGGGCTTGCAACAGGGCGATTTCCGCGTATTTGAAGACAAGGTGGAACAGAAACTGGCCGTTTTCAAACAAGAGGACGTTCCGGTGAGTGTGGGCCTGGTGATCGATAATAGCGGCAGCATGCGCGACAAGCGGCCGAGCGTGAACGCCGCAGCGCTGACGTTCGTGGAGACTTCCAATCCGCAGGACGAAGCGTTCGTCGTCAATTTCAACGACGACTACTACCTGGATACCGAGCACGACTTCACCAGCGACATCGAGGAGATGAAGGAAGCGCTGGAGCGCATCGACGCGCGCGGCAGCACGGCGCTTTACGACGCGGTGATCGGCTCGCTCGACCATTTGAAGAAGGGGCACAAGGACAAGAAAGTTTTGCTGGTGATTACCGACGGCGACGACAACTTCAGCCATCACAAACTGGCTGACGTGATTTTCGAAGCTGAGCACTCCGACGCCATCATTTATACGATCGGCCTATACAGCAAAGACGACATGAAGGAATCCGAAATGCGGAGTGCGCGGCGCAATATGCAAAAATTGGCGGATGCCACCGGAGGCGCGGCGTATTTCCCCGAGGATGTGGCCGACACGGAGGCGATTTGCACGCAGATCGCCCACGATATTCGGAATCAATACACGCTGGCGTACTACCCGACGAATTCCGCGCAGGATGGTACGTTTCGCAACGTGGCCGTGCAGATCACTCCGCCGCACGGCATGGGAAAGCTGATTGTGCGCACGCGCTCCGGCTACTATTCGCACCAGGCTGCGCCGGCGGATTGACGCGACGGCGCCAAAAACCTACTGAAAAAGATAACGCAGAGACGCAGAGAGAGCAGAGATTCGCGGAGAAGCCTCTCGAGCGCGATTCAACCTGCCCGATTCATCGTTAGGAAATAAGAGAGAGAAAACTTGTGCCGTGCGGGAGTGTGCCGCCGAAATTTTGCGCCACGGTTTCGCCCATGTCCGCGAGCGTGTCGCGGATGCCGAGCGCGACGCCGCGCTTCCCCGCTGGGCTGAACGTCACGATGGGCACGTATTCCCGGGAATGGTCCGTCGTGGGCCAACGCGGATCGGGATCGCAGCCGTGGTCGGCGGTGATCATCAGGAGATCGCGCGGCTTCAGAAGCGGAAGCAGCGTTCCTAGGCCGACGTCGAATTCCTCGAGCGAGCGCGCGAAACCTTCCACATCTTTGCGATGGCCGTAGAGCATATCGAAATCGACCAAGTTGCAGAAAATCAGTCCGCGCGCGCGTGCGGCCAGCGCTTGGGCGATTTTCTCGACGCCGTCGGCGTTGTTTTTTGTCGTGACGTAATCGTCCACGCCGCGGCCGTTGTAGATGTCGTGAATTTTGCCGATGCCGAACACCGGAATTTTGCGCTCGGCCAGCACGTCGAGAAGCATCGGGCGCGGCGGCTGCACGGCGTAATCGTGGCGGCGCTCCGTGCGGCGAAAACTTCCCGGCTCGCCGGTGAATGGGCGCGCGATCACGCGGCCAACGCGATGCGGGCCATCCAGTAGTTTCCGCGCGATCTCACACATGCGATACAGCTCGGCGATCGGGATCACGCTTTCGTGCGCCGCAATCTGAAAGACGCTATCGCCTGACGTGTACACGATCGGGAAGCCCGTGCGCATGTGCTCTTCGCCAAGCTCCTTGATGATCTCGGTGCCGGAGGCAGGCTTGTTGCCCAGCGTCTTGCGGCCGATGGCGCGCTCGAACGGCTCCATGATTTCCGGCGGGAAACCGTGCTTGTAAACGGGAAACGCCTGCGCGAGCCAAATGCCCGCCATCTCCCAGTGCCCCGTCGTAGTGTCTTTGCCCGGCGAATGCGTGGCGCCTTTGCCGTAGCAACCATCCGGCTGCGCGGGCGGTGTGAGATGCGCGAGCGGCGCGATATTCGCCAGGCCCAGGCGCACAAGATTATCCAGGCGCAGCGGCCGCGATTCCGCCACGTGGCCGAGCGTGTTGCGGCCGACGTCATCGTAATCGGCAGCGTCAGGCAGCGCGCCGATCCCCACACTGTCGAGTACGATCCAAAGGACGCGATCGAATGGTTCCATGCGCCCGAATCTACCACATCTATCACCGAATGGATTTCTTGCCCTCCAAGCAAGGGGATTGTCTCAGCGCTGATGCCCGGATGCGCGGTCCGTGAATCAATGAGCAGCCGGAAGTGACAGAGTGGCACCGGAAGGAACGCGCAACAAGTAGGCCACTTGATCGGCGGTCATGACGAGAAAGCTGCGCGAATCGCCGCCGAATCGCGCGAACGACACGCGCTCTGGCAAATCGTCTTCGCCGATGGGCGAATCCGATCTCAGATCGTAAAGAATCTCGCGCCCAACGCTGTTTTCATAGCAAAGGATATTTCCATCGGGCGAAATCGCGCGCAGATGGCCGAACAGAATTGCCTTGCGCGCACCGTTTGAAACCGAATAGATCAGCAAACGATTCAGATTGTCTCCGAGAACCGCCGCGTCTCCTCCGAGGTTCGCTGCAAGGATGCGAAACGTCCGGTTGTGCGTGTCCACGCGAAGCGAGGCAGTTGTCTTCCCTGTTGCTATGTCGAGAAATTCGATGAACTGGTCTTCGGCGCGGGTTCCCGCGAATCGGCTGCGAGATTGCGGATCGAGATCCGCGTCCTCCTGCGCACCAGGCTCATTGCCGCGCCAGATAAGCGAAATCGTTTCGGCGCGAGGGTCCGAGCTGGTATCCGGCGCGAGTTTAGGAAACTTTCGCGACCACAACACAGCTCCCGTCCGCGCGTCGCTGACGTCGAGCTGCCAATTCTGCCTCCAAGACACGAGCGATCCGAATATTCCTGCCCAGAACAATCCCGCGGCGTCACCATTATCCGGATCGGATTCCATCGACACGGCATTGCCCTCCACGCTGCCTTTTCCAGTGATCGGCCGCCACGCCAACAGATAACGGCCCCACTGATCAGGCAAGCCGTGCCCCAGGTCCACCGCCACTCCCATAGACCGCGCCCCCATGTCGATCTTGGCGATTGAGGGAGGAACGTCGCCGCTCTTGGGGAATTCCGCGAAGAGCACGTCAGGCGGCTCGAAATCCGCCCCGCGGAATCCGCGCAGATTCACTACAATGTTGCCGGTTTGCAAATTCCAAATCGAGCCGTGATCCCCCACCGCGATCGCGAGTCGATTGAGATCTCCGGAGACGCCAACGGTCCGAACTGTACCCAGGAGGCTTTTGGGCAGCGTGATCGCGGCCGTAGGATCATTGCCAGACGCTCCGTAGAGCGCGATCGAGCCATCCGGCCGCTGGTTAAGGAACACGCCGTCGCAAACATCGAACGCGGAGCTTTTGCTGCCGCGCACGAGGCGGCCGGCACCTACATCGAACGCCCCGACAGCGCCGACCGCGGTGGGTCGAACGATGAAATATTTGCCGTCGGTTGCAGCCGAAGGAGTCGCATTGCCGAATTGAACCTTCTGAACGATCTCGCCCGATGGGAATTTCGCGATCGCAGACTTGGCGCCTTGATCTCCCGCCATACCCACGATTCTGTCCGGTCCGATAAAAGCGAACGTGGTAGCCACTAAATCAGACAAGACGCCCTTCACGGGAATCGGTTGGCGCGACGCCAGGTCGTATGCAAAATTCTCACCAGTCGGAGAATGTGCGAGGAAGAAACGGCCATCGGTCGAGTAACCCATGCTGACGCGAAATCCTTGAAAGCTCAGTGCGAGAATGATTGATTCGAAACTGTTCCACTGTTCGAGGTTGGGAAACGATTTCTTTTCTGCGATCGTGTCGCCCGACCCGACATCGACCAACATCAGGCTCCAATTAAGGCGATCGGGCGAATATGTAAGGCACGCCAGTGTGCGTCCATCCGGAGAAAGCAGGGATTGAGCGCAGCCATTTTCGACGGTGACTTCAGTCGCCGTCACTTGCCGGCTCTCGACGTCCCACTGTTCGACGCGCAAGCCGGGCGTCCCGAAAACCAGGGACCGGGAGTCTGGCGTGAACTGCACCGGCAATGCGTCAGCCGGCGCCTCGATTCGGAACGCGAGTGCCAGCGGCTGGCGCGTCAAAACGTCGATTCCGGAGGAATCCTGCGCGAGGATGTAGCGGCCATCCGGACTGAATCGCAATACGCGGAACGGCTCCTGAAGCGGAGGCCTGAGGACTCTCGTGGCCATAAGATCCGGCAACGATTGCGCATGGCCCGTTCCAACGTACGAAACGACGGTTTCGCGCCATCTTCCAAATTCCTGATTCACATTCGCGGGGAGCTTCGCATGGCACTCGGAAGCCAACTGGTTCTCAGTCTGGATCATCTCGCGAAGTCGCTTTGAATCCGGACGCGTCATTCCGAATAAATCCGTCAGCCAATTGCCGGTCTTTCCCTTGGTTCCGACCAATCGATCGAAAACCTCTGGGAGCGCCTTGGGGTCGTAACCGGCGCGCGCCATGGCCTGGACTGCGATATGGTCCGCCACAATTTCGTCCTGTTCCCGCTCGGCTTCATAGGAGGAAGGAATCTTGACCGCACCCTCCAGGACTTCATTGAATTTCTCGAAAAGATCCTCGCGGTCGCCAATTTGTGCGATGTGCATGAGATTGAAGATCCGCGTCGCGCCGGCTGCGGGCTGGCGCGTCACCGCATGGCCAAGTTCGTGCGCCAAGACGCCGGCTAATTCGTCTTCACTGTGAACGAACCCAATGAGCTTGCGCGTCACGTAGATGCGGCCGCCCACCAGCGTAAAGGCATTCGTGACAGGCAGATCGGAAAGATCGAAATGAATCGGGTAGCCCGGATCGGGTAACTGGCGCAGGATGCGGTCTCCGATCGCTTGTAGGCGGGCCGTGAGTTGGGGATCGTCCATGACGCGAAGGCCCTCTCCCATGCGCGAGGCTTCCATTTCCCCAAGTTCCGTCTCCTGCTGAGGACTGAACATGTTTGGCTGCGAGGAAGTCGAAGGTTCCACGATGGGCGAGCAAACAGACGCAGATTGTTGGGCCTGCGCGGGAGGGCCGCCCGCCATCAAAGCTGCTGCGATCGAAACCGCGGCGATCCACATCACCCGAAGATGTTGCGGCATGGCTGGTTAACTCAGTACCGCCATCTATAACATAAATCTTGGGTAAAGTCTGCCGCGTGATCTCGCGCGCCTCCGACCGCAACGCGGACCCCGGCCGGCCGGATTGCCGAGGCTTGCGCGGCGACGTATAATTCTAGGTTTAGGCAGAGCGCCGGAGACGCGCCTGTGGGGAGGCTCGACGTTGAAATCGCCAAGCACGGCGCCGGTGCCGGAAATCGCGCCTCCTGCGGAGCAGGATGTGCTGCGCGTGCACGGCGCGCGGGTACATAACCTTAAGAACGTCAGTTGCGAGATTCCGCACAACGCAATCACGGTGGTTACCGGGGTTTCCGGGTCCGGCAAATCATCGCTGGCGTTTGACACGATTTACGCCGAAGGGCAGCGGCGGTATCTGGAATCGCTTTCCGCCTACGCGCGGCAATTCCTGGAGCGCATCGAGAAACCGGATGTCGATGAAATCACCGGCATCGCGCCGGCGATCGCCATTCGCCAGCGCAATACCACGCGCAACCCTCGCTCAACCGTGGCCACGGCGACGGAGATTTACGATTACCTGCGCCTGCTGTACGCCCGCGCGGGGCGCACTTTTTGCACGCGCTGCGGCGAGCAAGTGCGCCGCGATTCGATCGACGAGATTGTCGCGCGGGTGCTGCAATTCCCCGAAGGGCGGCGATTCTATCTGCTGTACGCGCTGCAAATCGCGCATCCTGTTGCAACGCTGCCGAAACGCAAGGGCGCCAAAACGCTGGACACTTCGCTAGCGCCTTCTGGCGATGCACGGCGCGACGCCCTGGCCGCGGTGCAAAAGCGCGGCTTCAATCGGCTGTATCAAAATGGCCGCGTGCATGAGTTTTCGTCGCCGGAAACGCTACTCGACATCGATTTCACGCAGCCGGTGTATGTGCTGGTGGATCGCCTGGCGGTTTCACCCGACGTGCGTTCGCGCTTGGTGGATTCGATCGAGATCTGCTATCGCGAAGGCCGCGGCGAAGCGCATTTGGAATTTTTGCCTGTCGGGGCCGGCGGCGCAACGGAGCGCGTGGTGTTCAGCGAGCGCTTCGAGTGCAAGAAATGCGGCGCGATTTACGCCGAGCCGGAGCCGCGCCTATTTTCGTTCAACAATCCGTACGGGGCGTGCCCGCGCTGCCAGGGTTTTGGCAATACCATCGACTTCGACCTGGACCTGGTGATTCCCGACCGCGGCAAAACCATCAACGATTGCCCCGTGGAGCCGTGGACCAAGCCGCGCTATCGCGGCCCGTGGAACGAACTGAAGCGCTACGCCCGGGCGCACGACATTCCGCTCGATGTGCCGTTCCGCGACCTGACGGCCGAGCAGCGCGATGTGATCGTGGCCGGCGACAAAAAGGGCGGCTACATCGGCGTGCAAGGTTTCTTCCAATGGCTCGAGCGGAAGAAATATAAATTGCACGTGCGCGTTTTCCTGAGCCGATATCGCGGCTATGCGATTTGCCCGGAGTGCAACGGCACGCGGCTGCGCCCGGAAGCGCGCGCCGTGCGCTTGGCCGGCAAACCCATCCATGAAGTTTGCGCGATGACGGTGGTCGAGGCGCGGCGATTTTTCGGCTCGATCGAACTGGGGCCGGCCGAAGCGCAGATCGCCGACAAAATTCTCGAAGAGATTCGCCATCGGCTCGCCTATCTCGACGAAGTCGGTCTCGACTACCTCACGCTCGATCGGCTCACTTCCACGCTTTCCGGCGGCGAAGCGCAACGCATCCAGCTCGCCACTTCTCTGGGCTCGCGTTTGGTTGGGGCGCTCTATCTGCTGGACGAACCTTCGATCGGCCTGCATCCGCGCGATACGCATCGGCTAATCGCGATTCTGAAAAGTTTGCGCGATCTGGGCAACACGATCCTGGTCGTCGAGCACGATCCCGACACGATTGCCGCCGCGGATTATCTGGTCGATCTTGGCCCTGGCGCGGGCGAGCACGGCGGGCACATCGTCTTCGCGGGAACGATCGCGGAGCTTGCCGATAGCCGCGATTCGCTCACGGCGAAGTATCTGTCCGGAGAGCTGCGCATTCCGATTCCGACGGTGCGCCGCAAACCCAACGGCAAATTTCTGCGCATCTTCGGCGCGCGCGCACACAATCTGCAGAATCTCGACCTGATGATTCCGCTCGGCAACCTAGTGGCCATTACCGGCGTATCCGGCTCGGGTAAATCCACGCTTGTGCACGACGTGCTCTTCCGCGTGCTCGCGGCGCAGCGTGCGCCGGGCGCGGGCGACCAGAGCGACCTGCGCAAAACGATTCGCAACGCTTGCGATCGCATCGAAGGCGACGCGCAGATCAAGGAAGTCGTACTGGTGGACCAATCGCCGATCGGGCGCACGCCGCGATCGAATCCGGCGACGTATCTGAAGGCATTCGACGCCATTCGCGACGTCTTTGCGCGCACGCCGGAAGCGAAGAAGCGCGGCTATTCGCCCGGCCATTTTTCATTCAACATTCCCGGCGGGCGCTGTGAAGCGTGCCAGGGCGATGGCACCGTTACGGTGGAAATGCAATTCCTCGCCGATGTCGAGCTGGTCTGCGAGGAGTGCCGCGGAACGCGCTTCAAGAGCGGCGTGCTGGAAGTGCGCTACCGCGAGAAGAATATTCACGAGGTGCTGCAACTGACGGTGCGCGAAGCGCTGGCATTTTTCGCCGGGCTGCCGCGCGTGATTTCGCGGCTGAAAGTGCTCGACGATGTCGGCCTTGGGTATTTGCGCCTGGGGCAATCGGCCACCACGCTTTCCGGCGGCGAATCGCAGCGACTGAAATTGGCCGCGCATCTCGCCCGGCAGGCGAATCAGGGCGTGCTGTACATTCTCGACGAGCCGACCACGGGCCTGCACTTCGACGATATCCAGAAGCTGCTGCTGGTTTTTCGCAAGCTGCTGGATACGGGCGCTTCCCTATTCGTGATCGAGCACAATCTGGACGTGATCAAATGCGCCGATTGGGTGATCGATCTTGGCCCCGAGGGCGGCGATCGCGGCGGACAATTGGTGGCCACTGGCACGCCCGAACAAGTGGCGCGCAATCCGCACTCGCACACCGGCAAGTTCCTGGCGCGCGTGCTCGCACAAAATCATAACGGGCGCAACGGGAATGGTGTACACAATGGTGTTGCGGAAGCCCCGGCGAAAAGCGCAAAGGCCGCCGCCCGCATCAAACGAAAACGATGAAGAGCCACCGCGCCGCCGCCCTGTGTTTTTTGCTGGCGGCCGCATATTCGATTTCATTCGCGGCGGCGGCCGGCGCGCAAACTCCACCGCCAAGGAAACCGGCCGCGTCGCAAACGCAAGCCGATCCTTTCGCCGCCGTCTTGAAGCAAGCGCAAGACGCCATCGCCCGCGGCGATTACGCCGCGGCCATCGCGCCGCTGCAGCAATACATCGCGAAGAATCCCGATTCCGCCTACGCGCATTTCGAGCTGGGCTACGCCGACGCGCAGTTGAAGCACGATGCCGATGCCAAGCCGGAATTCGAGCGCGCGATCGCGATCGATCCGAAGATGGCCGAAGCGCACTTGAACCTGGGGCTGCTGCTGCTCGACACGGACCCGGCCGCGGCCGCCGCAGCGTTTTCGCACGCCGCGGACCTTATGCCCACCGAAG
>Ga0187875_10000957_pt1 | contig 22952 bp, 22 predicted proteins | sample June2016WEW_17_1_2_FD_132978 | JGI IMG/M metagenome (GOLD analysis project Ga0187875, IMG submission 132978) | Peatland microbial communities from SPRUCE experiment site at the Marcell Experimental Forest, Minnesota, USA - June2016WEW_17_10 | ecosystem: Environmental > Terrestrial > Soil >...
CCGAGAATCTCGTCCACGGCTCTGACCAGCAGAGTTGCCCGTTCGGTGTTGCGGGCGTGATGATCAGCGATCATGTGCCTGCGGTTCGTGTTCCTACTGATTACGCGTGTCGCCGCGGGGTTGCGGCTGTCGCGGCGTGAGGAGATGTGGAATACCGCGGAGATCTTGATCCTGCGCCACCAGCTCAGCGTGCTGCAGCGTCGGCAGCCGCGGCGGCCGAAAGCTGGATTGGGCGGACCGGGCCCTGCTCGCTGCCCTGCTCGGCGTCATACCGCAAGCGCGGCGCCAGGGGCTGCGGCTGCTGATTACCCCGGACACGATCGTGCGCTGGCACCGCGACATCATCGTCCGCCGCCGCTGGGCCGCCCGGTCCGCGTGCGGCAGGATCGGCCGGCCAGCGACCCGGCGCGGCGCCGCCAGCACCCAGCGCGTGTGAGAGATGGCCGTGCAGATCGGATTTCCAAGGTGGGACAGTATCCGGCGCATTTCCAGCCGGGGAGTACGGGCATCGGCTGCGGCAGGCCGGTGGCTCCGTAGCGTGCCTGGCCGGGTCAAGGACGGCGGTGGGACGGTGAGATGCAGCTGGACTCAGCTGGACTTGATGGGACATGATCCAGAACCTGCGCCGCGCTGACCAGGCACACTCCGGGGCTACGGACGCCACACGGACAGAACACGGTATTCACACGACGGGAAATAGAGAAACAGCAGGTCAGCGGGTATTCCGATGGGCTGGGATCGGCTCACTGTAAAACCGCCGGTTCTGAAGACACGCGCAGGCACGGCTCCTGTAGCAGCTGCTTGGGTGGTTGCTCGGGTCCTCCACTCACGTTCACACTGTTGAGTTGTCAAGTTCCAGGCAGGTCAAGCTGAGAGCGGCAACCGACATGGACCAACGCACCGTAGAGACTGCCGATCTTGCTAACGCCGCGCTAACAACGGCTGTGGAAACATGGCGATGGACCTGCACGCCACCAGCAGCCAGCGCGGCGTACAGCCCGCTCGGGCGGCCTGTCATGGACTTGCGTGGACCTGCAAGGCCTCCTGAAAAGCGGAAGGTCGGCGGTTCGCCCCCGTCCTAATCGCCATCAGGTGACTGGCCGGGGCAGAAGTCCTACAGCATCCCAATCGACCAAGAACGCCCCTGAAAGCCGCCGCCGCGCAACGACTTGCCACAACGACTATCAACGCCCTCGCCGCCTTGGAGTTCGCGTCGAGGGGATCACCCGTACGTCAGCTTGCTCTCGGCTCGCCTGATTTGGTCCCGGAGATCCACCGCGTCCTCGCCGCGGACCACGACGGGTGGACTGATGCGCGGCCGCCGCGCGTACACCAGGCCACACACGCCGCGCCAGACATGCCAATGCGGGAACTCAGCCGCGTAAGGCCACCAGTCCGGAACGTCCTCATGTAAGGACTCCGGCCAGGCAGGCGGTTGTTCGTGGTCCATGGCAGCCCTCCAGCAGTCAAGCCAGAAATCGTCCGGCCATCCCAGGTGAGGATACCAGGAACCATATGGTCCCTGCAGGGGTCCCTGGGAGTAGGAAGGATGCGGGAGGAACCTAATGTGATCATGTGGGAATCGATCATGAATCGTCTACGCCGTTGTATGTGCAGCTCGCGGCGCTGCTGCGCGCTCAGATCGGGGACGGGACGATCGTCAAGCGGCTGCCGAGCGTCAAGACGCTCAGCCAGGAGCATGACGTCTCCCACATCACGGCGGAACGCGCACTGACGACGCTGAAGGACGAGGGGCTCATCACCCCAGTGATCGGCAAGGGTTACTACGTGGCAGGGACGTGAGCCTCCGGTTCAAGCCTGCAAGAGGCTTGATCATGCCCAATACGTGCCCAAAGCGGCCTGAGCAGCGGAACGCCGAACCGCGCTTGTGCAGGTCAGCAGCCCTGACGTGGCCCGCAGGCGGACTGGACTCATAATCCGTCGGTCGTGGGTTCGAGCCCCACCCGCCCCACCGAGACATCGGTACCCCGCCGATCGCCCTCACCTGCTGCGCTGCAGCTTGCCGGGGGTACCGATCGGGCGCCGCTGCAGCAGATGGGCTCGGCCGGCCTGATCCTGATAGCACACTCGGGCGAGCACCACCGCCCAGCATCCGATCGGCTCAGTGCTCGGTGGGCCGGTTTACCTCATATTCGGTCGGCTTCCTGTCCGTACCGTGCAGAATCTGCCTGGCTGGATCCCGGCGCCAGGGCGTTGTTGATCTCGTCGTACGGGATACCCCCGGCACTGGTGTTGTAAGTACCGTCGGAAAGCAACTCGGCTGCCGCGCGAGCCGCGACCGCGTAGGCAGCCTGGGCGATGGCGGAACCTAGGCTGATGCGAACGGCGCCGGCGGACGCAAGCTCCGCCACGGTCGGCGCGCCTGCCCACACCATCACCCCGACCGGCAGTGGGCCGGCTGCCAGCTTGGCGATCGCCGCGAGGTCGGTCAGGCCGGGGACGAACAGGCTGTCCGCACCTGCCGCCGCGTAGGCGGCGGCGCGCTCTAGTACGGCGTCGACCCATTCCGCCTCGGGACCGGTGCCCGCCAGGAACGCGTCGGTCCGGGCGTTAATCCACAGGGGCATGGCCAGGCGGTCTGCGGCGGCGCGAGCTGCGGCGAGCCGCTCGGCTTGTTTGGCTGGCTCGAACAGCGGGGCGCCATCTTGTCCGGATCTATCCTCGAGATTCACGCCGACGGCTCCGGCTCGGATGACCGCCGTGACGGTGGCCGCGACAGCATCCGGGTCAGGGCCGTAACCGGCCTCGATATCCGCTGAGACCGGCACCGGGACGGCGGCGGTGATCCGCTCGATGACCGCGGCGGCTCGATCCGGTCCCAGGTCGGCTGCGTCGCGTACGCCCAGCGACCACGCGACGCCCGCGCTCGTGGTAGCGATCGCCTTCGCTCCCGCGCTGGCGATCATCACCGCCGAGGCAACGTCCCAGGCGTTGGGCAGGAGCAGCGGATCGCCGAGCCGGTGCAGGCTCGCGAATATCTCGGCTCGACGCACCTGCCGGTCGAGGCTGGGGGACTTGCCTGTCCTGGAGAGCTGAGTCATGTCAGGGACGCTACGGACGCGGGGTCCGCGTGGCTGGCCACATCTGGACATGCCGGCCGCGGCGATCCGGCCGTCCCGATGTCGCTAAGGGATACCGGGACGGCCGGAGCGCTCGCGGTCAGAGCGCGACGACCTGCTCGTGATCGATCTCGACGAACTCAACGATCAGATTCGCGAACTGGCCGGCGATCAGGTCGCGGTAGGCCGGCGAACTGGTGTGCGCGTCATAGGCGGCCTGATCGGCGAAGTGCTCGACGAATAGCAGGTAGTCGGGCTTCGCCGGATCGCGGTACACCCGGAAGGACAGCGTGCCGTCCTCGGCGCCAGGGCCCTTGGGCGCGAACTCCCGCACGATCGTCTCGACCTTGTCCTGCGTGCCGTCTTGCAGCTTGATGGGGAATACCTTGACCAGCATGGTGTCTCCTCCAGATTGGGCGCCGCAGCGCGTTACACCGGAAGGATCCGCGCGGCGGTGCGATGAGTCCGGCCAGATCTGGACACGACGAGCAGGTTCTATCGATGACCTCGGCGGAGCCGCGAAGCCCGGAGCGCGGATGAACGTGTCCGGATCTGACCGGCCAGCCGGGCCGGCGGCGGCGTATACCTGAGATTGTGACCACGTACTCCGCTGTCGTCACTACCGGCATCTACTGCCGGCCTGGCTGCGGCGCGAAGCCGCTGGCCGAGAATGTCCTGATCTTCGAGCTGCCCGCAGCCGCGGAGGCGGCGGGTTTCCGTGCATGTCACCGCTGCCGGCCCTACCGGCTGGCTGGTCCGGTAGCAGCCAGCGCGCCCGAGCTGGTCTGCCAGGTGGTGCAGCTCATCATTGACGGGGCGCTGGATGACGGCGGCACGGAGGCCGGGCTCGCGGACCGCGTCGGCATGTCGGCGCGGCACCTGCGTCGGCTGTTCCTGGCGCACCTGGGCGCAACGCCAGATCAGCTGGCCCGGTCCCGGCGCTCGCATTTCGCCCGTCGCCTTCTCGATGACACTGACCTCCCGGTCATCGATGTCGCCTTCGCTTCCGGGTTCGGCAGCCTGAGGCAGTTCAACCGGGCCATGCAGGAGGTGTTCCGCGCGTCGCCGACCGACCTGCGCGGCCGCCGGCACCGCGCAGACCGGCTCGTTGCCGATGGCGGCCTGGCGCTCCGGCTTCCGGTCCTGCCCGGCTATGACTGGGATGCGGTGCGGGCCTTCCTCGCGGCGCGGTGCGTGCCGGGAGTCGAGGCGGTCGATGGTGACACTTACCGTCGCACGATCGTGGTGGGCAGCACGCCCGGGTTGCTGGAGATCTCGCCGGGTGGCGCAGGTTACCTGATGCTGCGCGCTCACCTGCCCTACTGGGAGGGCCTGATCCACGTCGTGGGCCGGGCCGGACGGCTCCTGGGCATCGACATCGATCACACCGCCGGGGCTGCCGCGCTTGCCGCCGATCCGGTGCTGGGCGCCATCGTCCGCGAGCGGCCCGGCCTCGCTGTACCAGGCGCGTGGAGCCCGTTCGAGCTCGGCGTCTGGGCGATCCTGAGCCGTGAGCGCGATCCAGGCTCGGTGGCGCAACTGCTCGAGTCACTCGTCACTAGCCTGGGCACCCCGGTGCCTGGCCTGCCCGGCGATCTAACGCACGTGTTCCCCGACGCCGAAACGGTAACGTCTGCGAGCCTGGCGGCGATCGGATTCCCGGTGGCCGACGCGACCGCTGCCGAATCGCTCGCAGTTGCGCTAGCCAAGGCCGGCGGCGCCGTCGGGCCCGGCACAAGCCTGGACGCGCTAGCGGCGTTGCCCGGCGTCGAGCAGAACGTTCGTGACTACATTGCCTTCCGGCTCGGCCTGCGGGAAGCATTCCCCGTCGGCGACGCCTCGCTCGCCGCGGCGCTTGCGGATCTCGGCCTGACCTCGCCGGGCACCGCGGCGGGCCCGGTGCCGTGGGCGGAACGATGGCGGTCATGGCAAGCGCTGGCCGCGGTCCACCTGATGGCACACGGCGACAGCCTTGCCCGGCAGGCCAGGCCCGTATGAGCCGCGCGGATGCATGTGCCCGCCCGGCCGCCGGGATGCCGCTCGGGAGCGCTTCCGATCTGGTGTCGGCGCGGCTCATCGCGCCTCTTTTGCCATACCTGGCTGGCGCAGACGTACCGGCAGCAGGTCACCTTCGATGAGGACTGCGCGGTTCGCATGCTGGTACGTACGGCCCACCGCACGAGACATCGGTACCTCTGTGAAGGCCGTCACCTGCTGCGTTACTACTTGCCAGGGGTACCGATCGTTCCCAGGGGTGCTGATCGGGCCAAGTCGCTGAGGTGCACCCTGAAGGGAATAAACGAAGGCGGCTAGAGTCCTGTGCGCGGCCCGATCCTGGTTTCAGTCTGCCTTAGCCAGCGCGGCGGCCAGCTCCGGCGCACTCGGGTCTGTCGGGCAGTTCTGTCGAGGCCAGCGCGCCAACATGGTCGTGGCTGCGCACGATGTGGCGGACGGTGGCTGAGGCGCCTACCAAGTCGTACATCCGGCAGTTCGGCTTGACCATTGCACGCTGGTGAGACGATCGGACGGCGGCTACTTTGTAGCAGTCCCCGCGCTCCCGGGATATCTCACGCGGGGCAGCACGGTCGAAGAATGCCGTGAGCGAGCCGTCGAGGCGATCGGAGTTCACATCGCTGGTCTGCGGGTGATGGTGAAGCCATCCCCGAAGAGGTCGGGAGACCGCAACTGCTGGCCGTCACGCTCGCTGCGTGACACCCCTGTGACACCCCATTACCCCCGCCTATAGTCAGGCTTGAGCATCACGGCATCCCCGGTCAACGGCTCGGCGCCCGCCGCGACGTTCGCGGCCAGGCTCGCTGTCGTCCCGGCCGCCAGCCCGGCTACGGTCACCCAGGCTGACCGCGGCGCGCGTGTTCATCGTGCGCTCTTGCCGTACCTGACGTGCGCAGACGTACCGGAAGCAGATCACCTTCGATCAGGACTTCGCGGTTCGTATGCTGGTACGTCCGGCCCACCACTGGAACATCGGTAATCCCTCCGCCACTCTTCACCTGCAGCGTTACGGGTGGCCGGGGATACCGATCGGTGTGCGCCAGGAACTAGACGCTGGCCTGCCATAGCTGTCTTGTCGGTGCTAGCCCGGACAATCGCGGCATGAGGCTGAGGCGGCTACGTGACGACGATGTTCTTGAGAGTGATACCCCGCTCGTGCGCGGCGCGGAACTCGACCCGGACATCCTGTGAGCCGACGCCCAGCGGTACCACGACGTCTACGCGACCTACGGGATCTCGGTTTTCGCTGTGCGCGGCCTCTCGCTGGAGGAGATGGCCCCGCAGGTGCCACTGGTTCGCTTCGGACGCATGACGATCATTATCGCCAGGGAGCTCGCCGGATGCGGGCTCCGCTTAGAGCCGACCGGACGGAATCCGCGTCACTATACGGTCGGCTTTTACGACCTTGAGCGGGGTGTGAAGGCCCTCGCTAGCTGCGCTTGCGAGGTCGTGACCAACCCGTATCACGACGGGTAGCCTGGCATGGAGGAGATGTGATGGAGCCAGAGATTGACTTGATAGCTGACCTCAATGCCGAAGATGACGAGGGACTTGGCTGGTCAACGCTGAAGGACGCTCGCGACACAGCTCAGGTGCGGCCTGGCGTGATGCTGGTAGCGGGCAACCGCCTCGGCAAGGCCGTCGTTCGGGTCGTGGCCGTTGACGAGTTCGGCCCACCCGGACATCGGCATCCTCCGCGAGGCGCTACCGCGACGTCAACGACGCCGGGGCCGGTTCGTTGGGCAAGCCGATGCGGCATCTTGATGCCTCCATTGGGTGGCACTATGATGCCTGTGTGCGCACTACGCTAACGCTGGACCCCGACGTCGCCCAGCTCGTCGACGAGGCCGCCCGCCGCGCGCGGACGTCGAGGAAACAGGTGATCAACGATGCGCTGCGGCGAGGGCTTTCCCAGCCGCCGTCACACCGGGAGCCCTATCACCTTCGTGCTCACGAGGCGACGCTGCAGCCCGGTTTTGACCTGGCCGGCTTCAACCGCCTGGCCGACGAACTGGAGGACGAGGCGATTCTTGCTGCCGGGAAGCGCCCCGGATCGTGATCGTTCCCGACGTCAATCTGCTGCTCTACGCAGTCGTGTCGGCCTTCCCGCAGCACAAGGCCGCCCATGGGTGGTGGGAGGAAACAGTCAACTCCGCCGCGGAGATCAGCCTCACCTCCCCGGCCATCTTCGGGTTCATCCGGATAGCGACGAATCCGCGAGTGCTGTCCCCGCCGCTGACCGTTGATGCCGCCACGGGATACGTATCCGAGTGGCTCGGCCAGCCCAACGTCAGCCACCTCGTCCCCGGCCCGCGGCATGTTGAAATTGCCTTCAGCCTCCTGCAGGGTGTCGGGACCGGCGGAAACCTCACGACTGACGTTCAGCTCGCCGCATTCGCGCTCGAATACGACGCGGACATGTTCTCGAACGACACCGATTTCGCCCGCTTTCCCGGCCTGCGCTGGCGCAACCCGCTGGCCTGATCGCCGCACCTCACCGCGAGATGCGCACGCCGCGCGACATCCGATTTCCCCGCCTCGGCGAGCCGGTGGGCCGCGTATTTTGCCATGGACCGGCTGCCAGAACGGGTCGCCGCCGCGATCGCTGAGCTTCTGACCGGCGACCTGCTGGCCGCGCCGCGCCGTGTAGGTAAGCCACCGCGCCGCGAACTGTCGGGGCTCTGGTCCGCCCGGCGCGGGTCTACCGGGTGATCTATGAGATAGACGAAACTCCTAGGGTCGTCGTCCTCAGGATCGACCATCGGGCCGATGTCTACCGCCCTTGAGATGACGCTGGACGAGCGTCGCCTCATCGGTTCGTCAGCCGGATTTCGTGCTCAGCACCGCTGGCGCGGTGACGGCGTTCGACGGATAGTAGTAGCCGGCGAACCAGACGTCCCCGGGCGACACAACCGCATGGGTGGTGACCACGTTCACGCCGGACGGCACAGACGCGGTCGTCCAACTGGTGCCGTTGTAGTGGGCCAGGTCTCCGACCTGGGCGACCCAGACATCAGTCGGCGACAGCGCGGCGATCCCGGCGGTGTTAGACAGCTCGAGTTGTGTCATCAGTGTCCATGCCGAGCCGTTCCAGTTCAGCACGGAGCCGTCGGCCGCGACCGCCCAGACGTCGGCCGGCGAGACAGCGTCGACGTCGAGCAGCCCGCTCTGGTCCGGCACGGTCACCTGCGTCCACGCCGAGCCGTTGTAGTGCAGGATCACGGAGGTCCGCTGCCCGCCTGTGTAACCGCGCGTCGCCGTCTCGCCGGCAACCCAGATGTCGCTCGCTGAGTCGCCTGAGATCGCGTTGACGGTCAGGTTGACCGTGGTCGAGAACGGCGTGGCGACCTGGGTCCAGGTGCTGCCGTTCCAGTTCACCGCTGCGACCACCGACCCCGTGTCCGACGCGTTGGGAGCGGTCCCCACCGCCCATGCGTCGGTGGGCGAGAACGCCTGGATGTGCTCCATGGCGGTGCTGGGGATGCTGCTCGGCACGGTCAGCGCGTGCCAGACCGAGCCTTTCCACAGGTAGGCGAGCGTCTCGACCTCCCAGCCTGCCGAGGTGGGAATGGTTCCGCTCCCGATGGCGATCACGTTGCTGGCGGAGTCGCCGCTGACACCGGTGAGGTTGCAGTCGGCTTCGAACACGCTGCACGGGCCGGACGGCAGCGTGCTCTGCGCCCAGGAACTGCCGTTGTATCGCTCGATGAGCGGGGTGCCGCTACTCTGGCCGACAGCCCAGACGTTGCTCGCAGAGACAGCCGAGATCGCATTCAGCGGCGCGTAAGGGACGCTGTCCTCCGCGGTGTACGGCGGATGCGTGACGGTCCAGGTGGTCGAGGCGGCGTTCGCCGTGGCCGGGATGACCAATAAGGCAAGTGCGGCCGTGGCGGTAGCGGTGCGTCTGGCGGTGGCGATGGGACTCATGGGGCCTCCTTTGCGAGTTCCCGTTTGGCCTGGTCAGCGGGACTACGCCGCTGGCACCTACCCAGGCGCCGAACGGTTCAATCCGGCGCGGTGCGCCAGGCCGACCCGGCGTGGTGAACTGACGATCGTGCAGGCTCCACTGGGCCGTTCATGGCCGCGGTTCTTGTACGACGCCAGCCAAGACCGTGGCCACCATCGGGTCTCGGTCAGGTGCCGACGTAGGCCGCGAGGTACTCGCCGGTGAGGGTGGAGCGGGCGGCGACAAGGTCGGCGGGTGTGCCTTCAAAGACGACCCGGCCGCCGTCGTGGCCGGCACCGGGGCCGAGGTCAATGATCCAGTCGGCGTGCGCCATGACCGCCTGGTGGTGCTCGATGACGATGACCGACTTGCCGGACTCGACGAGCCGGTCGAGCCGGCCGAGCAACTGCTCGACGTCGGCGAGGTGGAGGCCGGTGGTCGGCTCGTCGAGGACGTAGACGCCGCCCTTCCCGGCCATGCGGGTGGCCAGCTTGAGCCGCTGCCGCTCGCCGCCGGACAGCGTAGTGAGCGGCTGGCCGAGGCTGAGGTAGCCGAGCCCGACGTCGGCGAGCCGGTCGAGGACGGCGTGCGCGGCCGGCGTGCGCGCCTCGCCGGCGCCGAAGAACTCCTGGGCCTGCGTCACCGACATCGCGAGCACCTCGCTGATGTCGCGGCCGCCGAGGTGGTACTCCAGCACCGATGCCTCGAACCGCTTCCCCTCGCACTCCTCGCAGACGGTGGCGACGCCGGCCATCATCGCCAGGTCGGTGTAGATGACACCGGCGCCGTTGCAGTTGGGGCAGGCGCCCTCGGAGTTGGCACTGAACAGCGCCGGCTTCACGCCGTTGGCCTTCGCGAACGCCTTGCGGATCGGGTCGAGCAGTCCGCTGTACGTCGCCGGGTTGCTGCGCCGCGAGCCCTTGATCGCTGCCTGGTCGACCGACACCACCCCGTCCCGGCCCGACACTGAGCCGTGGATCAGTGAGCTCTTTCCCGACCCGGCCACGCCGGTCACCACCACCAGCACGCCGAGCGGTATCTCGACATCGACGTCCTGCAGGTTGTGTGCGCTGGCGCCGCGCACCTCCAGCACTCCTGACGGCGTCCGCACCGACGGCTTCAATGAGGCGCGGTCGTCCAGGTGCCGCCCGGTGACCGTGCCGCTGGCCCGCAGCCCCTCGACGGTGCCCTCGAACACCACCTCGCCACCTTCGGTGCCGGCGCCCGGGCCGAGGTCGACGACGTGCTCGGCGATCGCGATCGCCTCCGGTTTGTGCTCTACGACCAGCACGGTGTTGCCCTTGTTGCGCAACTGCAGGAGCAGGTCGTTCATCCGCTGGATGTCGTGGGGGTGCAACCCGATCGTCGGCTCGTCGAAGACATAGGTAACGTCGGTGAGCGAGGACCCGAGGTGACGGATCATCTTGATCCGCTGCGCCTCGCCGCCCGACAACGTGCCCGACGCGCGGTCGAGGCTGAGGTAGCCCAGCCCGATCTCGACGAACGAGTCGAGGATCTCCCCCAGCGACGTCAACAGTGGCGCCACCGGCGGTTCGTCCAGACCCCGCACCCACTCGGCGAGGTCGCTGATCTGCATCGCACACGCGTCGGCGATGTTGATCCGCTTGATCTTCGACGACCGTGCCGCCTCGCTGAGCCGGGTGCCGCCGCACTCGGGACAGGTAGTGAAGGTGACCGCCCGGTCCACGAACGCCCGCAAATGCGGCTGCAGCGACTCCCGGTCCTTGGACAGGATCGACTTCTGGATCTTGGGGATCAGCCCCTCGTAGGTGACATTGACGCCGTTGACCTTCACCCTGACCGGCTCGTGGTGGAGGAAGTCCTGCATCTCCTTCTTGGTGTACTTGCGAATCGGCTTGTCCGGGTCGAGGTGGCCCGACCCCATGTAGACCTGCACGGTAAAGAAGCTGTTCACGGTGTAGCCAGGAACCAGGATCGCGCCCTCGGCAAGCGACTTGGAGTCGTCGAAGAGCTGCGACAGGTCGAAGTCGGTGACCGAGCCCCGGCCTTCGCAGCGCGGGCACATGCCGCCGGTGATGCTGAAGCTGCGCCGCTCCTTCACGGTCTTCCCGCCGCGCTCGAATGCGACCGCACCCGCCCCGCTGATTGAGGCGACGTTGAAAGAGAACGCTTGGGGCGAGCCGATGTGCGGCTGCCCGAGTCGGCTGAAGAGGATTCGCAGCATCGCGTTGGCGTCGGTGGCGGTGCCGACCGTGGAGCGGGGGTCGGCACCCATCCGCTCCTGGTCGACGATGATCGCGGTCGTCAGCCCTTCGAGTACGTCGACCTCGGGCCGCGCCAGCGTCGGCATGAAGCCCTGCACGAAGGCGCTGTACGTCTCGTTGATCATCCGCTGTGACTCCGCGGCGATCGTGCCGAACACCAGCGAGCTCTTGCCCGAGCCGGAGACGCCGGTGAACACCGTCAGCCGGCGCTTCGGGATCTCGACGCTGACATCCTTGAGGTTGTTCACGCGCGCGCCGTGCACGCGGATCAGATCGTGGCTGTCGGCAACGTGCAGCGCAGGCGAGCGCGGGTCCGCTCTCGTGGCCATGCTCATCGTGTCTCCATCTGTTAGACGGGGCCGCCTTCCCCGGTCTCCATCGGCGTCGCCTGGCTCGATCTGACCAGCTTGGAGCCTCTGGGCCCCGGCGACGCGGCGCGCCCGTCCGAGACGTCAGACCAACCAGCGGCCGTCGCGCATCAGCTCGCGTCCGGGCAGCTCGTTCGCCTCGCGCCAAGCCTGGATCCGGCGCGGCGAGATGCGGAACCAGCGGTACGGCGTGGCCAGCGCACGCGGGTCGAAGCCGGTGCGCGCGACGAACCGGTCACTCCGCTCCTGCGCCAGCGCGTCCATCTCGAGGACCTCGACTTCGCCCTCGATCATAGACACGTCGCGGGTGTGGCCCAGCCCCAGCCGGACGGCCCGGGTGGCAGCCAGGTTCCTGCCGGTCGGGCTGTCCGTCGGCGTGGCCACCAGCAGCGCCTCGCCGTCCCAGTCGAAGGACAGCGGCACCAGATACGGCTTATCGTCCGCCGAGGCACTGGCCACCCAGAGATCGATGTCGTTGGTGAGCCGATGCTCGGTGTCGTGACGACGCTGAGCGCCGGAGCGGGGACCGGCGCTCATCGGTCCTGAAGCAGCGGCGGGACGCCGAGCAGGGCGGTGTACACCGTCTTCGCCGTCGCCGGGTCGGACACGGGATGCAGCACGGTCCTGATTCCCTGGGTGGAAGAGCCGGTCATGGTCACTCCTGAAGTCGCTGCGGGTCGTCATGCGGGAGGAAGGCCGGGTGAATCGTAATGCCTTCAAAGTCCCACGCCCGCCGCCAGCGTCAGGCGGGGGCGACGGTGGTGACCGTGCCCGCGCTGCCCTTGAACTTCAGCGCGCCGTCGGCCGAATCCACGTACAGGACGCCTCCCTGGGCGGGCGTGGCCGGCTCGGGCTGGGGCGCCAGGGCCAGCAGCCCGTCCAGGTTCAGCTGGCCGTGGTTGTCCGGTGACGGGATCACGGTCTGCACGCCGGTCAGGCCGTTGTTCTCCAGGTCCAGGGTGGCCGCGCCGTTCGCCTCTGGTGCGACCGAGATGATCGGGGTGCTCGTCCCGGTCGTGACGGCGAGCCCGGTGCGCTCGGTCCCGGTCGCGTCCAGGTAGTTCAGCTTGACGAACGTGCCCGCGCCGCCGCGGGCGAGCAGCTCGAGGTTGCCGCGGGCCAGGGACGTGATGAAGGCCAGGTTGTCGATCGACTGGCCGTTGCCGGCCAGCTGGTTGGCCAGGTACGCGTGGGAGATGCCGCCGTTCGCCTGGAAATGATTGGTCACCAGACGTAGCCTAGCGGTCACGCAGGGGCGACGCAGGTCACCTCAAGGTGACGGATGGTTCCAGAGGTCACGCAGCAGCCAGGCGGCGGCTTTGGGCTGCCGGTCCCGGGTGAACACGCCTTTGTGGTTGCCGCCCGGCCGGTGCACCGCCTGCGCGGTGGCGAAGTCGGCGAAGTTCCACACGTGCTCGCCGATCACCTCGGGGATCCGCCGGAACACCCGCGCTGACATCGCAATCAGCGCCGTCTGGTAATCCTCGGACCACATGACCGGCGGCAGCGCGTGCAGCCCCGCGAGGGCGTCGGCCCCGAACTCGGTGACCACGATGGGCTTGCCGTGCCGGGCCCAGGCCCGGAGTTCGGCCTCCAGATCCTTCTCAGCCGAGTCCAGGTCCCCGGGGTCGGCGTACCAGCCGTAGTAGCGGTTGACGCAGACCAGGTCGAACAGGTCGGTGACCACGTCGGCCTCGGGCGGCGCGGTCGCGACGTTGGCGAAGCAGACCGGGCGGCTCGCGTCCAGTTCGCGCGCGGCGGCGGCCAGCGGCGCGAAGTATTCGCGGGCGGCCGGCTCGGCGGTATCCGGTTCGTTGGCGATGGACCAGGCGATGACGCTCGGGTGGTTGCGGTCCCGGGCGATGAGCTCCCGGATGGCGGCCAGGTGCGCGGCGGCGGCCTGCTCGCCGATGGCGCCAGGGCCGAAGGTCCGTGCCCCGGGATCGCCCATGTTCCCCAGGCTGAGGTGCAGGCCGACCGCCGGGGTCTCGTCGATCACGAGCAGGCCCTGCCGGTCGGCGTAGTCGAGGACCTCCTCTGCGTACGGGTAGTGCGAGGTGCGGAACGAGTTGGCGCCGATCCACCGCAGCAGCGCGAAGTCGCGCACCATCCTCGTGTCGTCATGGCCCTTGCCGTGCAGGACGCTGTCCTCGTGCATGCCGAAGCCGCGGAGCCGGACCGGGTCCCCGTTGAGCAGCAGGCGGGCCCCGTCCACCTGGACGGTCCTGATGCCCACCGGCAGGCAGTACTCGTCGTCGCCGTGCCGCGCGTCCAGGCGGTACAGATGCGGGTCACCGGGGTCCCACGGCCTGGCGTGGGGCACGGCCAGGACGCCGTCCGGGCCGGCGCCCTCGGCCACCACGGTCCCGGCCGCGTCCCGGAGCCGCACCGACGTGGGGCCGGCCCCGGCGACGTCGAGGTGGTACGTCACCTCGCCGTCCGAAGTCCCCGGGTCGTACCAGGTGCCGACGGCCAGGTCGGCGATGTAGCTGCGCGGCGTGGTGCAGAGCCACACCGAGCGGTGCAGCCCCGCGTAGTTGAAGAAGTCATGGAAGTACCGCAGTCTCGTGCGTCCCGCCGGGCTGCGGGACGCCACGCCGGGCGGGATCGTGTCCATGCTGAGCTCGCTGCCGACCCGCACCGTCAGCCGCAGCATCTCGCCGCAGGTGACCAGGTCGGTCACCTCGGCCTCGAACGGCGTGTACCCGCCGGAGTGCTCAGCGACCTGGGTGTCCCCGGCCCACACCGTGCCGTTTTGGGTGGCCGAGTCGCAGCGCAGCACGATGCGCCGGTCCTGCCACGTCGCGGGCACCCGGACCTCGCGCTGGTACCACACGTCGCCCACGTGCTCGCGCTCCGCCGCCTCGGTCACCAGGTCGTTGTAGCTGGCCGGGACGGCCATCTCCCGCGCGCCCGGCAGCGGTCCCCGCCACCAGCGGCCGGCAGTGCCCTCGCCTCCCGCGTCGAAACGGAATCGCCAGAGCCCGTCGAGGCGGCGGCAGTCCCGGCTGCGGCTGTCCCGTGGTGCCAGCATCGCCAGCCCAGCTCCCTTCCGGTAGACGGCGGCACCAAGGCTAGGGCCTCGCGTCCCGCCGGGCGGGGCCGGGCTGGTGACAGGTGAACGCGGCCGGTCACCCTCAGGGCCCGGCCGTGAAGATCTCTCGGACTTCGCGGGAGGCGTAGAAGACCAGCACGTAACCGGCGGCCGGGTCCGCCCACCACCAGCCGAGCCCGGCGTTGAGCGCCAGCCCCAGCAGGACCGAGGTGGCGAGGATCCCGTCGATCATCGTCACCCGGCCCTCGGTCCGCAGCACCGGGTTGTCCAGGGCCCGGCCGGTCCGGGCCTTGCCGGCCGCCAGGAGGAACATGACCACCGCGGTCGCCGCGGTCCAGCCCATCCCGGGCAGGGAGTGCCGAGCGCGATACCCGGTGGCCAGCGCCACGCTGGACTGGATCAGCAGGTAGGCGGCCAGGGCCGCGAACGCATACCCGATCAGCCGCAGGCCCCGCCGCTGCCGCTGCGCGCCGCTTCCTGACAATTCCCAGATAACGGTGGTGGAGGCGCCGATCTCGATCAGTGAGTCCAGGCCGAACCCGGCCAGTGCCACCGACCGGGCCGTCAGCGCGGCGGCGGCGAGCACCACGATCCCGGCCACGTTCCAGGACAGGGTCACATACTCCAGGGCAAAGCCGCGGCGCAGCAGGGCTCTGCGTGCCGGGTCATCCGCAGCGGCCATGCCGCAAGGCTGCCAGCGGCACCCGCTGGCTCACCAGGGTGGCCACTTCCCGGTCGTGAACTGTCCGTGTCCAGTGCCCGACACCAGCCGCCCGCGGACCACCGGCCTCGCGTGCGGCCCCATCCGTCAGGCGAGGGTGAGGAACATCCTCTCCATCTGCTCCTCGGTCATCGGGGCGTCACCGTCTTCGGCGGCCAGGCACTGGCGCATGCCGCTGGCCACGATCTTGAAGCCGGCCCGGTCCAGCGCCCGGGATGCCGCCGCGAGCTGGGTGACCACCTCGGTACAGTCCCGCCCGGATTCGATCATGGAAATGACCCCGGCCAGCTGGCCCTGGGCGCGGCGGAGCCGGTTGAGCACCTGGCCCACGGCCTCGTCGTCGATCTTCATTCAGCTGCCTCCCTGGCGGTTCGCCCCAGGATACCCCAGAGGGTATACAGAGTGATCCCGTACCCGCGGCCCTGCACATTGTGGAGCACAGCGGGGACAGGCGCCCGGGTCCTCGGCGCCCGGCACAGGCGCTGGTAGCACAGGCGCTGCGGTACGGCATGATGGCTGGCATGCCGGGGGAGTACCGCCTGTACCAGGAGCTGGCGGACTGGTGGCCGCTGATCTCGCCGCCGGGGGAGTACGCGGCAGAGGCCGCCTACCTTGCGGAGCTGTTCGCCTCGGCGGTCATCGACGTCCGCGACATGCTGGATCTGGGCAGCGGCGGCGGGCACGTCGCGGTGCACCTGAAGGACCGGCTTGACCTGACGCTGGTCGACTTGTCGGCCGGGATGCTGGCCGTGTCGCAGCGGCTCAACCCCGAGTGCGCGCACTGTCAGGGCGATATGCGCACGATCCGGCTGGGCCGGACGTTCGACGCTGTCCTGGTGCACGACGCGGTCGACTACGTGACCGACGCGGATGATCTGCGGCAGCTCGTCGCGACGGCCTTCGCGCACTGCAGGCCGGGCGGGATGGCGGTGTTCGTGCCGGACTATACCGCCGAGACGTTCGCGGCCGGGTCGGGCGGCGGCGGGAGCACCGACCCGGACGGCCGCCAGGGCAGCTTCCGCGAATGGACCTGGGACCCCGATCCCGACGACGACTGGATCCGGGTGGAGTACGAGTTCACCCTGCGGGAGGCGGACGGTGCGGTCCAGCTCGTCCGTGAGGCCCACCGGCTGGGCGCGTTCCGGCGTGATCAGTGGCTGCGCCTGCTGGCGGACACCGGATTCGAGCCGGAGGCGCGGCTCGCCGCCGACGCACCGGACCGGCCGGGCGCTGACGTAGGGATGCCCGCGCACCTGTTCATCGGGCGCCGGCCGCTTTGAGGGTCCGCCGGCGGCCCGCCGTCCCGGCCGTCCTAGTTCCCGCCGGCGGCCCGCCGTCCCCGCCGTCGCCTAGTTCCCACCGTCCCCTAGTTCCCACCGTCGCCTAGTTCCCGCCGGCGGGCGCTGTGGGGGCCGTCGCCTACTTCTTGGTGGCGACGCCCTCGTAGGTGTAGCCCACGGCCCGCGGGCGGTGAAAGTAGTAGTTCTCCAGCCGGGTCAGCCGGAACCCGGCGCCCCTCACCAGGTCCGCGATCGGGCGGTCCAGGTGACAGCCGCCGACGATCCGGCGGTGCAGCGGGGTGAGCCTGCGCTGCACGCGGGCCACCCGCGCCTCGGGTGACAGCCCGTGCTCCAGGAAGTGCAGCGCGCCCCCGGGCCGCAGCACCCGGTACGCCTCGGCGAGCGCCCGGCCCGGGTCCGGGATCGTGCACAGCGTCCAGGTGCTGAGTACGAAGTCGGCACTGGCCCCGGCCAGCGGCAGCGCCTGGGCGTCGCTTCCGATGAACTCGACCGGCGCCGCGTGGGCGGCGATCCGCGTGGCGGCGAGACGCCGGCCCACTGTGGCCGGGTCCACGGCCAGGACCCGGGTCACCCCGGCCGGGTAGAGCGGGACGTTCAGCCCGGACCCGAAGCCGATCTCGACCACCACGCCACTCATCCCGGCGGCGACCCGGGCACGCAACTGGCGGACGTCCGCGCCGCGCATCCAGAGATCGAGGGCACGGGGTAGCACCTGGTCCCCGTAGACACCCACCCGGCAAGTCTGTCACGCGTGGGATGGAGGGGTGCGTGGGCGAGGTCTTCGTTGCGGAAAAACGGGCGGACCGGATTGCCGCGGCCGCCGGGCCTGCCGCACGCGCGCCAGCCGGGGCGGGGATGATGGGAGAGTGACGATTGCGCGGCTTTTCCAGGTGGATGCGTTTGCGCCGGGTCCGTTCGAGGGGAATTCCGCGGCGGTAGTGGTGCTGGAGTCCGAGCCGGAGGAGGAATTCGGCCCCCTGATCGGGGCCGAGCTCAACCAGCCCGCGACCGCGCTGGTCTGGCCGGAAGGCGAGCCCGGACGGTTCGGGCTGCGCTGGTTCACCGCCCACGGCGAGCTGGAACTATGCGGACACGGCACGCTGGCGGCGGCGCGGGTGATTCTCGACGACGGGCATCCGGTAGGCGATCGGATCCGGTTCGACACCCGGTACGGTCCGCTGGAGGCCCAGTCTGCCGGCGAGTTGATCCAGCTGCGGTTCCCCAGCCTGGCCCCGGAACCGCTGGCTGACGGCGGGCTCGCCGACGCGGTGCGCGCCGTGCTGCCGGTCCCGGTGACGGCGATGCTCCGCAATGACCTGGACGTGATGGCGGTGCTGGACTCGCCGGCCGCCGTCCGCGACCTCGGGCCTGACCTGGCCGCGCTGCGGGAGCTGCCGGTCCGCGGGCTGATCGTCACCGCGGTGCGCTGGGACTTCGCCGGGGAGGTCGACATCGTCGCGGACGACACGGCCGACTTCGTGTCCCGTTTTTTCCAGGTGGCGACCGGGATCGAGGATCAGGTGACCGGGTCCGCGCACTGTGCGCTGGGACCGTACTGGATCGCGCGGCTGGGCCGCCAGCCGCTGACCGGCCGGCAGCTGTCCGCGCGCGGCGGGCTGGTCCGGGTGGCGCTGGACGGGGACGACGTGTTGCTGGGCGGGGAGGCCCTGGTCGTGGCCGAGGGTGTCTGGCGGCTGCCGGTCTCGAGCAAGGTCATCTGGTAGGTGCCAGGGGAGTGGCCCGGGCCTGGCCAGCGGGTGACCAGGCCCGCGCCCGATCAGGACGTCGGGAAGTTGAAGTAGTGCAGGCTGACGAACGGCGGACTGCCCGACGCGCCGCGGTCCGCCACCTCGTAGACGGTGCTCACCGGGAGACTCCCGGGACCCGCAGGCAGGGCGGCTGAGCTCCCGGTCCCGGCTCAGCTGGGGATCCCGGGGGCCGCGCAGCCCCTGGCTCACCGTCACGCCCCGCCCCCGCCGGGCGAGGGTTTCGTGATCAAACGTCTGGTGTCGCTCCAGCGACACCAGACGTTTGATCACGAAACGGGTTTGGGGCTGGCGGGGCGCGAGGGACTGGCGGGGTGCGGGCGGGCGCGTGGAGGAGCGGGAAGCGGGCCGGGGCGGGTACCCGGCACGGGTTGTGATCATCGTCGATCTAGGTCACCAGAGCCTCGTGGCCGGGTCTCCGGTGCCGGGCACGCCACCCCATCAGCAGTCCATCCTCCCGGTCGCCGGCAGGGGCACGCTCTGTCCTCAGGACTTCACGTCCGGGGCTTAAGTAGTGCTCACCCGACGGCTGCTACCAGTACGAGTCTTCCGCACCAGGCATCCCGCCCGGCCCAGGTGACCCGCTGGCTCCGGTTAGGGCTGCGCGCCCGTCAGGGGACGCCCAGGAGGTCGGCAATGGCCTCGCGGAAGACGGCGGTATGGCGGTCGACGTCGGACTCCTGGGTGACGGGTGACATGAGCGCCATGTTGTGGAAGGGGGTGATCAGCACGCCCCGGTTCATCGCGTGCAGGTGAAAATAGCGCTCCAGGCCGGAATCGGTGGCCTCGTGGGCCTCGGTCCCGTTACGCGGTGAGTCCGCCTGGAAGCGGTACTCGGCCCGGCAGCCGAGCTGGGTCACATGCCAGCCCAGGCCGGACTCGAGCACGGCATCCTCCACGCCCCGGCGGAACCTGGTAGCCAGCGGGATCATCCGGTCCCAGGCCCCCGGGGTGAGCACGGTGCTCAGCGTGGCCCGCATGGCGGCGAGAGACAGCGCGTTGCCGGCCAGCGTGCCGCCGATGCCGCCGGTGTCCTCGTAGTCCGCGTCGACCTGGGCCAGCATCTGGCCCACCGCCTCGCCGCTGATGCCCAGCGCCCCGGACGCGACCCCGCTGCCGATGGCCTTGCCCAGCGTCACCAGGTCCGGGGCGAGGCCCCAGGCGGCGGTGCAGCCCCCGGGACCGGCCGACAGTGTGTGCGTCTCGTCGATGATCAGCATCGTGCCCGCCGCCCGGGTGAGCTCACGCAGGGCCTCGTGGTAGCCGGGGTCGGGAAGGATGATGCCCATGTTGGTCATGGCTGGCTCAGCGAGTATGCAGGCCACTGTCCCGTCCGCCAGCGCTTTCGCCGCGGAATCCAGGTCGTTGAATTCCACCGCGATCGTGGTGGCCGCGGGATCGACCGGCGGTCCCACGTTGCCTTCCCGCGACACTGTCGCGCCGTCGGAGTTCCGCACGGCGAAGGTCTCGTCGACCGAGCCGTGGTAGCAGTAGCTGAATACCAGGACCTTGGGGCGGCCGGTGATCTGCCGCGCGATGCGCAGCGCCGCGCGGTTCGCGTCGGTCGCGCTGAGCGTGAACAGCCACCGGGCCACGCCGAACCGCCGGCCCAGTTCCTCGGCCACCCAGAGCGAATCCTCCGTCGGCAGCATCGTGGTGATGCCGCGCCGGCCCTGCTCGGCCAGGGCGGCCAGCACGGACGGCGGGCCGTGCCCGGTCATGGCGCCGGTGTCGCCCAGGCACAGGTCGGCGTACTCGTGCCCATCCACATCGGTGATGGTGGCGCCCGCCGCACGCGCGGCGAACGGCGGGATCCCGCTGGCCCAGCGCATCATCCAGGGCATCGGCACCCCGCCGATGAGCGACTGCTGGCCCCGGGCGAACAGTTCCGCCGAGGCCGGGTGCCCGTCAGCGAAGCGGCGCAGCTCACGGTCGGTCAGCTCGGCGAGCCTGCCTCGGTCGATCGGGGAAGGCTGGTGGGTCATCACAACTCTTTCCGTTGCCGATGAGCAGGTAATCAACTATTTCCGCGTGAACAGCAACCTAGGAGGCAGTTTTCCGCACGTAAGGTCCCCTGGTCAACGGGCTTCCCGCCGCCACGGCCGGCGCCGCTGACGAGGACAGATCGTGACAACTAGGCGAGCCGTCAGCGCCACGCCGCGTGATGGTGTTCAATGGTCGTTGGTTGTAGCCGAAGTTCGTGAGCGTGTCGGCGCCGGTGAATTCGTTGACCGGAGCCGTGGATCACACAGTGCCCCGCGGTCGCAGGGCAGACTGTCGCAGCAACCCGGGAGACACGTCCGTGGATCCCGATAATCGTTCCCGTAGGAGAAGAGCACGTGGCTCAGGGCACCGTGAAGTGGTTCAACGCTGACAAGGGCTATGGATTCATCGCCCCTGATGACGGCACCGCCGACGTCTTCGTACACCACACCGCAATCCAGACTGACGGTTTCCGCAGCCTGCAGGAGAACCAGCGAGTCGAGTTCACCGCAGGCCAGGGCCCGAAGGGTCCGCAGGCTGAGCAGGTCCGCCCGGTCTGACCGGACCCGGTTGCTCAGGCGGCCAGACCGCCTACGGCCGGCATTCTGCAGGTGCGCGGGCAGTCCCGAGAGGGGCTGCCCGCGCACTTTTTGCATTTTCTTTACCTTAACGACCCCGTGCCTGGCGGATGCCTGGCCCGGGCCAGGCACGCTGCAAGCTGGATAGGGACAGACCGGAATAACAAAAAGTATCCGGTGAAATCAGTGGTTAGCCGGATAAAGGGTTGACAAAATCCTCAGCAAGGCAATAAGACGTCTCCAGAGCCCATGAGATGAGCTCTGGGGCGGTTGCGCGGGGGGCCATCACCGGGGCTTCGTGCAGGCGCCCGCATGTCGCTTGGGTGTTCTGGCGAACCTCCCGGAAGGACCACGATGGGCAAGCGGTGGGCGCGACTGTGCGCGCTGGCAGGAACATTAATCGTCATCATCGGAACAGCGACCTGGAGCGGCCTGGCCGCCAGCGCGGCCTCGGCCAAGCCGGCCGCGGCGAGCGCCAGTGCAGGGGTCAAGCCCCACGGCACCGGCATGATGGACTGCAACGGGCATAGCCCCAAGTACCACGACGTGAAGGTCGATCTCGGCGGTGGGTGCACCGATCCCCGTGGCACCTGGGGCGGCCGGTTCGAGGACAACAAGGTCTATGTCGGCCACGATGAGCCGTCGGTCAAGTTCATCTCAAGTGCCCCCGGCAGCGGGAACACCATGAGCTACGTCATGCGGCTGCCCAGGGACCCGAGGGGCAAGCCGACCATCTCGCCGAACGGCAAGACGGTCAGCGACTACGCCGAGCTCAGCCCGGCCCCGTGGTTCGGGCTGCCCATCTGCGACCCCAACTCCTATCCGCTGAACCCGTGCAAGCCGGACAGCGACACCAACAGCGGGGCCATCAGCGATCCCAACGCGGCCGGCTCGGCGTTCCTGGAGGTCCAGCTCTATCCGCCCGGGTATCAGCCGTTCATCGATGCACCCAGCTGCGATCCGACGCATTGGTGTGCGGCGCTCACCATTGACAGCCTGGAATCCCAGTTCAACTTCGTCGGGCTCAACGCGAATTGCGAGGAGCCGACCAACTTCGCCTTCCTGCAGCGCAATGGCGTGCCGACCGGGCCGCCTAGCCCGCAGCTGTCCGACGTGAGCACGTTCGCGCCCAACGCGCAGACGCTCCTGATGAATCAGGGCGACTCGCTCGCCCTGAGCTTGCGTGACACGTCTCAGGGACTGCTTGTCGTGGCTAGCGACCTGACCACCCACCAGACCGGGTACATGGTGGCCAGCGGCAAGAACGGGTTCATGAACACCAACCCGGTGACCTGCGACGGCACTCCGTTCAACTTCCACCCCGAGTACAACACCGCCAGGCAGCAGAACCAGGTGCCCTGGGCCGCGCTCGAGGGCGGGGTGCTGATGGAGCAGGAGATGGGGCACTTCGAGCCGTGCTCCTCGATCACCAACTCCTACCCGTACACGGCGAGCTTCGCGGACGGCCAGTCGTTCAGCGACCCGGACACCGCGCAGACGTGCGTCGGCGGGTTCGAAGGCCGCGGGAAGGTCGGTGAAGGCCCCTGCAATGCCACCACGGGCGTCTGCCAGAACGCGACCACTGAAGGTGGCGGGGCCTGTCCCAGCGACAACTTCAACTCCGGGGACCTGTGCGAGTACTCGGATATGACGTGTGTGCCCGCCGGTCCGCGCCCGGTCGTCGTCAACGGAGTCACTACGAAACTAAGCTGGCCGATAGCCGGGTGCCAGGATAATTTCTTCCAGAATGGTGACCTCGATTTCGATGGGAGTTCCTATATTCACGACTGGCCGGATGGCTCTCGTGGGCATCCCACGTCGTTCGCCTATATAGGCCCGTTCTCGCAGGGCAGGAGTTATCCGAAGATCCAGTTCGAGACCGACATCGCGGGCTC
>Ga0187875_10000959_pt1 | contig 22937 bp, 26 predicted proteins | sample June2016WEW_17_1_2_FD_132978 | JGI IMG/M metagenome (GOLD analysis project Ga0187875, IMG submission 132978) | Peatland microbial communities from SPRUCE experiment site at the Marcell Experimental Forest, Minnesota, USA - June2016WEW_17_10 | ecosystem: Environmental > Terrestrial > Soil >...
CGGGGCGAACCGCTCCGAGTCCACTCCGAACGGGATCACCGAGATGGGCAGGGGTTGCGGGCTCGGGACGGTCGCCCGCATCGTCCGGGCGAGCGGCTCCGTGAGCGCGACGACCGCGTTCGCCCGTCGGACGGCTCGGCGTTCGAGCCAGTATCCCCACCGATGGGTCCAGCCCTCCCGGAAGAACCAGTGACGGGAGTGGGAGGTGTAGACGAACGGAAAGCCGCTCCACGCCAGCCGGTTCCCGACCACGGGAGTGTTCGCGTGCAGTACGTCGTAGTCGAGGTGACGCAAGAGTCCGGGCAGCTCCAGCGCGAACGGGTACTCGTCCCGCATCCGTCGGTGGCGGACGCGGTTGACGACCACGGCCGAGTGCCCGGCCGCCGTGAGCGCGCCCTGAAAATCCGCGAGGATCCGCTCGATGGCGCCGTAGCCCGTCGGCGGGATGGGTTGGACCCCCCCTCCGATGAGAACGACCCGCACACCCTCCCTACCTTCGCGTGGGATTAAGGACTTGACGCGTTCGGGGATTGGGGCGACCGTCCGCCGGGAAAGCCACCGATGGGAACTGTCTGCGTCGAGATCGCCGTCCGGGACGACCCCCATCTGGCCGAGGCCCTGGCCTCGCTCGCACGGCAGCACCGGCGACCGGATCGCGTGCTGATCGCGGCGTCGACCGATTCACCGAGGGCATTCCTGCGCTCGGCGATCGCGAACGCGCCCGGAATCCATGTCGAGGTGGCACGATTCGCGGGGGGAGTGGTCGACGCGAGGGCCGGGGCCCAGCTCGTGATCTCAGAAGAGTTCACCGCGTTCCTCGACTCCGACGAGACCGCGCCCCCCGAATGGCTGGAGCGTCTGATCGCGCCGCTCGAGGCCGGCACCGCGGAATTCAGCGGGGGACCGACCCGGCCCAGCCGGCCTCCCCGGACGTCGGTCGAACGGTACATGGAACTCCTCGAGCGGTCGATCTACGAGGACCTCGTGCCGAGCCGGGTGACGTACCTGCCGTTGCAGAACACCGCCTGGCGCTCCGCCCCGCTCGCGCGGCTGGGCTTTGACCCCAGGATCCCGTTCGCGGAGGACCACGACGTGGAGTCCCGCGCGGAACGCGCCGGACTCCGGGGCGTGTTCCTCCCGGAGGCATGGGTCTTCCACGACCCCGGGGCGTCGAGCGGACTGCTCCGGTGGGCTCGAAAGCGGTACCGGTACCTGCTGGCCATGGCGATGTCGCTCCTGAAGAACGAGCAGCTCGGTCGGCGACTCGGAGAGCGTCGTCGGAAGGTGCGCCACCCCCTCCGTCTGCTCGAGGATGCCATGAAGCCGTTCGCGCTCGTGCACGCTCGTCTCCGCTGGAGCCGCGTGAAGGGGGCCCGGTTCGTGATCCCCGCCCCGGAGCCGGAACCGGCCCCGTAGCAGTCTCGGCGTTCTCGAGGGCGCGCCACCTCCTTCTCGGGCAAACCTTAAGCGAGCGCCCGGTTCGGCGGGGCCATGCCGTCCGAGACCTCGAAACACCACGGGGGAGCCCAGACCGGGCACCTGGTTCGACTGGAGTATGACCTATGGGCCGAGGGAGGAGGACGGACCGACCTCATCGACACGACTCACGAGGAGGTCGCCCAGGCCGCCAACGTACCGGCAAGCCCGGGAGCGACCTGGGGACCCCGGCCCCACCTTATCGGCGGAGAGTACTTCCCGACGGGGATCGAGACCGCCCTGGTCGGCCTCAAGCATGGAGAGGAGGTCGAGAAGGAGTTCGCCCCCGCCGACGCCTTCGGCGAGCGCGACCCGAACCTCATCGAACTGTTCTCGATGCACGAGGTCTCCCGACTCCCGGAGATGCGACGGGAAGATGCCCACCTGGACATCGGAACCGTGCTCACCATCGAGGGCCGTCGCGGCCGCGTCGTCACGCTCACCCAGGCCCGCGTGCGCGTCGATTTCAACCCCCCGTTCGCCGGCCGAAAGGTGCGGGGCAAGTTCAAGGTCATCGAGACGATCTCCGAGCCCGTCGACCAGGTGCGGGCGATCGTCGAACTCCAGTACGGCCGAGCCGCAGAGTTCCACATCACCGTGCACGAAAAGGTCGTGACGCTGACCGTCCCCGACCGCTCGAAGTTCGACATCTCCTGGATGGCCGCCAAGCCCCGGATCATCGACCGGATCCGCACCCAGATCGCCCCGCACACCATCAAGGTGGTCGAAGAGTACGTCACCCCCGTCCCCGAGAAGGCCGAGAAATCGGACAAGACGGAGAAGGGCGAGAAGTCTGACAAAGCGGACAAGCCGGAGAAGGGTGAGAAGGCCGCCAAGGGAGAGAACCCGGAGGCGGAAGGCGCACCCGAGAAGCCCGCCGAGCACGCGAAGGGAGACGAGCACGAGAAGGTCGTGGACCACGGCAAGTCGGCCGAGCACCACAAGACGCCGCGCGACGAAAAAGCGGTCGGCCACGAGAAGTCCAGCGACCATTTCAAGACCCCCGGCCCGCAGTAGGGCCGGAGGCCGGGGAGCCCCCGAGGCTCGTACGATGGCCGTATGAACCCCCCCCAAATCGAGGACGGCGTGTCCGCCTCCCCGGTGTCCACCGCACCCAACACCACGTTCGTGATCGTGCTGTTCGCCGTAGCCATCGTTGTCGGCGTCGTCATCGCCTACCTCGGGATCGCCGGGATCATTGGCGGACCCATCCCCTGAGACGCCGGCCGAACGAGGGAACGCCCCCGATCCGAGGCCCGTTCACGCGGAGCGCGAAGGCTCCGGTGCGGGGGCACGCGCCTCCGGCCACCGGTACAGGTAGACATCCGTCTCGCGGTCGTACTGGGTCGGCGTCCAGCCGGGGATCTTGTGGCAATGGCTCACGATCCGCGCCCCCGGCCGGAGCTCGGCCTCGAACTTGGGGCGGAGGCGCACCATCGCGCCGGGCCACAGGAAGGCCGTGACGACCGTCGCCTCCCGGAAGTCGAGGTGGAACAGGTTGCCCCAGACGAGCTGGATCCGGTCCCCGAACGGCCCCAGCCGCCGTCGAAGGAGCAGGATGAGGAAGCGGAGCGGTTCGACTTCCACGCCGAGCACACGCGCCCGGTAGATGCGGGCCGCCCGGAAGACGATCGCCCCGGTCCCGGCACCCAGGTCGTACACCACGTCCTGGGGTCCGACCTCGGCCCAGCGGAGCATCGTGCGCACGGCCCGGCGCGGGGTGGGCTGGTAGCCGGCGCCGAACGCGAAGGACGCGTAGACAAAGTAGGTCACGACGGCCAGCGCGGTGAGTACGATCGTTAGGGTGAGCAGCGGGGAGAATCCCATGCGCCCTACTTCGTGGCGTAGTGGGTGGAGTACAGCTCGTCGGCGGCGCTCGCCGGGTCGAGGGTGCGCGCGAGCACCCGGTCGAGCAGGGTGCGCAGGTCGGCATCCCGGGTCAACCGCTCGGCGACATCGCGGCCCACCCGGTCGCGGACCCTTTCGGCGATCTCCGCGCTCAGTCGGGCCCGCTCGGTCGCGGCGCGGTGGCCCGTCTGGTCGAGGAACGCTTCGTGGGCGGAGATGGCCGTCCACAGTTCGGCGATCCCGGAGGGTGTGGTCGTCGAAGTCGGTACGATCACCGGAGCCCACCCGTCCCGGGCGGCCCCGAGGGAGACGAGCTCGGAGAGGTCCTTGGCCGCGAGGTCTGCCCCGGGCAGGTCCGCCTTGTTGACACAGAACACGTCCGCGATCTCGAACAGTCCCGCCTTCAGCGTCTGGACCTCGTCGCCGAGGTGGGGCACGAGGACGACCACGCTCGTGCTGGCGACCCCGCGGATCGCCACGTCGACCTGGCCGGAACCGACCGTCTCGACGAAGACGACGTCGAACCCCGCCGCGTCCAGGAGCCGAGTGACCTCGCGCGTGGAGGCCGCGATACCGCCGGCCTCCCCCCGGCTGGCCATCGAACGAAAGTACACTCCGTCATCGTTCGCCTTCCGTTCGAGGCGGATTCGGTCGCCGAGGACGGAACCCCCCGAGAACGGACTGGACGGGTCGACCGCGACCACCCCGACGCTCTTCCCTTGCGCTCGAAGGTGGGCGATCAGGACGCTGAGCAGGCTCGACTTTCCCACCCCGAGGGGTCCGGTGAGGCCGATCACGGGGGCCCGACCGGTGCGGGGATAGAGCGCTCGAAGGACGCCCGCGACGGCCGGGTCGCCGTTCTCGACCGCGGAGATCGTCCTCGCGAGGGCCCGACGGTCGCCGTCGACGATGGCCTTCGCGAGCGGGGGCAACCGGGTCGACCCGGTCATGCCGCGCCGCGCGCCAAACGCTGGGCCGTGGTAACGATCTCCTGGAGCGTTGTCCCCGGGCCGAAGATCGCCTTGATACCGGCCTTCTTGAGGCGCCGGGCATCTTCGTCGGGGATGATTCCGCCCGCGAACACCGGGATGTTACCGGCCTTCTGCGCCTTCAGCAGCACCAGGATCTTGGGGAACAGGGCCATGTGCGCCCCAGAGAGGATCGAGAGGCCGATGAGGTCGACGTCCTCCTCGAGGGCCGCCCGGACCACCTCCTCGGGTGTCTGGCGGAGCCCCGCGTAGATGACCTCCATTCCGGCGTCACGGAGTGCGCGGGCGACGACCTTCGCGCCCCGGTCGTGGCCGTCCAACCCCGGCTTTGCGATCAGTACCCGGATGGGTCCGGCCTTCGCCCGACGAACCATCGTTTCCTACCGATCTCTTGGACCCGGGACGGGATGAAAACCTTTCCGTGACGGCCCGTGCCGCGCGATCACAGGGCGGCAAGGAGGTCGATGATCCAGTTCCCGAGCAGGACCGCCCCGAGCGCACCGCCGGCCATCAACACGATGAACGGGAGCTGGGGGCCCACCCGGACCCGCGTCACTCCCCGCGCCCGGAGCTCCTCGGCGACCCGGACCCGCCACGCCCGGTCCTGCTCGGAGGTCTCGAGCGCGTCCTCCGCCTCCCGGTCGGTCGGGTAGGCCGCGTCACGTACCCAGACGTAGCGTCGGGGAAGCTCTTCGACGGGGATGGTGTAGGTCGTGAATCCCGTGGCCAGCGCGAACTCCCGACGACGGAGGTTCCGGACCGCCACGGCGATCGGGATCACGACCGACAGGAGGGCGGCGTCCATGAGGAGGTTGACGGCATACGGAACGAACGACGTGAACAGGAGCGCGGTGGTCGGAACTCCGATCCACGGGACCGGGAAAAGGGGTACCAGCACGCCCGCGACGATGAGGGCCTTCGCATCCGCGCCGCCGTACAGCACCCCGGCTTCGAACATAACGCGTGCGACGATGACCGTCACGAGCACGGCGACCGCCGCCGGAGGGACGCCGCCGGCGCCGAGCCCCAGGCGGAAGGCCGAGACTGCCACGATCGCCGTGACACCTGCGTAGGCGACGAGCTCGATCAAGTCCGCCCATTCCCCCAGCCGCCCGCGACCGTCCGCGTCCCAGGGGAACATGTGTTCCAGCGCAAGCGCCACGACAAGGATCCAGAACGCGAGCGGGAGCCAACCCCCCGGTGCGATCACGACGGCCCCGCCGATACCGCCGAGGACACCGAGCAACTGCCACAACCGGTCCGGGACCTCGCGCGTCCGGAGGTCGAGCGCTGCGGCGACCCCAAGCCCGACGAGAAGTACGACCGCGCCCACGTCCAGCCACAGGGGTCCTGCGCCGGCCAATGTCGCGCTCTCCGCTCGCTCGACGCAGCGACCTCCTCTTAAGGCCGTGGCTGCGGGCGCACGCCGCTCGGTGGTTGTTTTCTACCTCGCGCGGCCTTTCATGCCCATGGGTCCCGAGACGCCGACGCCCGTCGCCTCCTCCCCACCTCCCCCGCCGGCGAGCGCGTCGGCCGACCCGGCCCCAGTGCCTCGCTCTCGGAAGTGGGTCACCCCAGTGGTCGCGATCGTCGTGGGTGCCGTGGTGATCGTCGCCATCTTGGGTGCCGCCGGATTCCTGTTCCATAAGGCCACGACGAGCACCACCGAGCAGTTCTCGACCCTGAGCGAGGCCGAATCGGTGGCCGGCCCTTCGGCCGGCCACGCTCTCTCGGGGAGCTGGAGCGCCGTCTTCGCCGCGGGGATCCGGCTCACCGCTCTCGTGACCCTCCCGATCGCGAACCTATCAAAAATCGGGAACCTCACGGCCGGGTGCACCCTGTCGCCCGCGCCCGGGGCCCCCTCCTCGGTGACCGTGGATGCGACCCCTGCCTCGGCGCCGATGGGCCATGCCGCGTTCTGGGTCATCGGTCTTTCCAACGGGGCAGGTTCGATGGCGCTCGTCTCGGTCGACCTCGGGACTCCGGCCACGCTGCTCACGATCACCGGCAGCTCCTGCCTCGGGGCACTCGGCGACATCGCGCCCTTCCCATCCACCGAGTCCGACTCCCCCGCGCTGGTCGCGGCGGCCAACGCCTCCGGGGGCGCGGCCTTCCTCGCCCAGTACCCCTCGGCCGCCCAGATCCTCGCCGGAGTGGGCGGGATCAGCGTGGACGGCTTTGGGACTCCACCCATCTGGGAGGTCATCGACACCTCCTGCCCGCTCCCGCTCATCCTCAACGAGACCGGGGCCGAGTTCAACGCCACCCTGACGGGCGCGCCGGCGAACGTGGAGACGCACGCCACCGGTTCGGTGAACTGCGCGCTGGGCCTCGGGAACTCGATTAAGGGGCTCGGTCTCGGGGGGACGCCCCTCGCCCTCGTCGCAAAAGCTATTTAAACGACCTATCGGTCGCGCGCCGCACCCGAGGATGGATGGTCGAGTACAAGCTGGTCATCTCTGAACGCGCCAGTTCGATCGCGCGCACCGTAGCCGACCCCCAGGCCGCCGGTTTCCTGGGCAAGCGGATCGGCGAGACGGTGGGCGGCGAGCTGATCGGCGCGGCAGGGTACACCTTCCGCATCACGGGTGGGACCGACAAGAGCGGGTTCCCCCTGCGTCCGGGACTTCCCGGGGCGCGCCAGATCCGGCTCTACGTTGGCGACGGATTCGGGTTCATGGCCCCGCGGCTGGGGATGCGCAAGCGCCGAACGTTCCGCGGGAACACGATCAGCGAGGACACGGTCCAGATCAACCTCGTGGTCGAGCAGAAGGGCGGCAAGCCCCTCGCGGAGCTTTTCGCCGCGTCATGAAGGTCCCGCGTCAACCCGAAGTCAACATCGGGCTGGTCGGCCATGTCGACCACGGCAAGACCACGCTGACCCAGGCGCTCACCGGAGAGTGGACCGACCGCCACTCGGAGGAACTGAAGCGCGGGATCTCCATCAAGCTCGGGTACGCGGACGCGGCGTTCTACCAGTGCCCGAACTGCCCGGAACCTCTTGGCTACTCGATCGAGCCGAAGTGCGCGAACTGCGGCGGCGAAGCGAAGTTCCTTCGCGCCGTCTCGTTCGTCGACGCGCCGGGCCACGAGACGCTGATGGAGACGATGCTCTCCGGCGCCGCCATCATGGACGGCGCCCTCCTGCTCGTCGCGGCCAACGAGCCGGTCCCGCAGCCCCAGACGCGGGAGCACCTCTACGCGCTCGACATCATCGGCGTCCACAAGGTCGTGGTCGTCCAGAACAAGATCGACCTCCTGTCGACCGAGGAGGCCGAGAAGAACTACCACCAGATCGTCGACTTCCTCAAGGATTCCCCGATCTCCTCCGCCCCGGTCGTCCCCATCAGCGCGAACCACCGGGTCAACATCGACGCGCTGATCGGTGCGATCCAGGAGACGATCCCGACTCCGGTCCGCGACCCCAAGAAACCCCCGCTCATGTACGTCGCCCGGTCGTTCGACATCAATCGCCCCGGGACGCGTCCGGCCGACCTGCGTGGCGGCGTTCTTGGTGGCTCGCTCATCCAGGGCCATCTGAAGGTCGGGGAGGAGATCGAGATCCGGCCCGGGCCCCAGGGTGCGGCGAGCGCGCATGCCGAATCCCTCCACACCCACGTTACCTCCATCATCTCCGGCGGCCAGGAGTGGGACGAGCTCCACCCCGGCGGACTCGCCGCCATCGGCACCAGCCTCGACCCCGCGCTCGCCAAGGGAGACGGCCTCACGGGCCGGCTCGTCGGGACCGCCGGGACGCTGCCGCCGGTCAGCCAGAAGATCCGCCTGCGGGCGACCCTGCTCGACCGCGTCCTCGGCGCCCAGCGGGAGATCAAGGTCGAGAAGATCCGCACGAGCGAGGTGCTGGCGGTCACGGTCGGCACGACCATCGCCGCAGGGAAGGTCACGAGCGCGCGCGGCGACGACGTCGAGCTCGCGCTCAACCGGTCGGTCACCGTGTTTCCCGGCAGCCGGGTGGCCATCTCCCGGAAACTGAACGCCTGGCGTCTCATCGGCTACGGGATCGTCGAGGGCGGCGGGAAATGAGAACCGACCTCCTCGAAGTCCTCCGATGCCCGGTCTGCCGGAGCGAGCTCACGCTCGCGCCGGGCCGGACCGAGGGCGACGAGATCCTGGACGGAACGCTCACCTGCTCGGGCTGCCACGCGGTCTACCCGATCGCCGACGGGATCCCGGACCTCCTGCCGCCGGACGAACGCGACTAGGCGACCGGGCTAGGCCGGGGCGAGATAGTAGTAGCCGAAGATCCCGACGAACATCAGCGCGGCGACGACCATCGACGGGATCAGCCACGGGATCGCACCGCGCGAGCGCGCCTGGATGGAGCTCGCGACCGTGACCACGGGGATCGCGAACGCGAGCCAGTAGCCGGTCAGGATGGTCGTGTAGAGGGCGTAGGAGGTCTTGTTCCCGTGCGGGTCGTGCATCGACACGGCCACCACGAGGAGAACGGCGAGCACCAGGAACACGAGGCTCACCCCCGCCCCCTCCAGGTACCCCTCGAGCCCGCGCTTCCGGTTCGGGTGGTAGCTTCGGAGCACCAGGAACATCAGCACGAAGAGGAACAGGCTGACCGCCAGGACGGCAAATCCGGTGGTGTCGAGCGAGAGCGAATAGGGTCCGGCGCCGGGGTCGGGCATTCCCACGGTACACCTCTCACGGGGTCCGGAGGAGCGCTCGGGCCGGCCCGCCATCCCCGTCCCGGAGCGCCAGGGGGAGGCATTCGAGCTCGTACGGCCCGGGCGCCACGTCCGCGAGGAGCAGTCCCTCGAGGATGAGCGCCCCTCCGCGAAGGAGGTGGTGATGGACCGGGTAGGTTTCCCCGGGGTCGGACTCGATGGAGAGCGCGTCCACGCCCACGAGCCGGACCCCGCGCCGGAGCAGCTCCTCCGCCGCGGGCAACGTCAGGGCGACGTAGTCGGAGAAGAACGCCTCCCCCCGGGCCCACCGCTCCGAGTTGGCGGTCCGGAACAGGACGCGTCGGGTCGATGGGGAAAACAAGGGAAGGTCCGAGGGCGTGATGGCCGCGCAGTCCCGGGCTACCCCGACGACCGTGCACGGACCGTTCAGGAGGTCGAGGTCGACCCGGTCGATCGTCGCGCCGCCGGGGAGGAAGTGGATGGGCGGGTCGACGTGGGTTCCTGCGTGGGACCCGAACGATAGTCGGGAGACGTTGTAGTGGTCTCCACGGGCAATGGCGTGGGTCGGCTCCGAGGTGAACGGGGGGTCGCCCGGGAACTGGGGCATCCCCGGGGTCAAGGGCATGGAGATGTCGATCCGCCGCATCGCTCCGCCCGCCGTTGACCGCGTCCCGCCTCTCGGGCGGGCGAAGGATAAACATTCGCTTCGTGACGCCATCCGGCGACCGTTCCCCGGCGGGTGTACCGGTCGAGCCGAAGGGTTATGGGGGCCCGCCCGAAGGGCGATGCCATGGCCCGGCCCCCGGCTTCTTCGGACGAGGACGCCGACGACCCGGAGGTCGACGAGGAGGAAGAGGAGGAGGCGCCTCCGCGGACGCGGCGAAGGCCTCCCCCGAAACCCACCCCTCGGGGCCGTCCCCGCCCGATCCGCAAGTGGTCCCGAGACTCCACCGCACCGGACGACGAGATGGAAGGGGAGGACGAGGAGGCCACCATGCCGGGAGCCCGCCGCCCCCGGGTCTTCTGGCGGGCGCGGGACTCGCTCTACTTCGGTCCGCTGGTCGCGCTCGCGATCGTGATCCTGCTCATCGTCTGCATGTTCGCCTACACCCAGAACTGGCCGCCGGTGTACGTCGTCGAGTCGATGAGCATGCAGCACGGGAGCTCGGACGTCCTCGGGGTGATCAACACCGGCGACCTCGTGCTCGCCCAGAAGGTCTCGAACTCCAGCATCCAGCCCTATGTGGTCGCCCAGCGGAACGGCTACTCGACCTACGGGGAGTTTGGGGACGTCCTGTTGTACTATCCCGACGGGGCCGTGGGGACCCCGGTCATCCATCGCGCGATCGTCTACCTCCAGTGGGTTCCGTCCGTTCGGGGCTACACCGCCTACGGACTGGCCGGACTTCCGTGCGGCAACGCGCCCGATGCGGTCTACTCAACGCCCGGGACGAACGGCAGCCAGGGGGCGAACTGCGTGACGGACGACCTGACGGGCACGCTCGACCTCTTCCACGTCGGGTGGGCCGACGTGAACGTCAGCATCCAGCTTCAGCCGGCCTACCTCGGGGCGCACTCGGGGTACGTTACGATGGGGGACAACAACTTCAACGCGGCGTACGGGGGAGAGTACGACCAGTCCGCCGAGTTCCAACTGAGCGAACTGGTTGAGCCCGCATGGGTGATCGGCGTCGCCCGTGGCATGATCCCCTGGGTCGGCGCCCTCAAGCTGTGGATCGAGGGAAGTTCGACGGCGGGGGAGGTCCCCGCCCAGTCCTGGCAGTTCCTCGGTCTCACGTTCGCCGGGATCATCCTGCTCGCGTTCGGACTCCACTACGCGCTCAAGGCCGAAGGGGTCGAGGACCCCCGACGAAAGGCCGAAGAGGAGGAGGAGTCCGAAGACGAGGCGGAGGAGACCGAAGGGAGCGCCGCACGGGCGCGGCATTTCCTGCGATCGCTGCGGCCGTGGGGCTCCGGGTCGGAGGAGGAGGAGGACGAAGACGAGGAGGATGAGACTCCTCCTCACCGCACCCACCGCCCCACCCACAAGCCCGCACCCAAACCGGAGCCTTCCCACCGGCGGGGCCGCCCGAAGCCGAAGGTCCGACGGGGCTCGAAGGCGAAGCGGTCCTCGGACGACGACGACGACAACCTGTAGCTGCGGGTAATCCTTTAGTGCCGGCCGGGGTCCGGGCCCTCGAGGTCCTCCCAGATGCACGTGATCGGGGGAACGGCATCGACCGCCCTCGCGGAGCGGATCTCGCGGGAACTCTCGAACGCCCCGTTCGGCATCCCGTTCACCAAGCGCTTCCCCGACGGGGAGATGTACGTCCGCGTCGGCGGCCGGCTGGAGGGCGAGGACGTCGTCATCGTGCAGTCGACCCGCACCGACGCCGACCTCCTCGAGCTGTTCCTCCTCGAGGACGCCGTGCGGGAGTCGGGGGCTCGGCGCGTCGTCGCGGTCGTCCCCTACTTTGGCTACGCGCGCCAGGACCGGCGCTTCTTTCCCGGGGAACCGGTGAGCGCCCGCGCGCTCTGCCGGCACGTGGAGCTCGCCGCGGACACGGTCGTGACGGTCGACCTGCACTCCGCCGAAACCCTTCGCCAGTTCACGAAGCCCGCGTTCGAGGCGAGCGGGATCCCGGCGATCGCCCGGTTGCTCCGGGAGCGACCGGTGGACATCCTCGTCTCCCCCGACAAGGGGGGCGTGGACCGGGTCCGACGGATGGCGATCCTCCTCGACAAGCCCTGGTTCGCCCTCGACAAGAAACGGATCGACAGCGAGCACGTCGAGCTGCGGCTCCCCGCGGAGATGCCGATCCACATCGAGGGGAAGCACATCGTCCTCGTCGACGACGTCATCACGACGGGCGGCACGATCGTCGAGGCGGCCAAGATCCTGCACAAGCGGGGCGCCGGGGCCGTCAGCGCGGCGTGCACCCACGGGCTGTTCCTGAAGGACGCCTTCGAGCGCATCAAGGCGGTGACCGACGAGGTCTACTCGACCGATACCCTCGGCAACGCGGCGGAGAAGGCCTCGGTCGCCCCCGACATCGCGGACATCCTCCGGGCCGAGCTCCCCTCCCCGTGACCCGGGCTCCGGGCGCGGAGACGCCCCGTCCGACCACAGCGGCCTCGACCGACGACCTGCTCGAACTGTTGCAGACGGTCCGTCGGGAGCTCGCGCTGCGCGGGGAGGATTTCCAGGGCACCTGGGTCGAGCAGGCCGCGGCCGAGATGCGGGCGGGCCACCAGCCGGGGTGGTACTATCCGCCGGCGGGGGGCCGGGGCGGGATCTCGTTCGGGAACGTCCGGGGCGACCGCGCCTGGGGGCACGTCCACTCCGCGGACGAGCAGGACTCGCTCCCGCTCGCGCGGGCGCTCCTCGACGGGCTCCCCCGGGAGGTCCGGAGCCTCAGCGTGGGTTTCACGGGCCTGACGGTCGACTCCGAGCACCGGCTTCTCGCGGCGCTCTCGACCCGTCCCGGCGCCAGCATCGTCGAACGGTATTGCATGGTCCGGACGCTTCGCCCCTCGGACGCGGAGTCGGCCGTCGCCATCCCCCCGGGGGTGGAGCGGGTGGCGGTCCGGGACGTCACTCTTGCGGCGCTCGCCGACCTCGACTGGCGCGCGTTCCGTGGGTCGGTCGACGACCGCCTCGTGGGCGGGTCGCCGGAGGAATACTCCCGGGTCCTCACCGGGCTGCTCGGGAACGCGCTCGGACTCTTCCTCGATGCCGCGTCCACCGCGATCGTGGAGACGGCGCCGCTCCGACTGGTCGGTGGCATCCTGACCGCGGAGATCTCCTCCCGCGAGGCGGTGTTCGTCGACATCATGGTCGACCCCGAGCGACGTCGGCGCGGCCTCGCGCGCTTCCTCGTGCGGTGGGCGCTCCGGGCGCTCGTCAGCCTGGGCTACGAGAAGGTCCGGCTGTGGGTGACCGCGAGCAACCTCCCCGCCCTCGGGTTCTACGAAGCGGAGGGGTTTCGGCGGATCGCCACGACCAGCATCTACCGATGGGAAGCGGCCGGGGATCCGCCGCAGGCGCACCGATCGCGGTAGGGGCACTGTTCGAACATCCACGAGGGGCACGCCTCGAGGACGGACGAGTCGCTGGCGCTTCGGGCCGCCTCGAGTCGCCGGGTCCGTGCCCTCCAGATCCGGGAGAAGACGACCGCCGAGTCGAACCGGAACTCGAGGACCTGGACCCGTTCGGCCTCGGTCGCCTTTTCGTATCCCAGCACGAGGCGGGCGTGGTCGGTACCGGTCGCCACGCACCGGAACCCGAGCTGGAGCGCGTACTGAGGCGAACGGTCCGCGACCGTCCGCGGGTCGAGGCGCTGCGCGGCTCTCGAGGTCCGGATCAGGACCGGGGCACCGAGGAATCCGCTCACCTCTTCGTCCGGCTCATCGGCGAGCGTCGGGAGCCGGGTCGCCTCTCCCACCGGACCGCAGTCGACCGCCTCGGCCAGGCGCGAGTAGGTGTCGGTCTCCGACTCGTACGGCGGGATCGCGCCGACCGCGAGCGGCACGGTCTGCTCGAAGAACGCCCGGCGGGGATAGAGCAGGTCGCGGAAGCGCCGGATGGACGGTGGTCGGGACGCGGCGAGACGCGCGTCCACGGATTCCTGCAGTTGGCCCGCGAGATCCGGCCGCCGGGTCACGTGGGGATCGGCCCCCTTGACCACCGGTGCTGAAGCATCCTCCTCGCCGGTGCAATCGCAGACCCCGGCCCCGCGGAATTCGCAGCCCCGACCGTACCACGCGCACCGCGGGAGGCCCGCGGGGGAGCCGGAGGCACCCGCCGTCGTCAACGCGCGGACTCGCTCGCCCATCGCGGTCCGCACCGATTCGATCGAGCCGAACTCGAGGTCGAAGGTCGCCGTGTCGCGGACCTCATCCTCGTCGGTCTGGAGGTAGACCAGCCGTGCCGTGCGGACCCCGAGGAGGGCGGCGTACATCGCGACCTGATCGGCGTGGTCCGGCCGTTCGGTGAGGGGGTCCGCCGAGGGGGGGGCGTACGCGCTCGTCTTGATCTCGATCGGTCGGTCGGAGAGGACATCCACGCGCCCCTGCACGCGGTCGTCGTGGACCCGTACCTCGAGCTGCCCCTCGGGCGCGAACACCAATCCGAGGATGCGATGGAGGCGACGGCCGCCCTCCAGCGTCCGCTCGCGCTCCGCCGTGATCGGGGGCGGACCGACGGTGAACCTCCAGAATGCGGGACGGGGCGAGAGGAGGTCGGTAACACTGGTGCGTCGGGGCGCCCCGGGTGCGCGCAGGCGGCCGGTCAGCTCGCGGGCCAATTCGAGGTCCTCGCGAACGGTCAGCGCGGTGCGCCAATCGGGCTCGGGTGCCGGGAGGGGACCGAGCGCCACGCAGGTCCGAGCCCTCGCGGGTATAGGAGCCTGCCCGAGCTCGGAGTCGATATACCCCCGCGACCCGTCGTCCCCCCGTGACGGAAGCGGCCCACCGTCCCCTCATCATCGGGAGCGGTATCGCCGGGCTCTACGTCGCACTGCGGGCGCGCGAGCTCGGCCTGCGACCGACCATCGTCACGAAATCGCGCCTCGAGGAGTCGAACACCCGCTACGCCCAGGGCGGGATCGCCGCGGCGCTCGGCCCCGGCGATTCGCCCGCGCGTCACCTGGCCGATACGATACGTGCGGGGGCCGGCCTGGTCGATCGCGCCGCGGCGCGCATCCTGACGTACGAAGCGCCCCGACGGATCGCCGACCTCGTCCGGTACGGCGTCCCGTTCGACACCGTGGAGGGGCGAATCTCCCTCGGCCGGGAAGGCGCCCATTCCCGGGACCGCATCCTGCACGCGGGCGGGGACGCGACCGGACTCTCGATCGAGGAGACCCTCAAGCGGCGGGTCCTCGACCAGGGGATCGACGCCCGCGAGCGGACCGTCCTGCGCGCCCTCCGCCCCGGGGGCCCGGACGGCCCCGAGGCCGTACTCTCTCGAGAAGATGGCCACGGGATCGAGGTCGAGGCCGGCCGCCCGGTCGTCCTCGCGACGGGCGGCGCCGGTAGCCTCTACCGGGAGAGCTCGAACCCGTCCATCGCGACGGGAGAGGGAGTGGCGATCGCGTTCCGCGCGGGAGCGCAGCTCACCGACATGGAGTTCATCCAGTTCCATCCGACGGTCTTCGCCCGGGAGGGGTCGCCCCGATTCCTCATCACGGAGGCGCTTCGGGGGGAGGGCGCGGTCCTCCGGAACGCCGCCGGCGACCGGTTCCTGGTGCGTGCCCACCCCGACGCCGAGCTCGCGCCCCGGGACGTCGTCGCCCGCGCGATCCGAAAGGAGCTCGACCGCACGGGCCTGTCGAGCGTCAACCTCGACGCGACCGCGATCCCGGCCGACCGCCTCTACGCCCGGTTCCCCACCGTTACGCGGTTCCTCGCGACGTACGGCCTCGACCCGGCCCGGGACCTGATCCCCGTGGCACCGATGGCCCATTTCATGGTCGGCGGGGTCACCACGGACATCGAGGGCCGGACGACCGTGGCGGGCCTGTACGCGTGCGGGGAGGTCGCTTCCACGGGCGTCCACGGTGCGAACCGCCTGGCGAGCAACTCGCTGCTCGAGGGCGTCGTCTTCGGCGAGCGGGTCGCCCGCCACCTCCTCCACCCTACGCGCGGCGGCCCTCCCCTCCCCGCGAAGATGATCGAGCTCGCGCGGGTCTCGGGCTCGGGTCGGCGGGGCTCCGCCGCCGCCATCGAGGAGGTTCGCTCCACCCTGTGGAACGACGTCGGGATCGTCCGCGACGCGCGGGGGCTTCGCTCGGCGATCGCGACCTTTGACCGCATCGCGGCGGAGGCGGAGCCCGGCTCCTCCGAGGTCCCGCCCGGCCCCATCGCGAACGCGGCCCTGACGGCCTCGCTCATCGCCCGGGCCGCGCTCCGGCGGACCGAGAGCCGGGGGGCCCACTTCCGCTCCGACCACCCGCGAACGCTCCCGTCGTGGCAGCTCCACATCGGCCTGGTCGCCGGCCCCCGCAGGGCCGCCCGTGCCACCCGTCCGCCGACAAGGGTTAAGGCCGAAAGGGGGTCGGCCGACTGATGGACCTCTCGCTCTCGGATGAGGAGAGAGAACTGCGGGAAGCGGCCCGACGGTTCGCGCGGAAGGAGATCGCGCCCGTCGCCGAGCGGATGGACCGCGAGGAGTACTTTCCGCGGGACGTCTTCCGGCGGCTGGGGGAACACGGATTCCTGGGGGTCACGGTTCCCGCGGAGTACGGCGGGCTGGGGCTCTCCTACCTCGCGCAGGCGCTCATCCTGGAGGAGATCGCCCGGGTCAGCCCCGCGCTCGCCCTGAGCGTCGGGGCGCACTCGAACCTGTTCGCCGACAACCTGGCCCGGAACGGCACCCCGGCCCAGCGCGAGGCCGCCCTCCCGTCCATCGTGTCCGGGGAGGCGGTGGGAGCGCTGGCCCTGACGGAGCCGCAGGCCGGCTCGGACGCCGTCGCCCTCCGCACACGCGCCGAGCGCCGGGGCGACCACTACCTGCTCAACGGCTCGAAGCAGTTCATCACCAACGGCCCCGTGGCGGACTGGTTGCTCGTCTACGCCAAGACGGACCCGGCACGTGGACCGCACGGGATCAGCGCCTTTCTCGTCTCGAGCAAGACCCCGGGCTTCTCCGTCGCCAAGCGCCTCGACAAGATGGGGATGCGGGGTTCGCCGACCGGTGAGCTGTCGTTCCAGGACTGCAAGGTTCCGGTCGAGCAGCGCGTCGGGAACGAGAACGAGGGGGTCGCGATCATGATGAGCGGGCTCAACGTCGAGCGCGCCGTGCTCGGAGGGATCCCGGTGGGGATCATGGCCGAATGTCTCGAGCGCTCGCTCGAGTATGCCCGCACGCGGGAGCAGTTCGGCCAGAAGATCGGGCGGTTCGAGCTGGTCCAGTCCAAGCTGGCCGACATGTATGCCGACCTGGAGGCGGCCCGCTGGCTCGTGACCGCGGCGCTGGACTCGGTCGGGCGGGACCGGCGCAGCCTCCGCGCGAGTGCGGCGGCCCTGACGTTCGCCTCGGAGGCCTCCACCCGCCACGCGCTCGCGGCGATCCAGATCCACGGCGGCTACGGGTACATGCGGGACCTTCCACTGGAGCGTCTCGCCCGGGACGCGAAGCTCCTCGAGATCGGGGCCGGCACGAGCGAGATCCGGCGCCTGGTCGTCGCCCGGGAACTCCTCGGGCCCGAGTTCCGCGAGGGCACCCCGGACGGGGCTCCTCGCGAACGCTTATAGTAGCCGAGCACCCATCGCGACGTATGGCCGGTCGAGCGCCGGCGGGCTCGGGAACGACCTCGAGCGCGCTCCGCGTCGAGATTCTGAAGGAGCTCCAGTCCATCCTGGAGGACCGGGAGGTCCGCGACCGCCTGGACAAGGGCCCCCTCTCCGAGACGAAGGGGCGGGAGCACTGGGTCCTGCACCTGCTGCTCCGCGCCCAGGAATCGACCACCTCGCACTTCGACACGCTCATCCAGAGCGCCTACTCCAACCTCACCGCCCGGATCCAATCGGTCGAGGACCGGATCCAGCGGGGCGAGGGGGTCCGGGACGCACTGGGGGCGGAGGTCAAGACCCGGCTCCAGGAGATCGAGAACGGGGTCGCCGACCGGGTCGGCAAGGAGGTCGCGACCGGCGTGGAATCGGCCGCCCAGAAGATCACCCAGGACCTGCTCGCGAACCTGGACGCGAAGTGGAAGCCGATCGGCGACTCGGTCGAGTCGTTCGCCCAACGCTCCTCCCAGCTCACGAAGGACCTCTCGGACACCTTCCGGGTCGCGACCCAGAACCGTCTGCTCCTGAACGAGAACGCGCGCCGCATCATCGACCTCGGACGGGACATCCTCGCGCTCGAGGAGAGCCTCAAACTCTCGCTCTCCAAGGTGCTCGAGGAGGGGCTCGCGCCGCTGGAACAGCGGGTGGCCGCTCTCGAGGGACGGGTCAACGGCTCCGAACCGGCCGACGCGCCCGCGCACGACCCGGCGACGAACGGCACGTGAATCGGCCCCACCCATGCGCCTCTCTCGGTCGCACCCGCGCTACGCCAGCCTCCGCGTCCGCGCCCACCTGGCCGAGATGACCCGTGCGGGGCTGGTCGCGCCCGAGGGGCTCATCGCGCACGGGCGAGGGGAGACGTTCGACTACCTGCTCGGGGAGCGCACGAGCCCGAGCGCCCGCCTCGCCGAGCGTCGGGCCGCCGCCTGGCTCCTCAGCGCCCGCCACCCGGTCCTCAGCGTCAACGGGAACGTCGCCGCCCTGGCGGCGACCGAGGTCGCCCGTCTCGTGCGCGCCTGTCCCGGCCTCGGGGTGGAGGTCAACCTGTTCCATCGCACCCCCGCCCGCGCTCGGGCGGTGGCCCGGGCGCTCACGTCCGCCGGGGTCCGGACCGTGTGGGGGATCCGTCCCACCGCCCGCATCCCGGGACTTCCCTCGGACCGCGCCCGGGTCGACCGTCGGGGCATCTACGCTGCCGACCTGTGCATCGTTCCGCTCGAGGACGGCGACCGGACCGAGGCCCTCCGGGCCCTCGGGAAGAAGGTCATCTCGATCGACCTGAACCCGCTCTCCCGGACGAGCGGCCAGGCCGACCTGCCGATCGTGGACGAACTGCGGAGGGCGCTCGCCCAGATCACCCGGGACCTCGAGGCGGCGGGCCCCCCCGACCGCACTGGACGGTTCACCCCGTTCGACCGGCGCGCGGCGCTCCGAGGGGCGATGATGACGATTGGCCGGAACCTCAGACGGGCGGCGGCGGCTCGGCCGCGGCCTTCTGCAGCGCCGGTACGAGCTTCGCGGCGACCCGCTCGAGGAAGCGGCGGTCGCTCTCGTCGAACGCCTTGACCTGGTTCCCGTCGATATCGATCTCCCCGAGGACCGACGCGCCGTCCCGGATCGGGACGACGATCTCCGAACGGGTCGAGAGGAAGCAGGCCAGGTACTCGGGCGCGCCCCGGACGTCGTCCACGATGACCGTCCGGTTCTCCCGGGCCGCCTGCCCGCAGATCCCCCGGTCGACCGGGATACGGACGTGCTCGGTCGCCTCGGGGCCGTTGTAGGCCTCCAGGACGAGCGTGGGGCCGTCCAGACGATAGACTCCGACCCAGGGATAGTGCGCGAACTCGTGGACGAGGTAGCGGCACACCTCCGCGAGCGCTCCGCGGCCCTGCAGGTGGCCCAGGATCGAGTCGACCTGCAGGAGGGCGGGGGTCGCCCGGCGGTCCGGGACGCTCACCGCGCGCTCCGGGAACCGCACGGGCCGCCGAGGCGAGGGGCAGCGCCGAGGGGGAGAATTCCTGCGGGGACGGTGCGGCCGTCCCTCACCTTTGAACTCCCGAGGCGTATTCCGCCACGAGCTTTCCAGGCTCGCGCCGTACCGGACTGAGCCACCTCGGCACGCCCTCCGGTTTGGAATGGAATCGCCCGATAAGCTTAGCGGGCCAATCCCCGCCGGTTTCGGCGCCCGACCGCACGGGCTACCGCCGACGGCGGGCTCAGTCCTGGATCGGATACCAGCCGCACTCTTCGCAGCCGAGGGCGCGATCCTCGCCGGGGATCAGGTTCCGGCAGTCGGGGCAGCTCGACGGCGGCGGGACGGACAGCGCGAGGCAATCGAAGCAGGCGCCGCCCCTCCGGTCGTCGGGAAGTACGGCGACCGTTCGGCCGCAGAAGAGGCAGTGCGAAAATCGTTCGTCGGAGCTCTCGAAACTGCGAATATCCGCGAACGAAAGCATCGGGCGGCTCCACGAGACGCCCGGTACATAAGTCCTCGCGCGACGGCCGGGCCACGCACTCATTTTCGAGTGCCGGAACGGGGTCTACGGCTCCTGCCAGCGAGCCTTGAGCGCGGCGATGAGGAACAACCCCACCGTGAACGCGACGAGGACTCCCCAGTCGATCGCCGCCGAATCGAAGGAGAGGGGAACGAGCCCCACCGACCCCTGGACCAGCTGGGCCGCGTAGGTCGTCGGAGAGAACTTGGCCGCCGTCTGCGCCCAGCCGGGCAGGTAGCTCAACGGGTAGTAGACCGGCGGGAGCACCGTCAGGGCGAGCGAGATAAGGGGGCTGAACAGAAACGTCTCCCGGACGTCCTCGAACCACGTGGCGAGCGTGAACCCGAGGGCGCAGGCAAACCCCCACACGAGCAGGAGAACGCCGGTGAGGACGAGGATGCTGAGCGGGGTCCCGAGCCCGTCGACGATGTATATCACGACGAAGACGGCGAGCCCGGGCAAGGAGTAGACGAGCTCGGAGAGCGCCATGCCGGCGACGTAGACGGGCGCCTCGACCGGCGAGGCGACGACGATGTCCTGGAACTTCAGGTCGTGCCGGTAGTGGGTCAGGTCCGACTGGAGCCCGGTCCCCACGGAGAGCATCGTGAGGATCATGCCGCCCGTGACACCGAATGCGAGGAGGGCCCCCTTCGAGATGATGAAGATGAAGAACAGGAAGGAGAGCGGCGAGGCGATCAGGCTCAGCAGGAACAGGGGCTGGGTCCGGATCGGGATGATCCCGTTGATCATCACGAGCGTGAACAGCGAGCGGAGCCGGTGGCGGGCGCTCATGCCAGGGCCTCCTCGCCGTCCTCGGCGGGGGCGTCCTCCTCGATCGACTTCCCGACCACCTCGAGGAAGATGTCCTCCAGGCTCACCGGCCCGAGCGAGACGCGGACGCCCCGCTCGAGGCCCTTCCGCGCGACTTCGCGCGCGTCGGCCTCGCGGGCGAAGACGAGGTAGCCCCCCTCGACCTTGGTCACTCGGCCGTACGACTCGAGCTCCTCACGGGGGAACGGGTCCTGGATCATGACCCGGTACGGGTAGCGCACCCGGGCGCGGAGGTCCTCCGGCGACCCCTCGAGGCGCAATTGGCCCTGTTCGATGAGGGCGAGGCGGGTGGAGAGGGCCTCTGCCTCATCCAGGTAGTGGGTCGTCAGGACGATGGTCCGGTGCTCCCGGATCGTGCGGCGGACGGCCTTCCACACCTCCCGGCGCGCAAGCGGATCCAGGCCCGTAGTGGGCTCGTCGAGGAAGAGCACCTCGGCGTCCGAGGCGAGGACCATCGCGCAGAGCGCGCGGCGGCGAAGCCCGCCCGAAAGCCGGGAGACGAGCCGTTTCCGGTACTCCGTCAGGGAAAGCTCCTCGAGGGCGTCGCGGGTCCGACGTTTGGCCTCGACCGGGTCCATTCCCCGCATCTTGAGGTAGAGGTAGACGACCTCCTCGGTGTTCAGGAAGTAGAGCGGTCGGGACTCCTGCGGCACGCACGCGATCCGGGCGCGGACGTCCCGGGTCCGGGAGACGACATCCATCCCGAGGACCGAGACGGACCCCGACGTGAGGGCCAGCTGGGTCGACGCGATCCGGACGAACGTGGTTTTCCCTGCGCCGTTGCGCCCGATCAACCCGTAGACCCGGCCGTTCGGGATCTTGAACGATAGGCCGTCCAGCGCGGGCTTCTGGCCCGAGCTCGAGGGGTAGACCTTCCGGAGCTGGTCGACCTCGACCGCGAAATCCATGCGCCTAGGCTCCTCGGAACGGGCTGAAGGGCGACGACGAGCAGCTCAGCTCAGGATCTCCGAGAGCCGACCGAGCTCGCGCCCGCGCCGGATCTCCTGCGCGATCCTCCGTCCCGTCGACAGCCCCGGTTCGATGAAGTCCGAGTAGGGGCTGCCCGAGATGAACAGGTTCGTCCCGGCCACGATGCGGGTCGAGATCTCGAAGACCTTGAACTCGAGCTCCTCGGTCATGATCCCCTCGATGCAGAACGGTCCGACCATCCCTCCGAACAGTTCGATCGACCGATCGACGATCTTGGCGGCGACGTCGAAGGCCCTCGGGAGGAGCGACTCCCGGAGGACGACCGGAACGTTCCCGGTCACGACGAAGGTCGGTCGGATCCCAGCGCGGAGCAGCTCCTCCTGCGCCCCGAGCTTGTACAGCTCGTCGATGTTCGCCTCGTCGCGCCGGTCCATCCCGAGGAGCTCGAGCGAGCCGTGCCCCACGCGATAGCCGCGGTCGGAAAGCGGCGAGTAGAAGAAGTGCATGTAGTAGCGCGTCCCGAGGACGTATTCCTGGATGACGTAGGGGCCGGTGGGACGGAAGTCGGCGAGCGCCTCGCGGTTCTTCGCGAGGTAGAATCCCTTGCCGCCCTTCGCGCCGTAATACTTCACGATCACCGGGCCGTCGACCTCGGCGGCATTCTCGTAGCGTCGGGGCATGGTCGCCCCGGCCGACTCGAGCCATTCGCGGGACTTCTCCCGGTCCGCCTCCCACCCGATCACCTTCCGATTGCCGTAGACCGGGACGTCCCACGCAGAGAACGCGTCGGCGCCCATGTATTCCACGAACGAGCCGTGCGGGATGATCACGGCGCCCTCGGAGCGAAGCTCACCGGCGACCGATGGCAGGTCGGACATCTTCGGCACCGAGAGGAACCGGTCGGGGCGGGCCAGCGGGAAGGCGTCGTAGAACCGCGCGGGCGGCCCGGCAGTGAGGCCGATGGTCCGAAAACCTTCCTTTCGCGCGCCGTGGAAGATCTGCAGCGAGGAGTGCGAACAGAGGGTCGTGATGGTCGGCGCGCGCCCCTCGAGAGGCGCGAGGCGCTCGGCGGTTGCGAGGGGAATCCCCATACGGGGGCCTACCGGGTCGGCTAGATATCCTTTGCTCGGCGTTGGCAGGTGGTAGGCGGGTCACTACCCGCCGGACGGCTCGTCCAGCTCCCAGTACCACTTCACGCGGCGCGTGCCCGCTTCGGCGAGCCGTCGCCGCAGTTCGGGGTCGATGCTCGGGTCCCGGAGGATGGCCCGGACCTCGTCCGGGGTCCCATTGCCGATCCGTTCCCCGAGTCCGGCCTCCGCGACCTTCGATTTGAGCCCTTCGAGAGAGTAGTGCCAGGTCTCCTCGCGCCGCCGTATCGCCACGGATTTCGTTCCCGGGATGCGGTGGACCCCGAACCC
>Ga0187875_10000966_pt1 | contig 22807 bp, 19 predicted proteins | sample June2016WEW_17_1_2_FD_132978 | JGI IMG/M metagenome (GOLD analysis project Ga0187875, IMG submission 132978) | Peatland microbial communities from SPRUCE experiment site at the Marcell Experimental Forest, Minnesota, USA - June2016WEW_17_10 | ecosystem: Environmental > Terrestrial > Soil >...
CGGTACGAAGGCGAAGACCTCGCCCAAGCCAGTGTGACGGTCCTCGCGTTTGCCGACAACCATTACCGAATCTCCTTCGGGTCCGTCGCCCCACGTCCGATTCGCGGAGAAAAAATTGAGGCACTGCTGGCCGGCCATGCGCTGTCAGACGATTTGATTCGAGCAGCCGTCCGACTCGTGCCGGAAGAAATTGCGCCGATCACGGATATCCGCTCGACCAAAGAATATCGAATGCACATGGTGGGCGTGATGTTGGAGCGAGGCCTTCGTGCCGCCGTCGCGCGACTGACGGACTCGGGCCCGGCGTATGGCACCAGCGTGATATAGGAGGCGACCATGAGGAAACGGATCACCTTGAAACTCAACGACGAGACCCGCAGCCTCTACGTTGAGCCAAACGACATCCTTCTGGATGTGTTGCGAGACGCATTGGGAGTCAAGAGCCCGAAGATCGGTTGCGAACGCGGCGACTGCGGAGCCTGCACGGTCCTCCTCGATGGCAAGACCGTTCGCACCTGCCTGATTCTCGCCATTGAAGCTGATGGACACGAGATCACAACACTTGAAGGATTGACTCAGTCTGGCCTGACGCCCGTGCAACAATCTCTGCTCAAACACAACTCGTTCCAATGCGGATATTGCGCGCCGGGCATGGTCCTTTCTGCAACGGAGTTACTTGGCAAGAATCCAAGCCCGAATACGGAGGAAGTCAAAGAGGCCATTTCGGGCAATCTGTGCCGTTGCACCGGTTATCAGCCGGTCATTGACGCCATTGTCGCGGTTGGCAAGAAAGCGGGGAGACGCGCATGAATCAGCTCAAATTCGTTGGCCAATCACCCGAACGCATCGACGGGTTGGAGAAGATCACAGGGGCGGCCACGTATGTGGATGACATCGATTTCGGCGCACGGCTGCTTCACGCGGAAATTGTCGAAACCCCTTACGCACACGCGTTGATCAAGAGTATTGATACATCCGCCGCCGAGAAGGTCCCCGGCGTTGTGCGTGTGGTCACCGGCAAGGATTTTCCCTACCGCTTCGGATTGTACATGCAGGATCGGTTCAGTTTTCCGACCGATCGCGTTCGGTTCGTTGGCGAACAGGTTGCCGCGGTGATTGCGCGCGACGCGAAAACCGCCAAGCGCGCGGCCAAGCTCGTGAAAGTTGTCTACGAGGAACTCGAGCCTGTCCTCGACCTCACCAAAGCGTTGCGGGATGACGCGGTGTTGGTACACCCGGACCTTGGCAATTACACCCGCTGTCCGTGGTTTTTCCCGCGGGCGGGCACGAATATCGCCCACTGGCGTAAAACCAGAAAGGGGGACATCGAGAAAGGGTTCGCGGAGGCCGATGTCATTCTGGAAGACACCTACACGGTCCCCCGCTACGCCCATTGCGCGATCGAACCCCATGTCGTTGTCGGTTTGTACGATTTGTCTGGACGACTTACGCTGTGGTCGGCATCCCAGTCGCCATATACGCAACGGCACGTGCTGGCGCAGGCGCTCGCGCCGCTGGGGTTGTCTCACCAGAATATCCGCGTGGTGACGCCCTACGTCGGCGGCGGGTTTGGCGGCAAGGCCGGCGTGTCAATGGAAATCATCGGCGCAGCGTTGGCGATAATGGTGAAAGGCCACCCCGTCAAGGTTCGTTGGTCGCGCGCCCAGGAGTTTTACAACACCTATCAACGACAGGGCGTGATCGCGCGCATCAAGCTGGGCGCGAAGAAGGACGGCACCCTCACGGCGATTGAGCATACGTTGCATTGGGATGCCGGCGGTTACGTCGAATACGGCGCCAATGTGGTGAATGCGGTTGGGCTGTCCGCCACGGGACCGTACCGCATCCCGAATGTGAAAATCGATTCTGTCTGCGTCTACACGAACCTTCCACCGGGTGGCCCGTATCGTGGTTTTGGCTATTCGGAATTCCATTTTGGGTTGGAATCTCACATGACCCGGATGGCACACAAACTTGGCATGGATCCGGTCGAGTTCCGGAAGAAGAACGCCATCCGCGAAGGCGACACGCTGGCATACGGCGCGAAGATGAATCCGAGCGGCCTCCTCGAATCGATCGACCGAGTGGCGGCGGAAATTGGCTGGGGAAAGAAGGAGGTTTCCAAAAACCCCAACAAGGTCATCGGCAAGGGGTTCGCGTGCTACTGGAAGGCACCGGCCATGCCGCCCAACGCTGCGTCCTGTGCCTTCATCAAGTTCAACGAGGACGCGAGCTTGAACATCACGATCTCTGGGATGGAAATTGGACAGGGTCTGTTGACCGTGATGGCGCAAATTGCCGCCGAGATCCTCACCGTGCCGGTCGAGAAGATTCGTGTGGAGTTACCCGACACCGATCGCAATCCATACGAATGGCAGACCGTCGGCTCTCACGTGACGTGGGGTTGCGGGAATGCCGTGAAAGCCGCGGCTCTCGACGTACGCGCCAAGATGTTTGAAGTTGTCGAGCGGGCACACGGTCTGTCTCGCGACACGTTGTATCTTGAAAATGAGCGGGTGAAGTCCCGTGAACGCGCGGACTTCGAGTTGCCCCTCCGCGATTTTGTCATCAACGGCATCCAGATGAAGCGCGGGAACTTCCTCGGGGGGCCGATTCTCGGCAGTGGCATGTTCATGCCCGAGTTCACCTCGGCATTGAGCGACCCGGAGACGAGTCAGGGGGGACATCCCAACGTGCACTACACGGTGGGCGCCGCGGCTGTGACCCTGGAGATTGATAAGAAGACCGGCAAGGCGCGCGTGCTCAAAGCTGTACTGGCGGTGGACGCGGGCAAGGCGATCAATCCACGCCTTGTGAAAAGTCAGATTGTTGGCGGTGTCGTTCAAGGATTGGCGACGGTGTTGTACGAGGACATCCGCTACGACCTGAAGGGCAAATTGGTCAACGCCAACTTTACGGATTACAAGATTCCGACCTCCATGGATGTGCCGGAGGAGATTGTTCCGATTATCGTCGAGGTGCCGCAACCCGATGGGCCATTCGGGGCCCGCGGGACTGCCGAACACACGATGATTCCAGCGGCGGCGATGGTGGCCAACGCGGTGGAAGATGCGCTTGGCCGGCGAATCAAGACCATGCCACTTACCGCGGAGAAAATCGCCCTGGAGTTACAGGGCGTCTCCTACGAAGACGTGAAGGGATCGACCATGGGGCTTTGTTTTGCCGGACATCCCGACGCGTACAAGTTCCACACCAAAGCTGCGGCAAAGAAATAGAACCTTGTCGTGGGCTAACGCGCCGATAGACACGCCCCGGCAATTACCAGAATTGCTCCAACCGTCTTCTTCAAGGTGATCGGATCCTGCGGGGATTCCAAGACGCCGAAATGACTGATGACCATCGCCATCAGGATTTGCCCGGAAACCAGCAGGATGAAAAACGTTCGTGCGCCCACCTTGGGGATTAGGAACGTGGTCCCAACAATGAAGAAAGCACTGATCACGCCCGCAATGTATAGAGAAACAGGCACGCTCTTGATTCTGGCCAGCGCGTGATACTCCCCTGCGAACATCATGATCATAATGGAAGTGACGGTGGCCACGACGAAGAAGACTGCCGACGCAGCCATGGAGGAGCCGATGTGTCGGGAAACCGAACTGTTCATGGGCAAGTACACGGAGAGTATCGCCCCCATTAGAAATGCAGTGATTGCGAACGCGAATGTTTGCACTGTGTCCATCCTCCCAATTCTCTTACCGTGGAACTGCATTGCTGTTACTGCCGCCACCGATTGCCGAAAACCGGATCAGTATCCCGGGGGACAATCAAATGGAATCGTCAGCTCGGCGATACGCTCGGCGACGGCCAACAGTTTCATTTCTCCCCAGCGTCGGCCAACCAACTGTAGGCCAATCGGCAGTCCTTCATTTGAGCGGGTCAGGGGCAGCACAACCACCGGGTTGCCCGTTAAGTTGAATGGGCTGGTATAACCCGTGCCTCCCAATCGATACGGGACATGACCTTCGTCCACCGCTATCGGCGTGCCAGGAGCGCAATGCGGGAATGCCGGACCGACGGTGACCGGGCACAGCAGTACATCCCACGCTTCAAAGAACTGCTCCACCCCCGCAATGTAGGCATCTCGTTTCGCCAGTGTGGCGGTGTACTGGCGCAGGCTGGCATTCAACCTCCTGGCCATCCCGCGCACCTCGGGATCGTCGGATTGGGCGCTTACTCCGAAGTTCGCCGCGCACTCTTGTTCCATCTCCGGCGGCATCGCGCCGCCGACTTCGCACTGGCGCAGCTCACCATAGGTCTCCCAAATCCCCGGAAAATCGAAATTGTCCGGGAGACGCCGCACGACAGTACAGCCTCGTTCCTGCAAGGCAGCCACCAACTTTGCCAGCGCAGCTTGCGTCTCGCGGGTTGTCGCGATCCCGCCAAAATCGTCAATCCAAGCCACGCGCAGACCATTCCAAGATGGTTCCGAAACCGGCGTCAGCGCCACTGGCGGAACATCGGGATACCAGGGATCGGGACCCGCCATCACTTGCAGCGCCAGCGTCAGATCCTGCACACAGCGAGCCAGAGGACCCGGCGTGGCCACATGTCGCACGCCTCGACGGCCGGGAAGTTCCGGAATGTGACCGGTAAGTGGTATACGATTGTCCGTTGGCTTGAGTGAGTAGATGCCGCAGAAATGCGCCGGAATACGCACGGAACCGCCGTAGTCACTACCCACTTCAAGTGGAGACAAACCGGCTGCGACGGCAGCGGCACCGCCACCCGTCGAACCGCCCGGCGTTCGCGCGAGGTTCCACGGGTTGTTCGTTCGGCCAAACACCGGATTATCGGTCTGGAACCCATGCACGAGCAACGGGAGATTGGTCTTCCCGAGCACAATCGCGCCGGCCGCGCGAAGTCGCGCAACCACGGTGGCGTCCGAGTCGGGGATATAATTCGCCAACGGTGGAAAGCCGCTGGTCGTCCGTATACCAGCGGTGGAGAAAGAATCCTTGATGGTCACCGGCACACCATGCAAAGGCCCCCACACCTGGCCTCGCGCCAGGGCTGCATCCGCTTCCCGGGCTCGGGCACGTGCCCCTTCCTGGTTCAGTGTGACAATCGCGTTCAGTGCGGGGTTGTACCGGGCAATGCGTGCAAGGTGTGCTTCCAGCACCTCGACCGCCGAGACGCGACGCTCGCGGATGGCCGCCGCCAACTCGTGTACGGTTGCAAAGCCCGGATTATTCGCAGTCCATTTTCTGCGTTGCCCCAGCGCAAACGCGCTGGCTTTCGATGATTTCGATGTCGTTATCACAATCCACGCCCCCTGACCGGTTGCTTATACGACCGATTGCATTCTTCGAACCATGGCGGTACGTGACTCCAAGAGTGGCCTTGATGGTGCACTAATGTCGCAGGTTTGTCCATCCCAGAGGATTTGAAGCGATGTCGCCCAAGCATCGAGTCGCACCCGGGGAGAGGCGTAGTGCAGTAAAGACTGGTCGCGCGTGGCAGGCTCGGATAAACTCTTGGGCTGTTGAAACTGCGTCAGTTCATCCCCGTATTGATCATCGCCGCCGGCGTTTGGGCGTATCACAACAGCTTTCAGGGGCCGTTCATTTTTGACGATGAAGCTAGCATTCTCGAAAACCGCACAATCCGCCATCTCTGGCCAATCGGGGAGGCTTTGTCGCCGCCGCGCTGGTCTGGCATCACCGGGCGTCCGATCATCAACCTCTCCCTGGCTGTCAACTACGCCGTTGGCGGTACCCGCGTGTGGGGCTATCACGCGCTGAATTTGGTTGTTCACATTCTGGCCGGTCTGACCCTCTTCGGCATCGTGCGGCGAACGCTGTTGCAGCCGAGGCTTCGTGAGCGTTTCGGTGCCGCTGCAAACGGATTGGCACTAATCACGGCGGTACTCTGGATCGTTCATCCGTTGCAGACCGAATCGGTGACCTACATCATCCAGCGCTGCGAGTCAATGATGGGCCTGTTTTACTTGCTGACGCTGTACTGCTTCATCCGCGGGACAGTCTCAGAACGACCACGCCTGTGGTACGGCCTGTGCGTGACGGCCTGCGCGTTGGGCATGGCCTGCAAAGAGGTGATGGTTTCTGCGCCGTTGATGGTACTGCTGTACGATCGCACGTTTGTCTCCGGGTCGTTTCGAGTTGCCTGGCGACGACATGGGTGGCTTTTGGCAGCGCTGGCGGCCACTTGGGTCTTGCTCGGTTACCTCGTGGCCTCGGCTGGAACTTTTGGCAACGCATCCCGGAATCCGTATATTCGCCTCGGTTGGGGGGAGTACCTGCTGACCCAGCCGGGGGTAATTTTCCATTATTTGCAACTGTCCGTATGGCCGCACCCGTTATGTTTTGACTACTACGGGTTAATCGCAACGACATGGCCGAGCATTTTGCCGCTGGCGCTGGGGATGGTAATCTTGCTAGCGGCGACTCTATGGGCATGGAAAGTCAACTCCGTTTGGGGATTCATCAGCGCGTGGTTCTTCCTGATCCTTGCGCCCACATCGAGTTTCCTTCCCCTTGACAGCCCCATGTACGAACATCGCATGTACCTCTCGCTGGCCGCGGTGGTTGCGATGGCCGTGGTCGGCGCATTCGAGATTGGGAAACGGCTGTTGAACAAACAGCAGGGCGTCGTGCTCGGATGCCTAGCCGGTGGGTCCGTGGTGGTGCTGCTCAGCTTCCTGACCTTCCAACGCAATCGGGACTACAACTCGGAACTGACCATTTGGCAAGACACTGTGGAGAAATGTCCCGACAACCCTCGGGCACACAACAACCTGGGGAAGGCTTTGTTTCAAGCAGGCCAGGTGCCGGAGGCGATCGGGCATTACGAACAGGCGTTACGGATCCAACCCGATAATGCTGAGCCACAAAACAACCTGGGAGCCGCCTTGATGAAGCAGGGCAGGCTGCCGGAGGCGATCGGGCATTACGAACAGGCGCTGCGGATCAGAGCAAATTATGCTGAGGCACACAACAACCTGGGGGTCGCCTTGATGAGACAGGGCAGGCTGCCGGAGGCGATCGGACATTACGAAGAAGCGCTGCGTCTCAGGCCCGATTACCCCGAAGCTTACAACAACCTGGGGATCGCGTCAGTCCAACTGGGGCAGGTGCCGGAGGCGATCGGGCATTACGAAGAAGCGCTGCGTCTCAAGCCCGATTACGCCGAGGCGCACTACAATTTGGGGGTCGCGTTACTCCGGCTGGGCAGGGTGCCGGAGGCGATTAGTCATTGGGAGCAGGCGTTGCGGATCAAGCCCGATTTGGTCCAAGCTCAAAGGAACCTGGCGCGAGTGCGGGCCGTTCAGTGAGGGGTGGACTTGGGAAGTTTAAACCGCACGACTCGCCAAGCCTCTAGAGCGGGGACCCGCTCCGTGGCACGCCACCAATCTGCCCTACGGCACCAACCCCACGCGATAAAATCGCTGGGACGGTGATGCAGCATCCGGATCTGCAACGGTGGTGGTCGTTCCCGTGGCGGTCAGATTGGTGAGTGAAATCCAGTTGGTGGGGACCAGGTCGGTGGTGTACTCCACGACGTGGTTGAGGTGATTGGTCGTTGTGAAGACGAGTTGCAGGTCGCTCCCGACGATTCAGACCGACACAATCTGCGGAATGATGTTGCTGCTAATGAGGGAAAACGCGCCGCTGCCGTACTGTCCCTGCTTGTCTACATACCCGATGATCCCCGGTCCTCCAAAGCCAAAGGCGATGCTATTGAGCGGAGCGTTCGTGGGCGCCCCCGAAATGTATGGATCGAAAGCCGCCGTCACATTGTACAAGATGCCGTAGTGAAAAATCACTTGGCCGCCTTGATAAATGTCGTCTTTGGAAAAATGGGTGCCGAGCAGATCGAAGTCAAAAGACTGCAAGGGCAAGTAATCTCCAGACCCGCCCGTGATGCCCGAGTTGTCGTAACTGTAGGAAACGGTGAATTGCACCCCGCTTAGAGAGCCAGACGTAAGAGAGGCGGCAAAACTGGCGTTGGTTATGGCGGCGCATGCCGCGGTCGCAGTTCCCAGCATCGGCAGCAGTGACGAAACCGCTGCAACTCGCCGCAGGCAATGCACGATGGAACTGTTCATCCGAACTCTCGCCAGCTCACGTCGCGGTAATTTTACGGCAAGTTTTCGTACCGGGCAAGCGCTCCCCCTCCTGTTGATAGCGAGACCCGCCTGTGCCACCGGCGGGCCATCGAACTGACCCGCTTTGCCGGGTAAACCCGGATGGTCAGCGAAACCGAGATGGGACTCGACGATAATCATGGCGGACATGCTTACCGCGCGTTTGTCGAGTTGGCAGGTCAACGCGACCTTGATATAATGCGCTGGCTTGGGAGTTTGAACGCGCGGGGTTTACAATTAGTAAACACTGGCCCCGACTTCGGAAGTCAGGGCTGGTCGCGCATGGCAAGCTCGGATAAACTTGTGGACTGTTGAAACCGCGTCAGTTCATCCCGCTGTTGGTGATAGCTGCTGGCCTTTGGGCGTATCACAACAGCTTTCAGGGGCCATTCATTTTTGACGACGTGACTTCCATCCCTGGGAATCCGCACATCCGTCATTTGTGGCCGATCCGCGAAGCCATGTCTGCACCCCCATATTCGGCGGTCAATGGGCGCCCGGTAGTTTGTCTGACCCTGGCCCTGAACTATGCGTTGGGCGGACTGAATGTCCGGGGCTACCACGCGTTCAACCTAACAGTGCATCTGTTGGCCGCGCTGGCGCTGTTTGGAATCCTGTGCAGGACATTTGAGGGGGAGAAGCTTCGTGACCGATTCGGCGCATCGGCCGTCTGGCTGGCGGCGGCGATCGCGCTCATTTGGGAGGTACATCCTCTGCAGACGGAGTGCGTCGACTACATTGTCCAGCGCACTGAATCGCTGATGGGCCTGTTCCTGCTGCTGACGTTGTATTGTACGTTGCGCGGTTCCCAGTCCTCGCGCCCGCGGGCGTGGTATCTGGCCGCCGTCGTCTCGTGCGCCTTGGGCATGGGAAGCAAGGAGGTCATGGTGGGTGCTCCACTGATCGTGTTGCTCTATGATCGCATGTTTCTGGCGTCGTCGTTTCGCGAATTGTGGCAGCGTCGCATAAGCTTGTACATCGGTCTGGCCGCAACTTGGCTCATGCTGGGGGGATTGGTGGCGGGGGTCCCCCACAGCACGACAGGCTTTGGAGTTAAAGGCCTGACGTCATGGGACTATCTGAAGACGGAGGCCGGCGTGATCGTTTACTACCTGCGGCTTTGCTTCTGGCCCCACCCACTGGTGATCAATTATTCTGACTGGCCGATTACCCTGTCGCTGGAAGATGCGCTCGTATCCGGTGCCGCAGTGCTTGGCCTGCTTGGCGCAACGGTGTGGGCATTCCGCTGCCGACCATGGTTGGGGTTTTTGGGCGCCTGGTTTTTCATCATTTTGGGACCGACGTCGAGCATTCTGCCGAGCGCCGGCGAAGCGGTCGCCGAGCGGCGAATGTATTTGCCATTGGCAGCCGTGGTTACGATCGTGCTGGTTGGCACGTTTGCACTTGGGAAACGGTTCGTAAACAAACAGCAGGGCATCACGCTCGGATGCGTAGCCGGTGGGTCCGTGGCGGTACTGCTTACATCCCTGACCATTCAGCGTAATGGGGACTACAACTCGGAGGTGACTATTTGGCAAGACACTGTGGAGAAACGTCCCAACAACCCTCAGGCGCGCTGCCAATTGGGGAGTGCCTTGCTCAGAGTCGGCGACGCGCAGAAAGCGGTCGAGGAGTTCGTGCAGGCACTGCGGATCAAGCCCGACGACGCTGCCGCGCAGAACAACTTGGGGAATGCGCTGCTCCAAGCCGGGAATGCGCAAGAGGCCATCGAGCACTACGAGCAGGCGTTGCGGATCCAGCCCGACTTTGCTGAGGCGCACAACAACCTGGCGATCGCCCTGGTTCAACTGGGCAGATTGTCGGAGGCCATCAGCCACAACGAGCAGGCACTGCGGATCAACCCCAATAACACTGAGGCACACAACAATCTCGGAGTTGTCTTGATGGGACAGGGCAGGCTGCCGGAGGCCATCGGCCACTACCAGCAGGCCCTGCGGATCGAACCCAACTACGCAGACGCACACAACAACCTGGGACTCGCGTTGGCGCGGGCGGGCCACGCGCCGGAGGCGATCGAACACTATGAGCAGGCGTTGCGGGCCAAACCCGATTACGCTCAGGCACACAACAACTTGGGGCTCGCCTTGGCGGGATTGGGCAGGCTGCAAGAGGCAATCGACCACTACCAGCAGGCCCTGCGGCTCAAGCCCAACTACGCAGACGCACACAACAACCTGGGATTCGCGTTGGCGCGGGCGGGCCACACGCCGGAGGCGATCGAACACTACACGCAGGCGCTGTGGCTCCAGCCTGATTTTGCCGACGCCTATAACAATCTGGCGTGGCTGCTGGCCACGCACGCGCCGGCAGAGGGAGGCGACGTAGTCCGAGCCGTGAGCTTGGCGCAACGGGCGTGTGAACTTACCGGCAGTCGTCGGGCTGGGTACCTCGACACCTTGGCCGCCGCGTATGCTGCCGCCGGTCGATTCAGCGAAGCTGTCACCACCGCGCAGAAGGCCATCGACCTGGCCCGCGCTGCCGGGCCGCCGAAGTTGATTACGGAGTTCGAGGCTCGGTTGGAACTGTATCGCAGCGGACATGCCTACCTTCAGTCCGTGGGCGATGACGAATCCAGGCAACCGTTGATGAATCCGAGCAACCGTTAATCCAAGGCGACGGACATCGGGACTTCAACCCGTAAGGTTTGCAAGACGTATGGAGCGGGGACTCTTTCGCACCGCTTCAAGTCTGTTTTTTGGCGGAATCGATATCAATCAGGCCAAAATCCTCGGAGGACGGGCGGGGATTTGTCTTTACGACTGACTGGCCCTGCAGAAACGCCCGCCTGTCAAATTTCCGGCCAAAGATGTGGGCGGAAACGCGGTTGTGGCGCGGCTCAAGGCGGGGAGAACCCGGCTGGCGGGGCGCGGACAATGGGCACGAAGCCTTCTCATCGCGTTGATGGCCGGAAACACTCGGTGCACCGCGTGGAGCGACAGGGAGAGATTTCCCTTAGCCACTCGGCAGTGTGCGTCGACGTGGGGCAGTGGGCCCCAGGTCGCCGAGTTACACGGAGAATCTTTGGAACGTCAGCTTCGGGCCAGGGCGTGACGGCGGACGTGGCCGCGCAGGAGCGCCAACGCGCCACAGGCGAAGGCCAGCATGGTAATCGTGGCGCCGGTCTCCGGTACCGAAGTCGGCGGGGTCAACACGAACTGGGCCTGGGCCGGGTCGCCCCAGCAATCGAACAACTGAAGGATCTCAACGCCGTAGGTGCCGCTATTGGCGCCAAACGCCGCCGCTCCGAAATCGCCGTAGGCGAGCAGGTAGAATGGGTCGGTGGCGATGGACGGGAAGCCGCTACCGGTTTGGTTGCCCTGGAACCACCAGATGGCGGCCTGAAGTTCGCCGGCGTCGGCGTAGCGGTTGGCGGCGTTGACGTAGTCGTAGCCGCTCAGGACGCCTTTGGCAAATTCATAGTATAGAAACGCCGCGCCCAAACTCAATGCATGCCCCGTGCTATCCTGGTTGACCACCGTATAGGAGTAACTAGAGCCGGGAGTGAAATACACGGTCGATTGTTCGCAGAAGGTTTCAAACCCTCCGTCGAGGATCGTGGCCGGCACGTAGCTGCCAACAAAATTGTCCGGGCTCGTGAACGCGGTGAACTCGCCGCCGTCGGAATACGAGTAGGAGTTTTCGTCCAACACAATGCTATTAGCTTTGGCCGTGGAGAATCCTGCCAACAACACGCAGCCTACCAAAATCAGTTTGCCACTCTTCATAATATTTTCCCTCCCGCCCTCATTATTATTCGTCACTTGGGTCTACTCGGTTTGCTACGTGCCTTTCGCACCCCGCGTGGTCATACTACCCTGCAGGCCAGGAAAAGCAAGGCTTATTTGGTGGTTGAGCAAAAAAATTGTGGCCCAATTTCAGACAATGGTTACCACCGGGGTGGTTACTAGGACCGGTGTGTCTGACGCTGATGTAAGCCTCAGTGTAGCCGACGTTTCGCGTGACCTGCGGCGCGCGATTACCGCGGGCGGGTAGGGCTGATGAGTGGTCGAAGAGTCACGTTTGACAATGCAGACGAGCCGGTTTGGCGGCTGTTGAGGCGAATTGCACCAAATTTTACGGAGGCACTTTTGGTTTCATGACATGTCGTCCTCCCGGCTGTTAGAACAAGACTTGGATTTCAGTTAAGCCGGCGCGTTCGGTTTCGCGGTTCTTGATCGTGAAGGCCGTGCCAGTTTCCGTGCCGGCGCCGCCGGTGAAGTCGGTTTCCTCGTAGTCGAACATCCACTTGACGTTGCGGTTCAGGTACCAATTCAGGCCGACTTCCCACTCGCGCGCGTCTTGGGCGTTTTTGGTCGGGTCGGCGAAGCGCAAGCCGGCGCCAGCGGGTGTTTTCGAGAACGCGTCGGGATCAAGTTCCAATCGGCCATAACGAGCGGCGACCTCCCACGCGCCCCAAGTGCCCTTGCGCAGGTCGAAGGGATGACGCGGGGTCAGGCCCGATGCATACGGGGACGCGCGATAGCTGGCCGTTTCGCCGGTGAGAAAGAAGCCGCCTTCGATCTGCCAGGAATTGTTCCGGAGTGTATCCGTGACGGCCCCCCTGCGGACTTCCTCTTGGGAAACTGTGTACTCGCCCAACAGCTCCAGCGGTCCCCAGAAGTAATAGGCCTGCGGCGTGCCCCGAAGCTGATCGCCGTCCAGTGCCACGCCTTTGTCGAACTGGAAGAATGTCAGTTGCCCGACGGATTTGTACGTGGGCAGATTCGTGGTGTTGGACAAATCTCTCATGCCATAGGTTCCGCCCGCGCCGAAGCCCAGACCCTCAAGCGGAGCAATGCCCGTGTTCAGAAACGGCTGCAAAAAGATGCGGGCCGCGCCATCCTTGGAATTCCAGCCGGCCAAGTCCGAAGAACCGCCATCGACGACCCCGTTGAAAATGCCGGCAGCGTAGCTGACCCTGTTGTCGAACAATGCACCGGACACTTGGGCGCCCACGTCGCGAAGCCCCGGCACCAGGTCCGACGGCAACCCACGCTCGACGAAGAGGATGTCCGTGTCGGATTGGAGTTGTTCCAGCCCGACCGGGGGCTTGAATTTGCCAGCACGGATTCTCAACCACGGCCAATAATGCCATTCCACGTACGCATCTTGAAGTGTGGTTGTGCCCTGTCCGAAATCCGGCATGAGTCGGAAGTCGAAATCGCGCGACAACGTGCCTTCAAGAATGGGCCGCACACGCCTCATAAGGAATGTATCCGTGGCATAGTTCGCCCGGTCATCGAGATAAAACCGTCCATCCGCCTGGGCGTATCCGCGAAGCCGCAACACGAAGTTGGTATTCGGCGATTGGAGGCCGAACCCTTCGGGTCCCACATAAATCGTCGGCCCCGGCTTCGTAAGCTGGGCAACCTGGGCCGACTGCTGCTGAGCTTGTTGCTGTGCTTGCTGTTGGTCAAGCTCGCGCTGGTGTTTCAGTTCCTGGATCTCCTGCTCCAGTCGGTTGATTTTGTCATCGACCGTCGCGGCCGGCGCTACGTTGGTATCGTCCGCGTAAGACCTCACGGCGAAGGCAGCAGCCGTCGCGGCCACCGCCATCAGAACTAGAATGCGTTGACGCTTCTTCATGGTTCCTTTCTTCTGGGCTCCTCTCTCCGATCATGGTTCTGGCCAGTTGCCAGATTGCCTACCTTTTTAATAGACATTAATAAGCCTACCGATTCAGTAGATAATTGCAAGAGTTTTTTGAAATTCTTCTTTTGCCTGTTTTTCCGCAACCCCCTGCGCCGCAAGCCCGGACTTGGCGAGCCTCCGGGCCTGTGATAGACTCCCCCCACAATACGGAAACTCAACCATGCCCCGAGAGATCAAGACCCTGCTGATCGATGATCGCGGATCCGATGCCGATTACGTCCGCGGTTTCCTTCAGAAGCTGAGTTCGGAATACACGTTCCGCACGACGTGGGAATCCGACCCCACGCGGGGACTATTGCGGTTGACGCAGGAATTCTTTGACCTGGTACTGCTCGACTATCAGATGTCGGCGATGAACGGCCTCGACGTGCTGTCCGCGATCCGCAAGGCCCATCGCACGCTCCCCGTGATCATGCTCACGGGAATGGGCGACGAGCGCATCGCGGTCGAGGCCATGAAACGGGGCGCCCACGATTATCTCAACAAAGACCAGTTGAATCTCGCCGACCTAGCGCGGGCGATCATCACGGTTCTTCAGCGCAAGCGTCTGGAAGACGAATTGGAGGACCAACGACGCGTGGCGGATCGGGACCTGCGCATGGCCCGGGAGTTGCAGCAGGCATTTCTGCCGCAAAGCTTTCCCCATTTCGCCCCGCAACAAACGCCGGACGCCATGGGCCTCCGCTTTTACCATCATTACACGCCGACCCTTTCGGTCGGCGGCGATTTCTTTGATGTCGTGCCCATTGATGACCGCTCGGCCGGGGTGTTCGTGTCCGACGTCGCGGGTCACGGGATCCAAGCCGCGCTCGTCACCGCGGCGCTCCGCACGTTGATCGAGGAACTGAAGGAACTGGCCGGGGACCCCGAGGAGTTTCTCACGGAAGTCAACTCGGGCTTGAGCCGGATCTTGCGGCAAACGACCGCGCCGCTCTACGCTTCGGCGTTTTACCTAAAAATCGATCTGGCGGAGAAACGCGCGAGTTTCGCCAACGCCGGCCACCCGCCGCAGCTTCATCTCCGCCGCAAACGGGAGGAAGTCGAGCGGCTGTTTGACAAGAGCAAGACGGGTCCCGCGCTCGGTATGGAGGAACAGGCGGCGTTCCCCGTGCATGCGACTTCGGTGGACGAGGAGGACGCGTTCGTTCTCTACACCGATGGGATCCTCGACGTGACCAACGCCGATGGGGAAGCTCTGGGAATCACCCGTCTGGAGGCCGTCGCGAAACAAATGATCCACGAAAGCCCTCAGCGTATTGTCGAGCACATCGTGGACACTGCCAATCGACACGCGGGGGACGCCGTGTTTCCCGACGACATTTGCCTCGTGGCGGTCGAAGCCAGTTCGCTGCTGATCCGCGCCTCGCAAGATCCGCGTCCGCCGTCTGGCTAGTCCACCGTCCGCGAGCGGTACTGGGCGTGGTACTCCTGGATCGGTGCGTAGGCCTCATCGAGGCTCACGCCAGACAACCATTCCCCATGCCCGTCCAGATAGAGGATATTCCGTCCGGCACGACCGTGATTGTCGAACTCATCGAGGTCGTGACGGCAATCGGCCGCGCATGCGCCTTCGCTGTCCCAGTGTTTATCGGCCAGCAGCAGAAAATCGTCCCGGTCATGGATCGTCAATCCCGCCACGTAGACATAGCTCACGTTGTACCAGAAGAAATTCGCGTGAGGCTCTTCGCCGGGGACCCACGGCGGCCCGCCGCTGGCCGCGCGCACGCGCGCGTGACCCGTCGAACCGTCGTCGCTGAGGGGCATCGAGGGATCGCCGTCCTCTTTGTGGCTGGGACAAACGAAAATCGAGGGGGCGTGTGTGTACCCGAGATTCAACAGCAAGGAACAATGACGGCCGAACCCGTTCTCGGCTTCCCCGCGGCTTCCATCGCGTCCCACAGCCGACATGGCCGGGAACCAGCCGCGGAAATCGCTTGCATACAGCGACATCGCCGCCCAGATGGCGCGCTCGTTACCGAGGCACCGCGCCCGCCGCGCGCGCTCCAACTGCGCGTCCAGCACAGGTAGCGCGAGCGCGGCCACCAACGCGATCAAGCTGATCAACGTCAGCACATTGGCCATTCCCGTTTTCGATGGCGATGGGTTCATGTCTTCCGCGCCTCCCGACGCGGGATCGCGAACGTGAACGTGGCGCCTTTGCCCGGCTCGCTCTCGGCCCACACCCGTCCCCCCTGCTTCTCAATCGCCCGCTTCACCGTGCTCAACCCGATGCCCGTTCCCTCGAATTCCCCCGCCGTGGGCAGGCGCTGGAAAATTTGAAACAGTTTCTCATGATCGTTCATGTCGAACCCGCAGCCATTGTCACTCACGCTGAACACGAATCGGCCGTTCTCCTCCACGCCGCGCACGATAATCCGCGGCGGCTTCGCGTCGCGGCTGTATTTGATTGCGTTGTCCATCAGGTTCGCGATCGCCTACCGCAACATCGCGCGGTCGGCGACGACCGCCGGAGTGGGCACATCGACCTCGACGGACGCGTTTCGCTGCTCGATCTCGGCCTGTCGCTCACTGAGGACCGACTCGACCAGTCCGCGCACGTCCACCGCGCTCAGCTCGGCCTCACGCCGCTCCAACCGCGAGTACTCCAGCAGGTCGTCGATGAACTGTTTCATATTGGCCGCCGCCTTGCCCGCGTTTTCCACGTAGCGGCGTCCCGTCTCGTCGAGTTTCTGGGCATAATCGTCCAACAAAAAATGTGTGTAGGTCTGGATCCCGCGCAACGGCGCCTTCAAATCGTGCGACACGGTGTAGGCGAACGTTTCCAATTCCTTCGCGCGCGTCTCCAGCTCGCGCGTCCGCTCGGCGACCTTTTTCTCCAGACCTTTGGAATAATCCCGCAGTTCCGCCCGGGCGACTTCGAGGCGGGCGGTCAATTTCCGTTGCCCGCGGAACAGCGTCACGCTTTCCACGAACAAACCGATCAACGGCGGAATGTAACTGGCGATCTTGAGCACCGAGGCGAGATTGAATAATCCGTCGTACAACGCCGCCGAACGCGCCATGTAGGCTTGCACGAAAATCCCCACCACCAGCGACACCAGCACCGAGCCGAGCATCGCGCCGCCCTGGCGCCGATAAACGCCCCAGTACCCCGGCACCGCCGCGACCATGAGCAACGCGACTGCCAGTTGCCACGGCTTGTGAACCGAACCTCCGAACACGTCGCGCCCCGATCCCGGCACCGAGACCATCATGGACAGTTGCACCAGCGCGAACGCGATGCTGATCCCGATAATCGTCGCCGGTACGAGTTCGGCCCGCACGTTGCCCGACCGCGGAAAATAACGGTTGGCCACCAGCCCGGCCAAAAGAAACAGCGCCATCGCCAACTGCCCCGCCGTCCACGCGTTCATCACCCCGACCGTCTGCCCCACCAGCGGCTGCGCGTAGTACCCCTGCGACAGCAGCGCCGAAACCAAATCCGTCACCGCCGCGCTGAGATAGGCCAGCCCGATGAACAGCGGCAGCCGACGCGCTTCCAGTCCGTAATGCAGCAGGGCGAACGCGGCCACCTCGAACGCGAGAAAGGCGCCGATGGATTCCTCGATCAACTGCCAGCGGGTGTTGCCCTGCCATTCGAGGCTCTGCGCGAGCCGGAAACTCGCCACCAGCAATACCGCCAGCGCCGCCAGTAGACCCGCCAGCAGCGTCCGCGTCCACGTCCCCGTCTTCATCAACCCAAATGGTACCCCCACCGCGCTCCCCTGTCACGCGAGCAAACCATCCGCGGCTGATCGTCCCCTCCCAGCGATTATCCAACCACCTTATCGTTAGTGGGTGAGCAGCGAACCCCGAAAACGAGGTGCGAGGGTAGCACCGAGATGGCGTCGCGTCGTTTCGAGGCCCGAAAGCGGAGTCCGACGACACGCGCCGAATATGTGCCCCCGGCGGAATCAGCGTGATCGGGAAGAGAACGCTGCCAAACGAAGCCATTCCGGCAAGCCGAGGCGCGAGGGTAGCGCCGAGACGAGGCCGCGTCTTTTCGGCACTCGAAGGGCGACGCGAAGGGGCCTGAGTGGAGTCAAACAAAGCCATTTTTTGACAAACGAAGCCATTTCCGGCAAAACGAAGCCAAGTGACAAAATGGCCCACTCTGGCTTCTAACACATTGTCCCCCAAGCCAATCCACATCTGCTAACACTCCAGAAAATTGGCTTCGTTTGGCAGAATTACATATATGGGGGCTAACCCCTGTTTACCCTGAGCTTGTCGAAACCGCTCCGGGCCGTCTGTCGCGCCGCGACGGCAAATCTCTGTCGTCGCCGACGCCGATAGCCCAACGCCTTATGTCAAAGATCAAAATACAACCGCGCAGAATATACATTATCGTATACAGACTGTCCAGTCCTTTCTGATGGCCGGTCAAAAAATGCGGTGTTGCGTGCGATGCAACAGGGGCGATTGGTGGGGCGCAGAACCCCGGTCAGCGCGATATCGTGGTGGAGTCCGCTGTAGCCGCGCGCGGTGAGCGCGGAACCGCCGCCGGGCTGGCGGAATAGTTGCATAGGCATCCCGCTCGTGATGAATCGTTGCGATGAACCGACCGGCCCCGCCGCATGTCGTCTCGAATTGCAGGGCGAGCGTCCCGCTTGCCGTCGTACCCCCGTTATCTGGCCGTGAGACATTTGCGCTCCCGTGGTGTTTCAATCGATGGACAGCCGCGAATCTGTGAACGGCGCATAACGGTGACACGTTTGGAAAGGAAGAAACCATGAAGACGACAATGATGCTGAAACGACTCGCCTTGGCGGGACTGGTCCTCGCCGCTTTCGGTGGCTTCGTGTTGTGTGGTTGTTACCAGGAACGGCAGGGGCCGGTGGCTCAACCGCCGCCGCCGCCCCAAGGAGGTCCCGCGGTCGCGGTGCAGACTGAACCGCCGCCGCCACCCGAAGAAGGAGCCCCGGTCACGGCGCAGACCGCCCCTCCACCGCCGCAAGCCGAGTCGGTCTATGTTTCGCCGGGACCCGCGTATGTCTGGGTTGGCGGCTCATGGGAATGGCGCGGCCAATGGGTTTGGGTGCCCGGTCGATGGCTGGTGCCGCCCCGGCCCGGAGTCGTATGGGTTCGCGGGCATTGGCACAGACGGTATGGCGGCTGGGTTTGGGTACCCGGTCACTGGCGCGACTAATCGCCCATCTTGACCTCAGCCGTGGCCGAATGAAGCCTCGTGCGGTGGCAGCGGCACGCGTTGGTCGCGCCGGTGGTGTCATGCCGGTTGCCTTCACTGTGCCGGAATAGTAACGTGATCCGTGTTCCTGTCCGGAACCAGATCGACAACGGCCAGCGATGAACACAACGGTCATAGCCACCACCAATCCCGCCACCGGAACAATCACCCAGACGACGATCATCCATCATTTCCATTACGGCTTGTTGATCCTGGCCATCCTCGCAACGGCGCTGATCTGTTCGGGTTTGCGAGCCATCTTCTGGAACAAGAATTCAAACTAAGACACCGCCTTGGGTGGCGGCGCTCGACCCCCAGTTTCTGTCTTGCCAACGAACCCTGCTTCACATCGAACAGCAAATCCGCCGCATGAGCGAGGTCACCTGCCTGGAAATAAAGCTGCGAAACTGGGAACGTCACGGCATGCAGTGGACCGCCAAACACGGGACGTTCGGGTAACTCAGTCCGGCCGGCCCTTGCCGCTTCCACCAGACGCAGTGAATCTCTCCGGAGCAAACCATTCCGTGGGCAACTGCGCGTTGTAATCCCCCTCGTACACTTCCAGCCGTGATTTCTCTTCCGAAGGCAGACTCTGCGCGGGGGGCACCCGCGACGCTTCCAGACCGCGCGGGATCCACACGTCGCCGATCTTCTTGAAACTGGTCACCGCAAACCGCCGCACGAGATTGTCGTTGGTATCAAACGCCTCCGCCCGCAGCAGCGCGTAATACTCCTTGTCGATCCACAATTTCACCCGCGTATACGGCTCGCCGTTGGCCTTGCTCTCAATGGCAAAACAATCGCGGCCCCGCACCCGTCCCTCCTCGATATACTTCGCGTTGGGCCAGTGCAGAAACGCCAGGCCAAGGTCGTAGTACGTGAACCGTGAGCCCAGCAACGGTTGCGTCCGCTTCGCGCCGGTCAGTTCGCCGCCGCCGCGCAAATAAAACTTCGGCTCACCGTGGAGCGGTTGCACGATGAGCGCCTCGGTGTTGCTGCCGCGGTAGATGGTGCGCGTCTCTCCCGCAGTGTTCTTCACCAAAATCTCCACGGGAACGGGCTCCTGCGTCCCCGCGAACAATCGGGCCTTCAGGGTGAAATCCTTCTGGGGACGGTTGGCCAGCACCCGATCGAGGATCACCCGCGCATCCTGGTTCGTCGTGGCCGAGTCGGCAAACGCCATCCCGGGAAGCAGCGTTGCCAGCGCGACAATGAAATGGATTCTCATCCCAGTCTGCTTGTAGCGGAAAACGCTTGCGGGGACAAGCGTGCATCGTTAGCCTTGACGGAATGAAACCTCTGGACGGCATCCGCGTCGTCGATCTTTCCCGCATTCTGGCGGGGCCATACTGTTCGATGCTGCTGAGTGATTTCGGCGCGGACATCGTCAAAATCGAGAACCCCGACAAGGGCGACGACACGCGCGCCTACGGCCCGCCGTTTCTCGACGGCGAAAGCGTGTACTTCCTCAGCGTCAACCGCGGCAAGAAATCGCTGACGCTGAACCTCAAGACGCCCGAAGCCCGGGAGATCCTGACCCGGTTGATTCAACGGTCCGACGTGCTTCTGGAAAATTTCCGCCGCGACTTCCTGCCAGGCATCGGGTTTGGCTACGAAGACGTCGCGAAATTGAATCCGAACATCATTTACGCGTCGGTCACCGGCTACGGCCATACGGGTCCGTGGGCGAACCGTCCGGGCTACGACCTCGCGGTGCAGGGCCAGGGCGGCATTATGAGTTTGACCGGCGACCCGAACGGGGCTCCGTACAAGACCGGCACATCGCTGGCGGACATCACCGCCGGTATCTACGCGACGTTGGGCATCCTCCTCGCGCTGCAAGCCCGTCAGCGCACGGGCAAAGGCCAGAAGGTGGACGTGTCGCTGCTGGATGGACAGGTCTCATTTCTCACGTATCAAGCGGGCATCTACTTCGGCACCGGCAAGTCCCCGACGCGCAAGGGCAACCAGCATCCCACGATTGTTCCGTATGAGACGTTCAAGGCCTGTGATCGCTATTTCAACCTCGCCGTGGGCAATGACCGGCTTTGGGGGCAGTTCTGCGACCTGATCGGACGCGCGGATTTGAAAACCCATGAGAAATTTACCACCAACCCCCAGCGCGTATCGAATCACGACGATTTGTACCCGATCCTCCAGAAGATTTTCGCGGAGAAGGCCGCCGACGAATGGCTCGCGTTGTTCGAAAAAAACGGCATCCCTTGCGGCCCGATCTTTTCCGTCGGCGAAGTGCTCGAACATCCGCAGGTGCGCGCCCGCGAGATGGTCGTCGAACGTCCGCATCCAAAACTCAAATCCGTCAAAATGACCGGTGTGCCAGTGAAGTTGTCCGCCACGCCCGGGGAAGCCGGCTGCGCGCCGCCGTTGTTGGGTCAACACACGGAAGAAGTGTTGCGCGGGCTGGGTTATGATGCGAATCAATGCGCCGAATTCAAAAAGCGGGGGGTCGTATGATCAAGGGCATCGACCATGTCGGCATCGCGGTGAACAGCATCGACGAGGCGAAGAAATTCTGGGTCGACACACTCGGCCTCAAGCTGTCCCACATCGAGGATGTGCCCGAGCAAAAAGTGCGCGTCGCTATGTTGAAAGCGGGCGAGACAACGATTGAGTTGCTCGAACCCACCTCACCCGACAGCCCCATTCAGAGATTCCTCGAAAAACGCGGCGCGGGTTTGCATCATCTGACGCTCGAAACCGACAATCTCGCCGAGCGTTTGAAAGCACTGAAAGCGGCTGGTGTGAATCTGATCGACGAGAAACCACGCACCGGCGCCGGCGGCGCCCACATCGCCTTCGTCCACCCGAAATCCGCCCACGGCGTGCTCGTGGAATTGTGTGAAAAAAAAGAATGATTCATAAATACGCCAAGACTGCTCTGGTGGGCATGAGTCTCGCCGCTTCTCTGGCGCTGTGTTCGTGTGGTCTGTTTATGGATGCCATTCATCAATCCCAGATCAACTCGGAATGGCAGCGTGAAAAGAACTCCTTTAGATTTGTCGCCGAGAAGCAGAGTACCGAGTATCTGAACTATGATTTTGGCATCGGCAGGTTGCCACAGGATTCTGTCGAGACAACGCGCAGGTGGCAAGCACAGTGGAATGAGCACCCCTGGGAGCCCAAAGATACCTACCTGGAGCTCGACGATCCTGCCGAAGGCGACATCGCCGTCCTCACGTTTTATGCCGTTAAGATCCCGCCTGGTGCTGATCCGGACCTACCCTGCGGGCGTCTACTATCTGCCATCGACCAGGGCCTGAGGCGCGTCGATATCCTGATGCTGTATCCCGACAGCATTTTTCATCGACGACACTTCGGCGGAAGCGCTTACGCCATCAAGGAGGCGTTCGATCAGAGCGGCAACGACTTGCAGTGTGGCAGCAATACGTTCAAGCTTTGCCGCTGCAGGGTGACGTTGGCGAACAAACAAGAGATGGATTTTACGGGGTGCTATTTGACGCGCAATCGCATAGCGTACATCTTCGAGCTGGCGACCCCGACCCCCAGGCGCAATGAGGACTTTGAACTAATGACCAAGTGGATGGAATCCCTGTATTTTCTAAGTTCGAACCCAGAGTCTACAGACGCAAACCATGTCCAGCAATAGCTTCAATATTGAACTGCCCGGCAAGTTCCCGTTCACGCGCGGGATCCACGCAACAATGTATCGCGGCAAGTTGTGGACGATGCGCCAGTACGCCGGGTTCGGCACGGCGACGGAAACCAACAAGCGCTACAAATATCTGCTCTCGCAGGGGCAGACCGGCCTCTCGATGGCGTTCGATTTGCCGACGCAGATC
>Ga0187875_10000970_pt1 | contig 22769 bp, 23 predicted proteins | sample June2016WEW_17_1_2_FD_132978 | JGI IMG/M metagenome (GOLD analysis project Ga0187875, IMG submission 132978) | Peatland microbial communities from SPRUCE experiment site at the Marcell Experimental Forest, Minnesota, USA - June2016WEW_17_10 | ecosystem: Environmental > Terrestrial > Soil >...
TGCCGCTCCTCGACCTGTGCACCCATGGCACGAAGATTGATGGCGATCGATGCAATGCGGTCCGATTCCTTCACCCGCAACTCTTTTGCATCGCGCACCTCGATTCCCTGTTCGGTATAAGGAGCGATCGCCGCCAGCACGGGGATCTCATCGATCAATGCGGCCGTGTCGGATCCTGCGAGGCTTGCGCCCTGCAACGTTGCCCCTTCCGCCTGCAGTGTACCGACCAACTCGCCGTGAATCTCCTCCAGTTGTGTAACCGAAATACGCAGCCCCATCTGGATTAGAACGTCGAGCAGGCGGGCGCGGGTCGGGTTCATCAGCAAATTTGTCACGGTGAGGTGTGAGCCGGGGAACAGCGCAGCGGCACAGAAAAAAAATGCGGCGCTCGAAAGATCGCCAGGGACGACCGCTTCGATGCCACGCAAACGTTGCCCCCCGCGAACGGATATTTCATTCCCTTTTCGCTCAACGTTCACGCCGAAGGCGCGGAGCGCGACTTCTCCGTGATCCCGCGTACGCAGCGGCTCTAGGATGCGCGTTTCGTCGTCCGCCAACAGCCCTGCAAAGAGCAGGCAGGTCTTGACCTGCGCGCTGGCAACGGGCATCTGGTACCGGATTCCCTTCAAGTTGCCGCCACTAATGAGCAGCGGGGGGCGCCCGTTTTGCGACCTGATTTCTGCGCCCATCGCGGTGAGCGGTGCGATCACCCGCTCCATCGGACGGCGCGAGAGTGACTCATCGCCCGCCATCTCGCTGCGGAAATTCTGACCCGCGACGATGCCGCTCAACATCCGAATCGTCGAGCCTGAGTTGCCACAATCCAGAGGCTGGGTCGGGGCATTCAACGACAGCCCGTGTCCCTGAATTTCGATGGTGTTGTGAGCCGCGTCTTTAAGCTCCCACTTCACGCCAAGCGAACGCAGGCAGTCGAGCGTGCTCGCGCAGTCTGCTCCGGTTGAATAGTTTTCCAGCCGCGACGGTCCGTCGGCGATCGCTGCCAGCATTGCGTAGCGGTGCGATATCGATTTGTCACCCGGAAGGCTTACACTTCCGCGCACGTTGCGCGCCGGGCGCAAAACTTCGAGCGATTGGCTTTTCATTGGAGGATGAACATAAAGAGAATAAAAAGCAGACGCAGATGAGCGCCATTGTTGATTGCTAATTTCTGATGGTTGATCGAAATCCAGCGCCATCTTTGGAATAGGGAGTTCAATCAGAAATCAACAATCAGCAATTTTTAGGCCAGAGCTTTGGCCTCCGCCGTTGCATCGCGCAACACATCAGGCGGGATCTCCCTCAGCCTCACGCCAAACTCGAACATCGGCGTTTCCGAGCCCCGGCCCCAGCGCGCCACTTCCCAGTGAGCGCGCACAAACTTTACGTCGGGATTCGCCGCTAGATCGAGCAACAGCGGCCACTGCCCGCAATAAAACTCTTGCGGATAAGCGACCAACGGCTTTCCGGCCCAGGTTGTGCCGTCCGCGGAAGCGAGAATGCTGAGGTCGAGCGACTCCTGCTCGATGATCCTGGTTATCTCCAGAGTCACAAGAAATACGCGATTCGCCGCATTGCCAATTTCGATCGCCGGGCCGTCGCCTTTCGAATTCACTACCGTTTTGTCTTCCACCAAAACCTTATCAATCATGGCGAGAGGATTCTAACAAATGCGGAGGCGGCAGTCAGCGCGCAGATTACTCGGATGGATGAGGACCGGTGAAATCGGAGCAGCATGGCTTTTCTACCGGCTTGAATTCCATCAACTCGATGCGCGTAAGATCGGGATCGAACACATTGAGCTGCCACTTGCCATCTTTCCCCATCTGCGCCTTCTCATCTCCATGCGGCTTCCAACCGTGCGATTCCAGAATAGCCTGCGCTTTCTTCATGTCGACCACGCCAAGCGATATGTGATTCATCACCCCAGTGACTCGCAGATCAGGATGCGCGGGCTGATTCAGCATGTATTCCAGCCAATCAGTGCCCTCGGGAACCTGAATCGAGACCCAGTCGGTCTCGCCGGGCTTCATTCCTCCGTGCCAATAGGGCCGAAAACCAAGCAGGTCGCGGTAGAAGTGATCCTCCGCCTCGCGGTTGTGAACCATAAATCCGGTATGAATCATCTGCCGCGAGACCGCGGAAGCGGGTTGCGCCGGTGCCGTCTCGCCATGGCTCCGCTCGACAAATTCGATGCGATGGCCTTCGGGATCGCTCACGAGAAAACTCGAGCTATGATCCGAGCGGACTTCGATTGCCGCCGTCTTGACTCCCTTCGCCATCAGATACTCACGCAGCGCCACGATGTTGTCGGTGGTGAAAGCTACGTGATCCATGCGGTCGGTGGCATTGCGATCGGGAGCCGCGCCGTAGCCCACCCACTGCCTGCCGACCAAATAACGAGCGATTCCGCCGGCCTCGAGCGGCGCCGCGGACGCCAATCCGAGCGTGCCACTGTAAAGCTGGCTCACGCCAGCGGGCACGGTGGTGTAGAACGAAACGTGGTCGATACCGGTGATGCGCGGCCGCTCGGCGGTAGGAGATTGCGCCGGGACGGATAACAGGAATGGGAAGAACGCGATCGCAGCGGAGAGTGTTTTCATGGCGTCTCGATTCTAACCGGAGACGAACTCGTGGCAGAATGCTAAATTACGTCCTTTCAATTGCATCCAGGAACTGGCGCAGCAGTTTGCCGGCGGCCTCGGGTTGCTCCCAAGGCGAGTAGTGGCCGGCTCTCGGGATCACGCGCAGCTCACTGTTGGGGATGTGCTGGCGCATCAACTCTGCTTCCTTTCGGCCGGTGAGCATGTCCTCGTTTCCAGTCACGAGCAGGGCGGGGACATTGATCGTCTTCAATGTATCCATGGAGTCCGGACGCTCGGCCATGCCGCGCTGCACTTGCGCCACATCTTCGGGAGACATCTTCCGCATCATCCGTAGTGCGCCGTCGATCAGGTCAGGCCGCAATTCCCGCGTACTCTTCCCTAGCAGGCGAGGAATCATGCTCTCGAAAAACGGTTCCGTTCCGCGTTCCATCACTTCCTCCGCCGCGTGCAGGCGAGCGCCTCGAGCTTCGGCGGAATCCGCGGGCGCTTTCGTATTGCACAGGCCGAGAGCGGAGACGCGCCCGCGATGCTTGCGCCAGAATTCCAACAGCACATATCCGCCAATGGAAGCGCCGATCAGCGGAGCGCGGCCGACTCCGGCATCGTCCATTACACGGGCGAGGTCGCCAGCGTGCTTCTCCATCGTGGCCGGACCTTCGCCAATTCCGGAATCTCCGTGACCACGCAGATCGGAAAGAATTAGCCGATAGCGCGTTGAAAGAATCTCTGCCACAGGCAGCCAAAATTCATGATTGGCGGGAAACGGATGCAGCAGAATTACTGCGGGGCCCTCCCCCTGCGCGTAGTAAACAATTTCCGTGTCGCTGCTCTTTATCTGCTGGGGAAGCATGCTGCGCTATCGATTGGTCGTTACGGATTCGTCACGCGCTGCACCCCCACTGGGGCCGCTAACCGGAGCGGCTCTTCCGGCATGATGATCCAGGCAATGGGATAGGAGATCAGGCCGATGCCGGTCATGAATGACGCAATCAGCCAAACCAGGCGAACCAAGGTTACGTCGACGTCGAAATATTCCGCACAGCCGAGGCAAACGCCGGCGATCTTGCGGTCTTGCCGCGGACGCACGAGACGCGTGCGGGACACCGACGCCGCCACGCGAACGCCACAATAGGCACAAACCGCGGCGTCGTTCTGAATCACTTTTCCGCAATCGTTGCAGTACATGGCTTGCCCCTCTTCCACAGAATACGCAATTGTACCCTTTGAAGTTCCCCGCCAATCCGGGCAGCGGATTCTCCATTCCATAAATCCCAGCAGGACATAGGCGCCGCCGTCACTGCCACAAGCTCACGCGGATCCGTCATCGTCTTGGCGAAAATATCTTGGCCCATTTTCCCTTTCTGTGACATAATTTCTGCCGCCCTCCCCCTCCCCTCCCGAGTACTCGACGAATGAGGAATTTGATGAGTTCCAACGGCTTCGTCGGCATTTTACTTCTTGCCTTTCTAGCACCCGCCGCCGCTCAAGATTCCCTTCGCCTCTATTACGTCGACGGCCAGGCACTCGAGCAGATAACCGACCATGACGTAACTGTCACGGTGAACCTAAAGGCCCAGGAGAAAGCGAACTGGCTGACCGTGTACGTCGTTAACGATTCCAATGATGCGGTCAACGTCATTCCCACGAGCATTACCCTTCATGAAACCTCGCCCAGAGAGGAAGACCTCAAGCTTAGAACAGAGCGCGATCTGCAAAAGTCGGCGGCTCACAGTGTCTTCTGGGGTCAAGTTATGGCCAGTATTGGAAGCCTTAGCCAAAGTTTGGCCGCACCAAAAACAAGTAACGCTTATGATCCGGTCGAAACGGCTACGAGGGCAACGGACAACGAAGCGCAGGCCCTATGGTTAGCCAAGGCTGATGCGGTCGCCGAGCGAGGACAGGCGATAACAAGCGTGCTGAGTCACGAGTATCTTCGGACCACCACGGTTTTCCCGGGTTCGAGATTCGCCGGAAAATTATGCTTCAGCCGCGACAAAGCGCTCGTGTCTGGCGTGGTGCGAGTCGCACTCGGCACACGTTCCTATGAATTTCCCCTGCCTGCATCGGCGTCGACGCCGATGCCGTCATCTGCTCCCGAGCTTCCGGCCTCGGGCGCTATGCGCTCCACAACCGCGAAGAGCGATTCTGGCTTGGGCGATTCGGCATGGCGTGCCGGGTTTGCTAAATCCGGAACGCTTGGTATTTCAGGGGCGAATTGGATGGAAGACCGGGTGAAGGGAGTCGAAATCCTGGAAGTGGCGCCAGACAGTGCTGCCGAAACGGCCGGCTTACGGATTGGTTACGTCATTACCGCCCTGAGTGGGCAACGCATCCACTCGACAGAAGATCTGGCGGGCATTCTCACTCACAGCAATCCTGGCAACACCATCCTGGTGGAATACCTGTTCCCCTCAAACCTGGGCTGGTTGCCGAGCCATGCGAAAGTCGTTCTCGCCGATCGCTGATTTAACCGAAGAGCTCACTCCCTGTAGGCTTCCTTGATGTGCTTACGGGCCTGTTCCGCCGGAGGAGTGCCGGCATTCTCGGCTAGAACGGTCTCATACTTTTTCATTGCCAGATCGCGTTTCTGGAGCAGGTCGTACATTTCACCCGCCGCCAGGTTGGCTTTCTGAAGAGTCTCGGGATCTGGATTCGAAACCTCGCTCACCTGCTCGTAGGCAGCGGCCGCTCCAGCGTAATCTTTCTGGCTGCGCAGCAACTCACCCAGGCCCCATGCGGTTATTTCGTAATGCAGGGCGCCGTACTTCCCCTCTCGACCGGCTTGCAAAACTGTACGATAGGAGGATGCGGCGTCCGCCGGGTGGCCACCGGCGCGCAACAGATTCGCTTCCTCCAGCGGGAACAGATAATTTCGGGAGTAACGAATTGCCAGATCATGCATGAGGCCGCGCGCCTCATCATAACGATGTTCGCGACGCAGGAATAACGCCAGCACAACTTTGGCGTCCACACTGTTCTCTCCGTTGCTATCGGCGACGTCGCGCAGATATTGCAAACCTTTCTCTTTTGTGCCAGTCAGACCCACGAGCGCTATGGCGGCCTTGACGCTCCAGGGAAGGCTGCCCATCACGTAGTTGTGGGTTCCGACGACCAGCTTGGCGTCCACATACTTGGGATCCAGTTCCAGCACGCGTTCGTGATCGTGGCGCGCGCCAACAGCGTTGCGCAGGGCAGAGATCCATGCGCGCTCCACCAAAGCGGTGTACAGCGAAAACTGAGCCCGGGTTACGCCGCGGGCATAGAGCGCGTCCGTATTCTTCGGGTCGGCTTTGAGTTCTTGTTCCTCGAGACCTTCGGCGCGTTCGACCAACTGTTTGATGCGCTCCTTCACCTTGGGATCGGCGCTGCGATGCGCCTGTCCAATGAAGCTGTCGTTGGCATATTCGCCCGTATTCATCGCCCCCATGCGGTAAAGCTCCCGCATCAGAACCGCGGCCAACAAATGATTCACCGAGGAGGGATCGTCGGGGTGAAGATTCAAGATCCTATCGAACTCCTGGATCGACCGGTCATAATCCATTTCGTAAAAGTGATCGAAGGCGGAGACGACCAGAGGATCGTGGCCGGGAGCCGTCAGAGCATTCGACGCGGCACTCGCGTCGCCGATGACGATTGCAGAGCGCGTCTGAGAATCAGCTTGGAGCAGCAGACAGAGCCCGGCGATCCAAAACAATATGCCGCCGTGAAGCAGGCTTCTCGTGAATTTCGGACTCAACTGCATCCCCGGTGTTCTGGCCCTGGGTTTTAGTTTAACTGAACCTGACGGACGCGGCAGGAAGATCGGGAAGCTGAGACGCACGATGGGTCAGTCCTGATCAGCCGAGGCTTGCATGACTTCGGGCTCGGCTTCCAGCATTCTAAAGTTTGTAACTCCAGACCGAAGTGACTGGGGCATCTTTACGCGAGTTTGTGAGTAATAATTGCCCGGAATTCTCTGTGAGTAGCTGGGCAAAATTTTGCAAGTGGCTGAGTTTAAAGCCCTTACCACGCCGACCCTTTTGGTTGTTGATTTGCCTTTATGGCTACGTCCTCAAGAGCCTCACTCCCATGTCTGAAGTAGTTCACGATGCACAGCAAGAGTTTTGGAAGCCGCCTTCCCAGTCCAACCCAGAAGCTTTGCCGCCCGCAATTCACGAACAGATGGCCGGTGCTTGCGAAGGTTGTGCCAGCGAGTTCATGATTGGTGCGAAGTTTTGCCACACCTGCGGACTGCGCCGCGCCTTCTTAGCCGCTTCTCCGATTGAGAGCCACACGGATGCCGAGATCATAGCGAGTCTGTGGGCGCGAAATCTGGCGTGGATAAGGACCAGCGGTGACTGGCTTGCGGAAACGTGGCGCGGGATCCCTTTTCCCGAGTGGCTGCATTATCTGCATTTCCACGAGATAAAGCGCTGGGTAGGGTTGCCCACGGCGGCGTTGATTGCATTCATGATTGGATTGGGCTGCGTGGCCGGAGCGCTCGGGGTGAGCCTCTTCTTCAGGGCATCCAATCTGGCCGAGTTTCAGGCGATCCAGATGTGGCGCATCGAATGGCTGCTGGCTGCCACGGCATCGTTTGTTGCTGGAATTCTGCTGAAGAATCCTTCTGACTCAGATTAGGACTCGTGTGATTGTTCGGGGTAGCGATCCTAGGACTCGCCTCCCGAACTGGCGCTGCGGCGCTGCTGGTTCATGCGATAGAGATGGTGGATTGGGCCGGTTCCGCGGCCCAACGGATGACCGGCAGCAATCGCCGCCGTCACGTAGGTTTTTGCCAGCAGCACGGCTTCGGCCAAGCCGCGATCCAGCGCCAGGTGGCAGGCTATCGCGTTGGCAAAAGCGCAACCGGTTCCGTGGGTGGAATTCGAGCGTTGCCGCTCCGCTTTAAATACTTCCTGCTCGACGCCGAGCTTGGAGGTGAAACTCAATAGATCGGTGGCCTTTTCTAAGTGGCCACCGGTGATGACTACGGCAGGCAACCCCATTTCATGAAGTTTGTCGGCGGCCACCCGCATCTCGTCGAGATTCGTGACTTTCAGTCGGGTAAGGACGGCAGCCTCATCCACGTTTGGCGTGAGCAGAGTGGCCAGCGGAATGAGCTTTTCGATGAGCATTTTGGCTCCTGGAGCATCCAGCAGGTCGGCGCCGGAGGACGACTTCAGGATCGGGTCCAAAACAATGTTTTGCAGCTTGGCCTTGCCTTGGCGCTTGCCCAGGAACTCAGCCACAGCCCGCACGACTTTGGCTGTTCCGAGCATGCCGACATGAACCGCCGCGATCGGAATGTCAGCCGCCAGCTCCTCCAGGGTTTCGGTGATCAGACCGGGGTCGACGGCCTCCACCCGGCGGACCGCCGAGGTTGACTGCACGGTTAGAGCGGTTATGCAGGCCACACCGTAGCAGCCGTGAGCGGCGATCGTCTTGATATCGGCCGTTACTCCGGCGCCGCAGGAGGGATCAAAACCCGCGATAGTCAGGACGACTGGAGGAGATTCGGCCATGTTTCTATGGTCTATACCCTAAGAACAACGAGAAACAAGCATTCGCAGCAAGTAACCTGGGCCCTAACGTTCTGACATTAAGCAAGTTAGAAATGGGTCCGTCCCTAACTCATTGAATCGGCTGCAGTTGAAAATAATTCCTGGTATGAGGGATTTAACTGAGTTACTGATCTATAAACATTTAAGTCTATTGTTTTTATAGACATCATGATAATTCATTATGATTAACAGCAAGTTACGTGAGCTATCGATTACTACGAGGTCACTATAGACCACATTGTTTCGGATTGACAAGGTCCAGTTAGGCCTCTACGATCTACAAATCGTTAACGGGAGAACCTAGCTAGGACGACTTTTTGAGATGCGAGGAGAACTGAATGCAAATGCGTATAGCTCATGGACTGATGGTCGGGTTAATGATCGTCGGGCTGGGAGCGGCTCAGGGTCCGAACAACTCGGAGGCCAGTTCCACCCCGATTAGAATAGCCCAAATCAAGCCCGAAATTCAAAAAAAGCCTGTCAGGAATCAGCCGTATCAGATTGGTACAGCGTCTTGGTACGGGGAAGATTTCGAAGGCAAACAGACTGCAAGCGGCGAAGATTACGACATGTATGAAATGACCGCTGCGCATCCTACGCTTCCGTTAGGAAGTTATGTGCGGGTAACCAACCTGCGCAATGGACGAACGGTCGTGGTGAAGGTCAACGACCGGGGGCCAATCATCGCCGACCGTATCATCGACCTTTCTTATGGAGCGGCTCAGGCTCTTCAATTCCAGGAGCGCGGCCTGCAGCGAGTCAGACTCGACGTCGTGAAGGCGGGTACGTCGTTGCACCGGCCGATCTATCAAACCGTCGCGTTCAACCCCCCTATGGCGGAACTCCGCTAGCCGATTTACACTGCTGGGGATGCAGACCACTCTGCCCCATCTCATCCCTGGCAGCGATGTAAGTCAGACCGCCTCCCCCAGTTCTGATTCGCGAGAATCTGATTCGCAAGGAAAAGACTCTCGTGAAAACGAGCCACTAGCGACTGATTCCGCACAAAACATTTCTCGCGAGAAGCTGATCGTAGCGCTCGACCTCTCCACGGCGGCGGCCGCGCACAAAATCGTCGCGGCCATTGGAGAGTCAGCGTCGATCTACAAGGTCGGCATGCAGCTCTACACTGCCGAGGGACCGCAAATTGTAAGAGATTTGGTGGGAGCCGGACGGCGGGTATTTCTCGATCTTAAATATCACGACATTCCTCACACTGTAGGCGCCGCGGTGCGGGAAGCGGCGCAGCTTGGAGTAGGCATGCTGACGGTGCACGCCTCGGGCAGCAGCCAGATGCTGCGGGCTGCCGCCGACGCCGCGCGCGCAGTCAACCCGGCGTTGCTTGTGCTGGGAGTCACCGTGCTCACCAGCATGGACGAAAGCGATCTGAACAACATCGGCATTCGAAGCACCGTGCAAGATGAAGTTTTGCGGCTCGCGGCCCTCGCCCTAGCCAACGGGTGCCAAGGCATCGTCACTTCGGCGCGCGAAGCTTCGCGGCTGCGCACAGAGCTAGGACAGGATTTCGCCATCGTCACTCCTGGCGTGCGTCCCGCCGGCACCGGCCACGGAGATCAGGTCCGCGTAGTGACTCCCGCCGAAGCGATCGCGGCGGGAGCAAGTCATATCGTTGTGGGACGGCCGATCACCGAAGCTTCCGATCCAGCGGCGGAAGCTCGGTCCATTCTGGCGCAGATGGGCGGCTAGAAAAATCCGCATCCCAAACGTCTGGGGGATATCTCGGCGCTGGCGAACCGCTAATCCCGCGTCGGAATTCGTGGCGGAGCTAAGGTGTGGATTGCGCTCTCGCCGATCCCTCCGCCACCGCCTTCCGTAGCTCCTCAGCCGAGCCGTTCAGCAGATTGCGCAGCACTGCCACCTCCGCGGCAATACCGGTGCGCAGCGCCGGATCCACATCGGGTGCGAACAGTGGAGAGTGATTCGATGGCAGCATCGCGCCGGCCGCTTTGGCTTGCGCAAACATGTCTGGATCGGCTCCGCCCAGACTGAAATAAAAGCCTGGAATTCCCTGCTCAGTGAAGTATGAAAAATCCTCCGATGGCGTAATCGGCTCCTGGATTACAACCTTGTCTTTGCCGAGCGCCGACTCCAGCACACCGCGCAGCCGCTGCGCTAGCGCGGGGTCGTTGTACACCAGGTCGGTGCCTTCATAGTGATCGACGAAAGGTTCACGCGTTGCACCGGCCGCTTCGGCTTCGCCCTTCGTGATACGCGAAATGGCAGTGAGCACCTGCTTGCGTACTTCCGGTTTATTCGTGCGCACGGTCAAACCCAGTTCAGCCTGATCCGGAATGATGTTGTTCTTGGTGCCGGCCTGAATGTAGCCGACCGTAACCACCGCCATTTCCCCGGGCTTCACTTCGCGCGAGGTGATGGTTTGCAGCGCCAGAATGGTTCGCGCCGCCATAACGATGGGATCAATCGCCGTGTGCGGCGCTGAACCGTGTCCACCTTTGCCATAGATCGTAATTCGCAGCGAGTCCGCATTGGTGTTATAAACTCCCGGCGTAATCCCCACCGTTCCTGCCGGAAGAGTGTTCCCCACATGCAGGGCAAGGACTACGTCGGGTCTCGGAAAGCGCGTAAACAGGCCTTCCGCGAGCATGCCTTTGGCGCCCCCGATGGTCTCCTCGGCGGGCTGGCCGATCAAAATCAGTGTTCCGTGCCAAGTGTCTTTGCTGTGGGCCATGATGGCCGCCGCTCCTGCGATTGCCGCCATGTGCAGATCGTGTCCGCAAGCATGCATGACGGGCACATCGCGCCCGGCGTCATCTTTGGTGCGGACCTTGCTCGCGTAAGGAAGGCCGGTCTTTTCTTCCACCGGCAGCGCATCCAGTTCGGTGCGAAACATTACGGTTGGCCCGGAGCCGTTTCTTAGAATGGCAACAATCCCCGTGCCTCCGACGCGCTCGGCTACTTCATAGCCGAGAGCGCGCAATCGGCCAGCCAACTTCGCTGCGGTTCGGATTTCGTGCGCGGAGAGCTCCGGGTTCTCATGCAGCTCCAAATAGAGCCCGTGCGCATCAGGATAGACATTGTCAACTTCCTTGGACCCAGGAGCCTGAGCCCCGGCTGAAGTGAGCATAAAAACTGGGATGAAGAGTAAGATTGAAACTCTGACAAATTTCATCGCCGGATCATAACTGGACGACGCGTCGCCTGCAAAATAATCCGCCCGCATCAGGTTCGCTCAGCGACGAGTTCCACAGTGGACGACCCCCGAATTTCGAGCACGCGATTCGCGTTTTTCCACCGAGCGACCGGGTGTACAATCGTCGTAGAAAGCACTGGTTTGCGCCCTTCGTTTGCAAGCTCGAGGTGCTAATGAACGTCCACGTCAGTTACCGGCTTCACAAAACTCCGGCCGTCGAAAAAGATTTCCAACATCACATAGAAAAACTGCGGAAGCGACTGCAGGTTTTTCGCCCGGAACTGGTTCACTTAAAAGGCGTAGTGGAGGAAATCTCCGCGCGCGAGGGTACCAGTGTCTCGCTCAACCTGCGCCTGCCTTCGGGCCAGATGGCCGTGCTGGCCAAAGCGCCTACTGCCGAGGCTGCGGTGAAAGGCGCATTCGAAGATTTGCTGCAACAAGTCAACCGACATAAGGAAATGCTGCGCTCCACGCATAAGTGGTCGCGCCGACAGAAGGAAGTTCCAGCTCGTCGCAATGTTTCTGTGCCCTTCGAGGAGACTCTGGCCGTAGTGTTTCCGCCTACGGTTTCTTCCGAAGATGTGCGTTCCTACGTCAATGCGAACCTGCCCCGCCTGGAGCGTTTTGTGGAACGCGAGATTTATTTCCGCGAGACCGCCGATGAGGTTTTGCCGGAATCCATCACCAAAGAAGAAGTGATTGATGAAGCCATTGCGGCCGCCCTGGGAGGTGATGGGTTAGAGCCAGCACGGCAAAAGCCCGAGCGGCTGGCCCTCGAGCCTTGGCTCTACCGCTTGGCGTTGGATGCGCTCGATCAGCTTTCGCGTCCGGAGGGTACCAATGGCGGCGCGATTCGACTGGAGGAATCAGCCCGCAAGCCTAATGTAAAGGCCAGCGACGAGCCCGAGCTGCAATTTCACCAACCGGACGAGACTTTCACCGAAGAAACCATCATCGCCGACGACCGTGTGTCCACGCCCGAACAGATCGTTGGTTCCGATGAGATGATGCGCCTCATCGCCATTTCCCTGCGCGACATGAAGTCTGACCAGCGCGAGGCCTTTATCCTGCATGCCATAGAAGGCTTCGGGGTCGATGAGATCTCCGCCATCACCGGCAGCCCGCCCGAACGGGTGTTGCAATGTATTTCTGCTGCACGCGATCATTTGCGCCAATCGCCCCAGTTTGCCGGCCAATTTAAGGGACGTTTTGCGCCCACCAGGACCGCGTAGATTCAATTCCGATTGAAAGGGAGCGATATAGCGAATGATTACTCGCGATCAAATCCATGAAATAGCTCAATTTGAAGATCAGGGAGCCTGCGCTCTAAGCTTTTATTTTCAACCCACGACGCCTCGCAATAAAGCCCACAAGGAAGAGGCTATCTTGACGAAGGACCTGGTGCGGGAGGCATTAAGGAAGTTGGAGAGCAGGGCCAAGCTTCATGATCGTAATAATGAGGGTGCCGATAAGAACAAGGAAAATAAAGACAAGTATGAAGCGGCGCGCGCCGATATCGACCGCATTGTGCGCTTGTCCCAGGACTTGCGCGGCAATGGCACGCACGCCAAAGCAGTCTTTGCCTGCGCTGCACAAGGCTTCTGGCGTGAGTATGATCTTCCGCCCCAACTCGGCGGCACACAACTTCTGCTGAGCCAGCATTTTTATCTGAAACCCCTGGCCCAATTGTTGGGAGCATTCCCCAGCTTGGGCGTCGTTCTCGTCGACCGCCAACGGGCTCGCCTGTTCGACCTGCGCCTGGGCGAACTGACCGAACGCGAAGGATTTTTTCATCCACTTCCCCGCCGCGGCCGCGGTGACGGCTTCGCCGGATATGATGGTGGGCACGCCGAACGCCGCGTCGCCGACGAGGCTCGACAGCATTTCAAGCTGGTCGCCGAGGTCCTGAAAAACGCTCTCGAAAAACATGCGTTCGAAAAATGGATCCTAGGTTGCCAGGAGACTCACTGGACTCAATTTCAGCCGCAATTGCATCCTGATGTCGCGCAGAAGTTGCTGGGACGATTTTCCACCGAGATAGCCCATGTAAGCCGGGACGCGATTCGTTCGCACGCCGAACGGATTTTCGTTGATTGGCAAAAGAAACGGTGCAGCGAAGTGGTTCGCGAAACTATCGATCAGGCGCGCGGCAACGGTCGGGGCGTTACCGGACTGCGACGGGTGCTGCGCTCGTTGGAGCTGGGCGAAGTGCAAACCCTACTGATTGGCGACAATTATGTGGCACAAGCCGTGGAGTGCACGGGCTGCGGCCATCTGGACGCGCATCTGGTGAGTTCCTGTCCGGTCTGCGGACGGGATACTCGTGAGGTTGTCGATGTGGCAGAAGCCATCTTGCCCTGGGTCATTCGCCACGATGTCGAAATGTTTTACGTCAAGGATGATCCCGAACTCGATGCTGTGGGCAACATCGCGGCGCTGCTCCGTTTCCGCTCCGCCCAAAGCAACGTTCGAGAAATTACCGATGTCGCCGCAGGCAAGGAAAAGGAATCCGTGAAGCCGAACTCAGGGCTGGTCGGCAGATATCGTGGCGTGGCCGCTGGCCGATTGCCGCAAGTAAAAACCAAGGGTGCAAAAGTTCGCAGTTGACCCATGGCCGGTGCCCCATTTCTCGCGTCCTTTGCGGGAAGTGGGGCTTTCGATTTTTTCGCGCCATACCTTCTCGAAGTGCGTATTCACCGTAGCCCAGCAAAGGCATTGTCCTCCCAACCGAGCGAAGTGGAGGGAGACGGCGACCGATCTACCCAAGCAGCGGATTAATCACCCGAACTGTCCCATAACTCTGCTTCGCCGCCAAGTCTTCGGAGTATAGAATCGCGGCACCTGATTTCTCTGCCGCTTGCAGGATCAGGGCATCCCAAAAGTAGTCTTGTAGCGCACTTCGATCTCGATCGCTTGGATCACGGCTTCGGGAGGGTTGACCACCATCTCCCAGCTCATGTAGTCATGGATCAGCCGGCGGATTTCGTCCACGGCAAGCGGACGAGCAACTTTGCGCCGCAGGTGGACGCAAAGTTCTTGCAGGACCTGCGTGCTCAAGACGCCGGGCCCGCCGGTCCACAGGCCCTCGATGAGCTGGCGCGCACGCTCGTGCTTGATGCCCGCTGCGCGGTCGTGGGCGTAGAGCAGAATGTTCGTATCGACAAAATACTTGTCGGCCATCGTAGCGCCTTCGCTCGACTATCGTTCATGGATCTCGTCGCGGGACCGAGGAGGCGTCCACCACAGATCCATTCTTTCGCGGAGGCGGGCCAGGGCGCGGCTGCGCGCCCGATGGTAGGCTTTGCGCTCGCGTACAATTTGCTCCAGACGGGCGGCCAGCATGGCACTGATCGAGGTGTCTTCTTCTGCCGCTAGAATACGAGCTTCGCGCAGCAAATCAGCGTCCAGTTTGAGCGTGACGTTGGTTTTCATATTGAGCACGTAATAATGTGCAGCACAGTTCTACGTGCAGAAAGCATTGTCAACTTGAGGGTCGCGCCAGCACTTTTTTTACCAGGAAGCCCTCACGCGCCGCGCTTCCCCCTCAGCCATCCAATATGAACCCCACCCTCATCGCGTGATATGCTTCCCGCTTTCCTACATGCAGGAGGAACATGACTTTCTCGCGCCGTGATTTCGTTCGAACGTCCGTCCTCGGAGCCGTCGCTGCTGGAGTAGGAACGCACGCTCACGCAGAGTCTAAGCAAAGCACCGCACAGGAACCCGACACGCATGCGGAATCGCACAAGCGTCCTGTCATCGTCTGCGCCAATAATGGCTACGCTTACCTCGAGAACGCATTCGCCTTCCTCAAAGGCGGCGGAGACACACTCGACGCCGCGCTCAAAGTTGTGAAAGGTCCGGAAGACGATCCCCACGATGATTCGGTCGGCCTGGGTGGAATTCCGAACGAAGAAGGCGTCGTCGAGCTGGACGCCTGCTGCATGCACGGACCCACGCGCCGTGCCGGTTCCGTCGGCGGCGTGCGCAACATCAAGAATGTATCGCTGGTGTCAAAGGCGGTGATGGAGCACACCGGCCATGTGATGCTCGTGGGCGAAGGCGCCGAGCGTTTTGCCGTCGCTGTGGGCTTTCCGCGCGAGAACCTGCTCACCGAGCGCTCCCGCAAGATCTGGCTGCTCTGGAAGGAATTCCATTCCACCGACGACTGGTGGGGACCAGGTCTAGCCGATCCGCATTGGCAGGCCCCCGCGAAAAAAGACGAGCCGCAGTCCGAACTGTGGCGAAGGAAAATCCGGAACCTGCAGGCGCGGGCTACGGACCTCGGCATCGAGCCGCATCTCCGACTCGCAGCCGTGCGCAAAGTTCTGTTTCCACCCACTGGAACGATCCACTGCTCGGCCCTGAATGAGAAAGGCGAGATTTCCGGATGCACCACGACCAGCGGACTAGCCTTCAAACTTCCGGGACGCTGCGGCGACTCACCGATCATTGGCGCGGGCTGCTACACCGATCAAGACGTGGGCTCCGCCGGCGCGACCGGAAGTGGTGAAGAGAACATCAAGGTCGCGGGCGCGCACACCATCATCGAAAATATGCGCCATGGCATGTCCCCGCAGGAAGCCGGCACGGACGCGCTCAAACGCATCGTACACAACTACAAGGGCGACATGAACAAGCTACGCTTCCTCGACATGACCTACTACGTACTGCGCAAGGATGGCGCCTATGCCGGCGTCTCGCTGTGGGAGGGCTACTCGAAGGGCAATCCTCACAAGATCGCAGTCCATGACGGGGCGCTGCGCGCCGAAGTGACGGTGAATTTGCTCAAGGGATACTCGCAGGAATTTCCTCCTTTCCCCGAGATACCCGAAGATCTGAAAAAAGGCTCGGAATACCTGAAATAGCAACCGAAAAATCGTCGGCAGTGGTTCTCTACGCGAACCTCACCTTCACGTCCGGTCCCTTTTCCAGGTGAATGCTTTCGATGAAGCGCACCTTGCCGGTCTGCTGGGTGAGGATCACGGAGGAAGTTCGGGTTCCCTCGCCGAAAAAGCGCACGCCTTTCAGAAGAGCGCCATCGGTAACGCCGGTGGCGGCGAAGATGAGCTGTTTGCCGGGCGCAAGATCTTGCGATTCGTAAATACGATTTTTGTCTTTGATCCCCATGCGAGCCAGGCGCTCTTCCTGGTCAGGCGCAACCACCAGCCGGCCCAGCATATATCCGTTGAGGCAACGGATCGCCGCGGCGGTGATCACACCTTCCGGCGCCCCTCCCGAGCCCATGACCGCGTGCACACCTGTTCCGATTACGGCGGCGGCAATACCGGCGGAGAGATCGCCGTCGCCGATCAGCCGGATGCGGGCTCCGGCGGCCCGTATGTCGCCAATCAATTTCTCATGGCGCGGACGATCGAGCACAATCACCACCAGATCTTCGACGTCCCGCTCTAATCTTCTTGCAATGTTTTTTAGGTTATCGGCCACGGACGCGTCGAGTTCGACAGCATTTTTGCAGGAAGGTCCGACCACGATCTTTTCCATGTAGCAGTCGGGAGCATTGAGCAGTCCTCCGCGCTCGGAAGCGGCGAGCACGGTAATCGATCCGGGAGCGCCCGTCGCACAGAGATTGGTGCCTTCCAGCGGATCGACAGCGATGTCGACGTCAGGCACCTCGCGGCCGTCGGTGAACTCGGCCCCGACCTTTTCGCCGATGTATAGCATGGGGGCTTCGTCGCGCTCCCCTTCGCCAATGACGATGGTGCCGCGCATGGGAATGGAATCCATGGTATGGCGCATTGCCTCGGTGGCAACTTGGTCAGAGAGTTTGCGCTCTCCCTGACCCATGGTGCGCGCCGAGGCGATTGCCGCCACTTCCACCACGCGCAGGAATCGCGATGCCAGGTCGCTTTCGATGTTTTCCCCGAAACTGCGGGCCTTGCCTTCTGGACGAGTTTGAGTAGCCATAAGAACCTTCCAAAAGATTGTGGCAGCCATGGCCGCCTCTAAGAGCACCGCGCATCATGCTCCATTAGGGATGTGCCCGTCAAGAAGGAGAAGACCAGCAAGCTGGAAATAGGCGCTACCTAGCCCATTTCAGTCGTGTTATTCTCGCAAGCCTGTTACGAGAAAAGGAGCCTCATGCCTGCTGAATCGCATCCGCTGACCTTGCTCTGCATCACCACTTACGAGAAGGGCCAAGAGTTCATGCGCGAGTGCAAGCGTCAGGGATGCCTTGTGATTCTGCTCACCGCGGAAAAGTTGCGCGCTGCCGACTGGCCACGGGAAAGCCTGGACGACACCTTTTATCTTCCGACGGACATCCCGATCGCCGACATCGTGCAGGCGGTCACGCATCTGGCCCGGACAAAGAAAATCGACCGCATTGTCGCGCTCGACGAATATGACATGGAAACGGCCGCGACTCTGCGCGAACACTTGCGCGTGCCCGGCATGGGCCTGACCACCATGCGCTATTTCCGCGACAAGCTGGCGATGCGCATGCGCGCCCTTGATCGCGGAGTGCGCGTGCCGGATTTCGTGTCGGTCTTCAACCATGCCGACGTACGTTACTACCTGGAACATGTGCCGGGGCCTTGGGTACTGAAGCCGCGCCAAGAGGCATCGGCGATCGGGATCAAGAAGATCCATAATGCCAACGACCTCTGGCCGGTTCTGGAGCAGTTAGGCGACAAGCAATCTTCTTATCTGCTGGAAAAGTTCGTTCCTGGCGAGGTCTTCCATGTGGATTCGGTGGTCTCCGAGAATGAAGTGGTCTTCGCCAACGTAAGCAAGTATGGCAAGCCTCCCCTGAATGTGGCGCAGGGTGGAGGAGTCTTCACCACGTTTACTGTGCCTCGCGGAGGGGACGCCGACGCGGGCCTTCGGCAGATCAATCGCAACCTGATTGCGGCGCTGGGACTGGTGCGCGGCGTGGCCCATGCGGAATTTATCCAGGCACACGCGGACGGACATTTCCATTTTCTTGAGTGCGCGGCGCGCGTGGGCGGTGCTTACATCAACGAGATGGTCGAGGCCGCCACGGGAATCAATCTGTGGCGGGAGTGGGCACGCATCGAGATCGCTGGCGGAGATGGAGGGTATCGGCTTCCGCCGGTGCGCGAAGAATATGCGGGAGTTATTCTTTCACTGGCTCGGCAGGACGATCCCGACACTTCGGGTTACAACCATCCAGAAGTGTGCTTGCGAATCAAGAGGCATCACCACGCGGGACTTGTTCTGCGGTCGCATGATCCGGAGCGCGTGCCAACTCTGCTGGCAGAATACGCGCCCCGCTTTGTCGAGGACTTTCTGGCGGTAGAACCGCCACGGGAAAAACCTACCGCCTAGCGAGACGACTCTCTTGTACCGCCAAAGGCTGGGCAACAAGCCGCGATTTTTCAGTCACCACGACCGCGAACGGAGCTACGCCGCTTTGCCGTATCCTTTCACCGCTCGTGCGATGTCGTCGCCGGCCGCGGCAAGATCTTGCTGGTTCATGGCCGGACGCACGGTGAACCGCCTGGCATGGCAAGCCAGAAACCATGGTTCGGCGATCGCTGGCAGTTGCGAAGAATCTTTCATGTCGAAGATTAGGTAGCCCGTGCGCTCGCCGTTGTCTTCGGCGAACTACGCTGCCTCAGGTTTCAACTCATCGAGAATGGACTCAATCGTCGCTCCAAGACTGCCGCTTCGAGCCGCCGCATTCCCCGCCTCGACCGGGATGCAAACTTTCAGCAACATTCGCATGATGTACGCCCCTGCTTAGGCGGTGGCGATTATACATCTCCGCTATGCCTTCCCAACGCCGGGCCAGGCAGAAGGCTCTGTGCCCCTTTCTTTCCACCGGCGCAACCAAACTGGCCCTTAGAACGCGTCGATTCCCGTCACGCTCTGCCCGATGATCAGTGAATGCACATCATGCGTGCCTTCGTAGGTCTTTACCGATTCCAGATTCATCATGTGGCGCATGATGGGGTAGTCGTCGGCAACGCCATTGGCGCCGAGGATGTCGCGTGAGAGGCGCGCGCATTCGAGCGCCATCCAGACGTTGTTACGCTTGGCCATGGAGATGTGCTGATGCTCCACCTTGCCCGCATCTTTCAAGCGTCCGACCTGGAGCACGAGAAGTTGGGCTTTCGTGATCTCGCTGATCATCCAGGTGAGTTTGTCCTGGACCAACTGGTGCGAAGCGATGGGCTGATCGCGCCACTGCTTGCGCAGAATTGCATATTGCAACGCGCAGTCGTAGCAAGACATGGCCGCGCCGATGGCTCCCCAGGCAATGCCGTAGCGGGCCTGATTCAGGCACATCAGCGGAGATTTCAGCCCGCCGCTCTTGGGCAGTACGTTCGACTCGGGAATATGCACGTCCTGCAAAGACAGACCCGATGTTACGGAAGCGCGCAGCGACCACTTACCGTGAATGTCGTCGGCCGAGAAGCCGGGGCGGTTCGTCTCGACTAGAAACCCGCGAATTTCATTGTCTTCGTTCTCCACCTTGGCCCAGATGATGGCGACGTCTGCGATGGTGCCGGAGGTGATCCACATCTTCTCGCCGTTGAGAATGTATTCGTTTCCCACTTTGCGAGCGCGCGTCAACATGCCGCCGGGATTGGAGCCGAAACCCGGCTCCGTAAGCCCGAAACAGCCAAGCTTCTCGCCCTTCTGCATAGGTGGAAGCCAGGTCTGTTTTTGCTCTTCACTGCCAAACTCGTAGATCGGGTACATGCAAAGACCAGACTGCACGCTGACAAAGCTGCGCACGCCGGAGTCTCCGCGCTCGAGTTCCTGCGTCATCAGCCCGTATTCGACATTGCCCATCCCCGCGCAGCCGTAACCCTTCAGCGATGCCCCGAAGAAGCCGAGATCCGCCATGGGCTTGACCAGTTCGCGCGGAAAGCGCCCGGCGCGGTTGCACTCCTCGATGATGGGGACGAGATTATCCTCAATAAATTGTCGTGTGGTGTCCCGGACCAAGCGCTCCTCTTCGGTGAGCAGTGAATCGAACTGGATAAAATCGACACCCCGAAATTTGATGGCAGGCATGATGTATCTCCGTGAAGAATGGATCTCTAATTCGGGACTGATGGCACAGCCACAGGTTTCTCCGCCCCAGAAGAAGCGCGCGCAAAAGCAAACATATGACGGTAGCAGGGGTGAGGGAGCGGGGTCAACGCGACGATGACGATGACGACAATGACGAGTCCAACGTCACTTTCGGAATCGCGGGATCCAGCGCGGGACGGTGCTGCGGTATTCATCGTACGAAGCCCCGAATTGGCGGTGGAGCGTGGGTTCTTCATAGAAAATGACGAAGACATGGGCGACGAGAATGCAGATCGTGCCGTACTCCGCAACCTGCGGAGCGCCAAATAGCGCGGCCTGCCCCAGGATTACCAACAGCACGCCGATATACATAGGATTGCGAACGTGCCGGTGCAGGCCGCTGACGACGAGAAATTTTGTGGGAGCGATGGGCGCGGGCGTTCCCAGCCCCCGCACGGCGAACTGCCATGCGCAAAGAAAATAAATGACCGCTCCTGCCACGACGCAAAAGATTCCCAGCCAAGCCAGAGGGCCGTGGCCGGGTTCGTACATTCGTCCGAGCAAGATGTAGGGAACTCGCAACGTCACGAATCCTGGGACAAGAATCGTGAATAGAAGCGTCTTCAGCAATGGTCCCAGAGTTCGCGGCATGCGATCCTTATTCAAACCAGCCAAGCAGCGAAGACAACTCGCACGACTTGACTGTAGAATCAACGGCGACCGAAAAGACACAAGCGGAGAAGATTTATGCCAACAAAACCTGTTTCAATTGCGGCTCTCGGACTCATGCTTGCGCCTTGCTTCTCAGTCGTTGCGCTCGCACAGATGCCCAATGCGTATGGCCTGAGTATCCCCGTGGAAGACGCCAAGAAAGCGGCTGCCCTATCACTCACGGAAGCGAAAAAGAATCATTGGACGGTTGCCGTCGCCATTGTAGACCCATCCGGCAATCTGGTTTACTACGAGAAGATGGATAACACGCAACTGGGCAGCGCCACCGTCTCCCTCGACAAAGCTCGCTCCGCCGCGCTGTTCAAGCGGCCCACCAAGGCGTTTCAAGACGCTCTTGCGGCCGGGGGTGATGGCTTGCGCATCCTCCGCCTGCAGGGGGCCACTCCGATTGAAGGCGGCATTCCGCTCGTCACCGATGGCAAAATCGTAGGCGCGATAGGAGTCTCCGGCGCCACCAGCGCGCAGGACGCTCAGTGCGCCAAAGCGGGCACCGACGCCTTCAAATGATATCGTCGCAGCCTGACCGCCGTTGAATCGTTCGCGAGTCGGATCGCTTTGTGGCCCCACCGCTTCGTTGGCTCCATGGAACATGGCTGAACATGGGAACATGGCTCGACCTCAAGACAGAGGGCACAAGCTTACTGTAAACTTGATGAGAGCCCAACAAAATCAGGATGCGGGCTCTTGTCTCCCGGGGCTACGGACTAAGAGTTTTCAGCAATCTCCCATCCTCAATTTTCCGCACGTACCATGAAGCGGCTCGGGCTGAGAAAATATCGAACATATCAGGAGAATGGATTATGGCGGTAGGCGGAAAGATCGCAAAAACAGCGGACCGTAAAAAAGTTATGGACACGAGCAAGAGCACCGATTGTCCCAAGTGCGGCAAGGCAACGCGCATTGTCAAACGCATGAAGGATCGAGAGCGCGGCGTACCGGGAGGGATCTATATTTCCTGCTCGGGATGTGAGTTCTTCGAAAAACTGTAAGGCGGTCAAGGTTCGCTAAGACCGTAGGGGATCGGTTTGAAATGGCCGGAGTCAGCGGCTACCGCGCCGGAGATGAAGGAATTCTTTAAGTAAGGTTGTCGTGGCATCCCCGCAACACGGCTTATCTTTTCCTGAGGAACCAGAGATTCCAGATGGTAGAACCGAGACGGAATTGAACAGTGAAGAGTCAACGAAAATTCACCGTTCTTATGGAACGGGACGAAGACAGCGATTCTGTAGCCTCGGTTCCCTCCCTGCGGGGTTGTCATACCCAAGCGAAAACTCTCGATACGCTGATGAAACGTACCCGAGAGGCGATTGCACTTTGCCGGGCAAGGGGCGGCATGGTTCCTTCGCTCGAGCTCGTTGGGATTCAGCAAATCTGCGCATGACACGTCTTCCCCGCCTCAAGGGAAAGGAAACATTCGTATCCTCGAACGCGCTGGTTTTCGGGCCGTTCGTACCAAAGACAGCCATATTTTTCTTGAAGAGCAACCGTGGTGCCGGTTCATTCCGGTGAGACCATGGGGCCGGGGTTGCTGCCGGGCGATTCTGCGCGATGTAGAAATGTCGGCTGACGATCTACTCGAACAGTAGTGATACGGTCGTTGGCCGTTTCCCTGGGGCTAGACTGCGTGCCTACACCGCGACCGTAACTGACGTCTCGGTTCGTGTGACCGGGCGGTAGAGCGTGTCGCGCTCGATGGGCTCGCGTCCGGCAGCA
>Ga0187875_10000974_pt1 | contig 22717 bp, 15 predicted proteins | sample June2016WEW_17_1_2_FD_132978 | JGI IMG/M metagenome (GOLD analysis project Ga0187875, IMG submission 132978) | Peatland microbial communities from SPRUCE experiment site at the Marcell Experimental Forest, Minnesota, USA - June2016WEW_17_10 | ecosystem: Environmental > Terrestrial > Soil >...
ACTTCACCGGCTTCGGCCTCTACGACCGCAAAGTCATCGACCTGGTCCGCCAGTTTGGCGACCCCTACCCTTATTTTCGCGGCATGATCGCCGAGATCGGCCTTCCCCACGCTGAAGTCGAGTACGAGCAGCAGCGCCGCAAGAGTGGCAAGACCAAGAATAACTTCTACACGCTTTACGATCTCGCCATGCTCAGCATCACAAAGCTTTCCAAAGTGCCGCTGCGCCTGGTCACGTTCGCGGGCTTTGCCGGATCGCTGCTCTCGCTCTTCGGCGGAACGGTCTATTTCGGTTACAAGCTGGTCTTTTGGAACGGATTCAATGTCGGGATCGCGCCCATCGCGATTGGCATGTTCTTTCTCGGCTCCCTGCAGCTTCTGTTCATGGGCATCGTGGGCGAGTATATCGGCAATATTCACACGCAGGTGCACAACCGTCCGCTCGTCGTGGAGCATGTGCGCCTGAACTTCGAGCATCAGCCGGGAGAGCCGTTACCGACTGGGAATCTTACGAGGAGTGCAACTGCAGGACAGTAGAACCTCACAAATGGTCCGCGCGTCTTGCTCTCCCGATTACCTGCACTCTTTAGTAACCAGAAAAACCCTGTGACTTCTATTGGAAGGCTTTCGTGCTTGCTAGACTTCTCTAAGAGCTACTTGTTTTGCCCCGAGCGTAGATTTTTGGCAGTTCGGACCATCTCATGAATCTGGCTGGTATACAACGCCTTATTCCGGCGCGAATGAAGTTCTCGCTGAAGCCCTATTACCGCAGGGTCTTCGGCAACCGCCTGCACGTCTTGTTCTGGCCCACGTTTCGTTGCAATTATCGTTGTTCTTACTGCACGGTCTATACGAAATTCAATTTCACAAAGGTCTATGCCCCGAATGCCGAAGTGAAGGTGGATCAGTGGCTCGAAGGTCTGGAAAAGCTGCCTCCAGCGATGATCTATATCGCGGGCGGTGAACCGTTCCTGTATGCGAAGCTTCCCGACTTGGTGAACAACCTTCCGAAGAAGCATCGGCTGCTCGGAATTGTCAGCAACATCTCGCTGCCAGCTAGTGTCTACCGGAAGATCGAGCGGCCAATTCACCTCAACGCCAGCTTCCATCGCGAATTCGTCAGCGCCGACAATTTCATTGCCCGAGTTAAAGAGTTACAGGAGTTCTTTCACGTGCACGTCAACATCGTCGCAACCCCGGAAAATCTGCCCGTGATTTCGTCGATTGACGAACTGATGTCAAAGCACCGCATCAGCCTGCATGTGGATCCTTATGTCGATCATGAATTTCGGTATAGCGCCGCTGAGCAGCAAGTGTTACGCAAGCACATAACCGCTGATCGCAGCAAGCTCGTCGAGTTTGATGATTTCAGCAGCAAGCAGTGCTCAGCCGGCCGGAACTACATCAACCTTCTGCCCAACGGCGATGTCTTTACCTGCGCCGCCGGTTTCAACTATATTCACTCGCCCCTGTATAGCGAGATTGTGAAGGGCCGGGACTTGAGCCATTTTCCGATGCGCAACCTGTTTGATCCCGCCTTCAAACTGAATTCGACCGATGTTATTTGCGGATTGCCTTGCAAGGACGCCTGCGACCGCGACGCCGTCATCCTGAAGACGATCCAGCCTTTGCCCCAGAACAGGGCTGCCGCGGCGGGCGCCGGGCAGTGACGCAGCCTTCGAGACGCAGAACTCACCAATGCGCTGAGGCCAATACAGGCGCCTTCGTCCGAAATCGCTCATGTTTTACGCATCCCCAATGGAAAAGCCCGGCTGCACAAGCCGGGCTTTTGAACTGCAACTCTATACAGTGACTACTGGCGAGGCTCGACTAACTACCGTTCTACGGTGACATCCCACCCGCCATAGCGGCATTGGTCTTGGCTTGCGATTTGAGATAATCACAATCAACGATCGCGTTCTTTATCCCCGCCGCCCGCAGATCGCGATGGATCGACGGCGCGTTCGCAATTGAAGTGATCAGGATGGGGTCGTTTCCGTTTGGCGGCGGCGCAGTAACACGTATACCGGCAATCACACGGCCCTGCTTCGACTTGTCGCGGTCCACGATGCTGGTGACCTTTCCCTCCAGACGCGGCAATAGATGATTGGCCAGAACTCCAGCTCCCCAGGCAATCGCCTTCGAACCGTTGAGCTGTTTGAGAACATGGTCGGTGATCGCCTGTAGTTTATTCTCGGACTTCTCGGCATAAGCACGCATGAGCCATGGCAGCATCTCATCCCGCACCCCGCTATGCCCGGCGCCTCGCTTGGCGATGATTCCCATTGCCGGATAGAGGTCCCCATTAGGCAATGGGATTGAGCGTGTCCCTATCGTCACCGCCTCGAGTCCCGCCATTTGGAGGATGCGAACCAGCAGCAACGGGCTGAAATGGTTGATATGCTCCGGACTAAACTCCTGGAAAGGAACCGTCAGGTGATCCAGATGCCGGGTTGCGTCCGGAACCTCGACATACACATAGCCCTTGGGAGAAAGCCAATCCCTCATCTTGTTTAACGCGCATATCGGATCGGTCAGATGCTCCAGCACGTGCGCCAGCACGATCAGGTCGAACTCTCCCATAGGACCCACGTCAAGAATCGTGCCTTCCACCACGCGCAGACCCTTTGTTCTGCAGGCTTCGACGTTCGCGTGGCTCAGATCGAGTCCCGATGCGGCCGTGCGTTTATGGAGCTCCGCCAGCAGTTCGCCGCGCCCGCATCCAATCTCGAGCGCATTCTTGCCGATGTAGGGCGTGAGCATGTGCACCGTACGCTGCGTCCGCTTCGGTTCAGGTTCGGCAAGCGAGTACGCTTCCAGGCTGTTGTAATCCATGGCCGCCGGCTCGTGGTCATACACCAGGCCGCAGTCGGCGCAGGCCACTACCGTGCTCCACACCAGTTCGTGTTTCCCACTTTGACAGATAGGACACTTTCTCATTTTCTAATTCCTCTGGAGTTAACGTTCTGCCGACCCAATGCTCGCCTCACGTATATCTACCCGATGAAAGAGCCGGTTGCTAATTACCACGGTCATGGATGTTCAAGACTTGTTACGGCCGCCAGAACACCCTGAATATCCCCACCAGACGGCTCTCAGGAAACTTTCGCATGACCTCCGCCCGCACTTCCGGATTCATCTGCGCGGTTGGAAAAAACGGCGCTTCATTGATCACGACTACTTTCAGATCGTCGGATTCCAATGCCCGCAGTGCATCTGCCGCCGAAGCGCCTCCATCGGTGCGTGTTACATTGTTCAGCCCCGCCAGAAAATAGAGCTCGGGGCAATCATTTCCCGCATACAGCAAACCGTTCGGGGAATGTTCCTGCAGCAGATGAATCAAATCCTGAAAGAAGGCTGCTCCTTCAATCTTCACGCCGCCCCGCGGAAGCTCGAGCGTATCCAGGTGCCCCACCACGTGCGTTAATTCAGCCAAGTGCATCGGTACTAGCGATACGACGCCAAAGGCGAGATAAAGTCCTGCTACGGACGTCAGCACGTAAGTTCCGCTCTGCCGCTTCGTCGTCATCACAATCGCCGTCAAGGCGAGAAAAGTGAGCGGTAGCGAATAGCACAGATAAATCGGAGCGGCGAACGGAAACTGCACCAGTGTGCAAGTTGCTGCCAGTGACACGAGCAGCGCGACCCGTTGTCGCGCGATGTCAGTACGTTTGCCTCCCGATCCTCGAACCAACACCGCCACCACGCCCACAACCACCACCGCCGGAGTCAGCATGACGGCCGAAAACCACACACGCGACAGAATGGTCATGGACTGCGTCGCTCGTACCACAATCACGACCGCGCCCATTCCGATAGCCACACCGACCGCTGCTCCCTGAAACTTCTCCCAATACATCGCCGCCGCCAACAGTCCAATGAGCGGCAGCAGATAAAGGGCGCACTGCAGCGGCGCCGGCCGGATGACAGCCAACCCGCTGGCGCGCTCCATCACACTCCCCGCCACACCTGAAAAGAAACTCGACAGCGCACCGGACAATATGTACGGCGTAAGAAAGATAACGATCGGCGCCAGCACGCCCCCAACGAATGGAAGCACCAATCCAAAAAGTGCCCGAAAACGTTCTGCCGTTGTTCCGCCGGCATTTCGTTCGCCCAGCACGATCATTCCAACCACTGCCGCCGAAGGCAGTACGAAGTGATAAAACTCCGTCAACGTCAGCCGCGCATGCACCACATAAACCAGCGTGCCCAAGAACACGAGCAATGCACTCGCGCTGAACATTGGATACGCCCAGCTCGTTTTCTCTGTATCTTCTCGCGCTTCGTTCTGCTCTAGAAAAGCAAGGAATAGCAGCGCACCCGCGACGTAGTAGGCCCCGATTATTTTGATCAGGATCGAAACTCCCCCGCACACTCCCGCGACAAACAACCAGCGCCGCTGCCGCACATCCAGATAGCGCAGCATCGCCGCGGCTCCGAACGTGGCGAAAAACAGGTTGTACCAGGAAGGCATCGCCGACGGATAATTCGGATAACTCCAAGCCACCGCGACGAGCGCAATCAGCCCGGCCCCCAGTGCGGAAGTAAATCGCAGCGCAATGGAATACAGGGCCGGAATCCACGCCAGAAAAAACAGAAACACGCAAATCCGCATCGACAGTAGGTTGACGCCGAATATCCGAAAGGCCAACGCATGAATCACGCTCAGGCCGCCCGTATAAATCTCGGTAAAATCCCGATGCGGAAGCTGCCCTTGCAGCACGCGCACCGCACTCTGCGCCAGAATGCCATCGTCCGCTGGAACCCAGGCACTGCTGATCCGCGGCCCAACATACAAACCCGCGATCATCAAAATCGCAACCAGCACCACCAAACGAACTACTCGGCTCTGTCCCCCAGTGTCATGAACGACCGCCCCATCTGCGATCCGCGCATCCGGTCCGATTTCCCGGACCCTCACCTCGACGTTCAAACCCTCGCGGCCCGGAACGATAACGCGCCCGCCCGACTCGTCCGAACTCTTCCGGATTTCTTCGTTCACTTTGCCTCCAGCGCGGTCAGCCGCATCTTCGCGTCCGTACTGTCCTGGTTCAGCTGTAGAGTCTGCTGGTATTCCGCTCTCGCGGCATTGAGATTTCCGTTTCTCTCTAGTGAGAGTGCCAGCCAGTAGTGGTAGTCCCACACCTTTGGGTCGAGCGACGCCGCTTCCTGCAAGTAGCGTTGCGCTTCGGCACTTTTGCCCACTTCCAGAAGCGCGCGTCCAAGAAAATGTTTGGGTCCAGCCTGTTCAGGAGCCAGCGCCACGGCTCGCCTCAGCAAACGCTCCGCCTCCGCATAGCGGTGGTCCATCAGGTTCACGTTCCCGCAGTTGTAAAGTCCCGAGTAGAGGTCCGGCTCTTTCTGTTGAATCTCAGCACATAATTCCAGCGCTGTATCAAAATCTCCCATGCGCCCGTACAACCCTGCATACGACGCGATTCCGATCTCCGACTTCACATAATCGGGTCCCACCTTCTGCATCCACACTCGTCCTTCGTCATATCGACCGGCGCGAATGTAACTTTCCGCCAGTGCCAGCGGCCCGTAAGCATATTCGGGATGCTCCCGCACCGCCCGCTCGGCCAGCGCAATCGCGCGATCATGTGCGCCGCGCTCGCTGTATTCCGCCGACAGCCCAACCTCGGCATAGGGATTCCCCGGATACAGCTCCTGCCCGCGCGTCCACACCAGCAGATCGCTCGCCCAATACACTTGCTGCCCCAGCGACGCTCCCATATAGCTCGCGCAAAGCAGCACAACGGCAGTCACCTGCACCGCCTGTGCGCTCCATTTGCCGATCGACGGCAGTCGCCGTAACCCCATTGCCAGCAGAATTGCGAAGCCGATCGACGGCAGGTAGATATAACGGTCTCGAACAAAATCGCCGTTTCCGAAATTACGCAGATACAGAGCCGGAGCCAGTCCGATCAGTAGCCAGAACCCGCCAAAGGCAACCATCGAATTCTCTTCCCGCTCATTCCACCACCACAAACCCGCCAGCACCGCGACCAGCATGAGGGACGGTGCGACCACTTGGCTGAAAAAGGCGCCGGTAACGTAAGGCGTGTAATAAAGCCCCGTCAGTCCCACGGGAACGAGAAGCTTTTGTAAATAGAAATTCAAGACGAAAGGCAAGGTACGGATTACGTCGGCCATCCCATGCTGCGGATCGAATTGTCCTGTTGCGTGCAACAGTGCATGCTTGCGCACTAGAACGTATGCGACCGTGACCGCGACATATGGCACTGATTCTCTTATTGCATCGAGCGACCGCCGCACGTGAGGCGCAGTCTTCCCGCCCGCCGGATTCAGCCAAGCATAAATCCCCACGAGAACCGGGAACGTCACCGCCATTTCCTTGGTGAGGAGCGCGCATGCGAGAAGGAAGAACGAGGCAATCTGCCACATCACCTTCGCCCTTCGCTCAGGCTCGCGTCCGTTCAGGAACGTCACGAATCCCAACGCGGCGAACGTCGCGACCATCGTGTCCGAAGCCGCAGAAATCCAAACCACCGGTTCAATGTGAATCGGATGAACCGCGAAAATCAGCGCGGCTAGCGCTGCCGTCCAATATTCCAGACTGAGCTTGCGCGCCAGCCAGAAAACTGCAGCCGTCGCGGCCACATGTGTGAGGATCGCGCCCAAATGCCATCCCCACGGCCGCAACCCGAAGAGCGCATAATTCAACATGGACCACGCGACAAACAATGGACGGTAATAAACCTGATGGCGTGCTACGTGGTACCAGAGGTCGCTTCCAAACGCGCGCGGAAGGTTACTCCAACTCCGCAGAATTGGACTATTAACAATCTGCGGCCAATCGTCCCAAACAAATTCGAATGACAAAGCTCCGCTGTAGAGCACCAGCGTTGTCAGCCCGAGTAATGACAAGAGCAAGCTCGGCCGCCGCAGATACTTGCTCAACACTTCGCCCGCGCTGATTTCCGGATTCTCTTGCGTCTTGTCCATCTTCTCCCGCACCTGTCGGCCGATGTACTTTCGTAACCTCGTCCAGAGCTGCTAAGTCGTCTCCAGGTGCGCTCATACTAACCTCCCAATCCACTCCGCGCATGTTACCCAGGTTACCTAGGTGTCCCAGTTATTCCGCTATTTCATCCTTCCTTTTGCGACCATACTTTCCATGGGGTCATTCACAGGAACCCAAACTGCCCGCGAGCCGTTGCCCGTATTGTGCGTCGATCTCGACGGCACGCTCATCCGCAGCAATCTCCTGTGGGAATGTCTCCTCATCCTTCTCAAGATCAAGCCCGCCATCCTGTTTTTATTGCCGTTCTGGCTTCTTCGCGGTCGTGCTTTCCTAAAACAGCAACTTACCGCCCGCGTTCAACTTGATCCTGCTCGTTTGCCCTATCGGCAACAGGTCCTCGATCTCATCCATCAGGAAAAGTTGGCAGGCCGTCGCATCGCGCTGGTGACCGCTGCCGATCAAGCGCTTGCAGCATCAATTTCGAACTATCTCGGCCTCTTTGACGAGGTTTACGCTAGCGACGGAGATCGCAATTTAAAGGGTTCCTGCAAGGCTGCGTTTCTTTCCGGCAGGTTCGGGGCTTCTGGTTTTGAATATGTGGGCGATTCCGCCGCCGATGTGGAAGTCTGGCGTCACGCCCGCGCCGCCTATGTCGTAGGAACGTCCGCCCGCGCCGAACAAGCCGCATCCGTGACCACGCTGAAGGGCAACATCGTCGAACCGCGAACTTCATTGCGCGTTTGGGTCAACGCTCTTCGCGGGCACCACTGGGCCAAGAACCTGCTTCTGTTCCTGCCCCTCACACTTTCGCACAATCTGACCTTCGCCCCAATCGTTCGCACCGCTGTCGGCTTTGTGCTTTATGGACTGTGTGCTTCCGGGCTCTACATCCTCAATGATCTTCTCGATCTCCACTCCGATCGTGAGCATCCATGGAAAAAAAAACGACCGATCGCCGCTGGACACATTTCGATTGCTCAGGGATTGCTCGCCTCGTTCGCTCTTTTGTCATTTACGCTCGTGGTCGGATTCTTTCTCGATCTGCAATTCGCATTTGTGCTGGTCGGATATGCGGCACTGACCATGCTGTACTCGCTTTATCTGAAGAAGATCGCCCTGCTCGACGTCTTCGTTCTGTCGAGCTTCTACAGCTTTCGCATTCTCGCCGGTGCGATGATCTCCTCCACCCCGCTATCGCAGTGGTTTTTGGCGTTTTCTCTGTTCTTTTTTCTCAGCCTGGCAATGGCGAAGCGTTATTCCGAACTGCTCCACGCCAACGGCTTGGTAACATCCGGAAATTCCGGGCGCGGCTATCGCGTCGACGACCGCGAGCTCCTGCTCGCGCTCGGAGTTGGCAGCAGTTTCTCAGCCGTCGTCATTCTCAGCCTCTACGTGCAAAGCGATGCCGTCCGCGTTCTCTATTTGTCTCCTGAATATCTTTTCTTGCTCTGCCCTATTGTTCTTTATTGGCTCAGCCGAACCTGGCTGCTGGCCCACCGCGGTGAGTTGAAAGAGGACCCGGTCAATCTTGCGATCCGCGATCGCGTTAGCTACTGCGTAGCGCTGGCGTCGGCGCTCGTTATCGCCGCCAGCATGATAAGTGTGACCTTCTGATATGTCTGGACAATCGGCAGCATCCTCGAAGAAACAACCTGCCCCAGCCCCGCCCACCGGGAAATATCTGTCATGGGGACGATATCCGACGGCCGCGCATGTGCATGTCCAAGAGCCTGCGTGGAGCGACCAGGTTCCTGCCATCCTGAAAGCGAGTTCCGCTGCATCCCTGCTTCCCTACGGTTTGGGCCGCAGTTACGGCGATTCGTGCCTAAACGCGGGACGAGGCCTGATCGACTGCCGCCGCCTCAACCGCATTCTCGGATTTGACGCGTCCACCGGCATCCTGCGTTGTGAAAGCGGCGTCAGCTTCGCCGACATCATCGAGGTCTTTCTTCCCAAAGGATGGTTCTTGCCCGTAACTCCCGGCACGCAGTTCGTCACTGTCGGAGGAGCTATTGCCAACGACGTCCACGGTAAGAACCATCATTGTGCCGGAACGTTCGGATCTCACGTCCATCAACTAGCCGTGCACCGCTCCGATCATGGCCTAGTCACCTGCAGCCCCGGAGAAGATCCACAGATGTTTCGCGCCACCATCGGAGGCCTCGGCCTCACCGGCGTTATTGCGTGGGCCGACATACAGCTCCGACACGTTCCCGGTCCCTGGATTGACGTCGAACTCGTCCCTTTCCAGTCGCTCAATACTTTTCTTGATTTAAGTCGAGAAAGTGACGGCCGCTTCGAATACACCGTGGCATGGCTTGATTGTCTGTCCGAAAACAATCCGCGCGGCATCTTCTTCCGCGGCAACCACTCCGCCGAGACGGCAAAGAAATTCCGCCCTCACCACGGCCCCAAACTGCCCTTTGCGCTGCCGCAGGCATTCCTCAACCGCTACACCGTGAAGGCTTTCAACACCGCCTACTATCACGCGCACGCCGCAAAAGAAGGCTCATCGCTGGTTGCCTACGATTCGTTTTTCTACCCGCTCGATTCAATCCGTCAGTGGAATCTTCTCTACGGCAAACAGGGCTTTCTGCAGTATCAATGCGTGATCCCAGAAACAAACGTTTCCGCTTTGGAGGAATTGCTTGCCCGTATCGCCCGCTCCGGCATGGGCTCTTTCCTCGGCGTCCTGAAACAATTCGGCGATGCGCCGCCAGCCGGAATGTTGTCATTCCCGCGCCCCGGTTTGACCCTGGCTCTCGACTTCGCCATGCGAGGTGAACGTACGCTCGCACTCATGCGCCAGCTTGACGAGGTTGTTCAGCAGAGTGGTGGCGCGCTCTACCCGGCGAAAGATGCGCGCATGAGCCCGGCTTTGTTCGGAGCTTCGTTCCCGCACTGGCGCAGTTTTGTCCAGCACATCGACCCCAAGATGTCCTCATCGTTCTGGCGCCGCGTCACGGAGGCGCAATGACTATGCCCCAGCCGACGCATCCCACAGCCAAGCAGCCCCCAGCTTTGCAGAGAGTTGTCGTTCTGGGCGCGACCTCCGGCATCGCGCTCGAAGTCCAGCGTCAACTCGCACAGCGGGGATGTGAGCTATTCCTAGTCGCGCGCTCGCCTCAGCGCCTGGCGGCGCTTCAATCCGACTTGTTCGCGCGCGGCGCCAAACAAGTCCTGACCTGCGCTGCCGATCTAGCCAGCATCTCCCAACACTCTGCCCTCTTCGATCACGTCCGCCGCCAGTTCCCCGGCTATGACACAGTTCTGCTCACGTACGGCTCTATGCAGGATCAGAAACATTCGCAAGCCTCGCTCGACATTCTTCTCGACGAGTTGAATGTCAACTTCGTAAGTGCCTCGGCGATTCTCACTCTCTTCGCCGCCGACTTGGAACAGCGCCGAACGGGCTGCATCGCCGCCATCACGTCCGTTGCTGGAGATCGTGGCCGCCGCTCGAACTACGTCTATGGCTCCGCCAAAGGCGCGCTTTCCCTCTTTCTTCAGGGACTGCGCAGCCGTCTGCATCCTGCTGGAGTCAAAGTGATCACGATCAAACCCGGCCCGGTCCAGACTCCCATGACCGACCATCTTCCGAATGCTGCTCGCTTCGCCGATCCCGAACTCGTCGCTTGCGACATCGTTCGTGCCCTGGAACGCCGCTCCCCAGACGTCCTCTACACTCCAAAGATCTGGCGGTATGTCATGACCGCCGTCGAACATATCCCCGAAACAATCTTCAAGCGCTTGTCCTTCTAACAATCCACATCACAAAATGTACATACACAAGAAAAGGGCCGCATGAATGCGGCCCAAGGTCTTACTGGCTACTGGCAAATGGGTACTGAGCTTACCGGCGTCCGCGGCCACCACCACCGCCGCCGTGACCACCATGTCCGCCACGATCTCCCCCGCCCGGTCCGCGTCCACGTCCACGACGACGACGATTGCGATCGCCGCCTCCGCCCGGACGCGACTCACGTCCACCTTCCGGCCGTGCCGATCCCGGCTCTGACGCTCCAGCTCCCGCATCTACACGGTTGAAGTTCGGCTCATCGTCGGCATCAAAATCGGCGCCGCCTTCGATCACTGCGGTCGGTGCGCCTTGCGATGCGCCTTGCGAAACTGTCGGCGCAGATGGTGCCGGTACCGCCTCCTCGTCCCCCTCTGGCGGTAGTGGCGGAGCCCCGCCGCCCATTTTGGCGCGTTGCTCTTTCAGAATCGCCTTGCGCGACAGCTTGATCCGGTTGCCTTCGACAGCCAGAACCTTCACCAGCACCTGATCGCCTTCTTTCAGTTCGTCGCGGACATCCTTAATCCGATGCTCCGCCACTTCGCTGATGTGGAGCAGCCCATCCAGTCCCGGCAGAATTTCAACAAATGCTCCAAAATCCGCCAGCCGGCTGACCTTTCCGAGGTACGTCTTCCCTACCTCGGCCGAAGCCGTCAGGTCGCGAATAATTTGCAGCGCCTTGTTCGCCGACACTTCATCGTTCGACGCAACATTGACCTTGCCCGAATCTTCAACGTCGATCTTCACGCCAGTCTGCTCGATGATGCTGCGGATCATCTTGCCGCCCGGCCCGATGACGTCGCGAATCTTGTCGACCGGAATCTGCAAGGTGTAAATTCGCGGCGCATACGCCGAAACCTTCCCGCGCTGTTCGCCGAGCACTTCATCCATTTTCCCCAGAATGAACAACCGCCCGCGTTGCGCCTGTGCCAGCGCCTCGCGCATGATCTGTGCCGTAATCCCGCCCACCTTGATATCCATCTGCAGAGCGGTGATTCCGTCTTTCGTGCCGGCGACCTTGAAATCCATGTCGCCGTAGTGATCTTCAGCGCCTGCGATGTCGGTCAGGATGGCATACTGATCGCCTTCCTTCACCAGCCCCATGGCCACGCCGGCCACCGGAGCTTTCAACGGCACGCCCGCATCCATCAGCGAGAGTGACGCTCCGCAAATCGTTGCCATCGACGACGAACCGTTTGACTCCAGAATGTCGGAAACCACGCGCATCGCATACGGCCAATTGTCTTCCGTCGGCAGCACAGCCGATACCGCTCGCTCCGCCAGTGCACCGTGTCCAATCTCGCGACGACCAGCTCCGCGCAGGAATGCCACTTCGCCTACAGAGAAAGGCGGGAAATTGTAATGCAACATGAAGCGCTTTTTGGCTTCTCCTTCGAAGCCCTCCAGCCGCTGCATGTCGTCGCTCGTGCCCAAAGTCGTAGTCACCAGCGCCTGCGTTTCGCCACGAGTAAAGATCGCGCTTCCGTGCGCACGCGGCAGAACGCCCACTTCAATCCAGATCTCGCGAATCTGATCGAATGCGCGTCCGTCGGGCCGGTGTTTCCTGTTGATCACCTGGTCGCGGAAAATGCGCTCGCGCAGGACTTCGTAGTACTCCTTCAGCTTCGCTTTTGCCGCGTCATCTTCTTCGGGAATCGCCGCGAGCAGTTCTTTCTCCAGCGTACGCACCAGTTCGTAGCTTTCCGATTTCGGATGCTTCTGCGTGTCCAGCGCATCCGCCAGTTGCGCGCCGATCTTGGACTGCAGGCCGTTGTAATAGGCCTGATCAAACTCCGGAGGCGTGACTTTGCGCTTCGGCTTTCCAGCCTTGCTGCGCAGCTCTTCGATGGCCGCGCAAATTTTCTTGATCTCAGTGTGCGCGAATTCAATCGCGTCGACCACCGTCTCTTCTTTCACTTCTTTCGCGCCCGACTCAATCATCAGGATCGCTTCGGCCGTGCCGACCACCATGATGTTCAGCAGGCCTTCCCGCATCTCCGTATAAGTGGGATTGGCGATGAAGCGCCCTTCCACCAGTCCGACGCGCACCGCGCCAATCGGCCCAAGGAACGGAATGTTGGACACCGTCAATGCCGCCGAAGCCGCGTTGATTCCGACCACATCCGGGTCATTCTCCGTGTCCGCCGACAGCACGAACGCAATCACCTGCGTCTCGCACTTAAAGCCCTCCGCGAACATCGGCCGGATCGGCCGGTCAATCTGACGGCTGGTGAGCACTTCGCGCTCGCTCATGCGCCCTTCGCGCTTGATAAAGCCGCCCGGAATACGTCCGCCAGCGTAGGTGTACTCGCGGTAGTCCACGGTGAGCGGAAAGAAATCGATTCCCGTGCGCGGCTCCGGGTTCGCCACTGCCGTGGCCAGAATCACATTCTCGCCCATGCGCACAACGGCCGAGCCGTGGGCCTGCTTGGCTAATTTTCCAGTTTCAAATGAAATCGTTTTTCCGCCGGCGATTTCGACGGAAACTATGGTGGGTTCAGGCTTCATAGGTCATCCTTTATATGGGCAGGAGCGCAACGGCGCCGATGCGGAGTTCGCTGAATAGGCGAACAGGCGAATGCCAGTGGCTCTCGCGGTTGGGAAAACGCACTTTACTGAGTCTCTCTTGGTGATACCGGCCCCCCATGGAGCCGGTCGCGCTGCTACTTGCGGATCCCGAGCTTCGAAATAACGGTCTTATACCGTTCCGAGTCGTATTTCTTCAGGTAGTCGAGCAGGCGGCGACGCCGGCTCACCATCATGAGAAGTCCGCGGCGCGAGCCGTGATCTTTCAGGTGCGTTTTGAAATGGTCCGTCAACTGGCCGATCCGCTCGCTCAATAGCGCGATTTGAACCTCAGGACTTCCGGTATCGGTCGGATGCGTGCGATACGTGTCAACGACGGTCTGCTTTTGCTGTCTGGCTAGCACTAACCTGTTCCACTCCTGTCTCTTCTCGTTTTCGTAACGTATTCGAGAATAACACACTACAGCCAGAACCCGCTACTGCGCATCCAAAAACTGCATCAGTCGACCAACTTATCAACATCCCATCCCAGACAGCCGCGATTTCCGAGTTATACTGAATAGACAACAATCGTTAAGGAAGCGGCCACCCTCGGTTGAGTATCCGGAAAGACCTTGGACCAACCCCGTAGATTTGTGTGCCCGGCCACTCAACGAATCAACGCCATATTTGGGAGATTTTGTATGCCTCGAGGACGATCGACTTTTGGAAAGCGCCAGAAGGAGCAAGCGCGCCAGCAGAAACAGCGGGACAAGAACGAGCGCAGGACCCAGCGTAAGCAAGACAAACCGGAAGGCAGCTCCACGAACGAGATCGACGAAATGCGCGAAATGCGGGAACTGGCCGAAGCCCAGGCTGCCCTGTTCCGCATCGATTCTGAAGACGAACCCGATTCCCCTGAACTCCTCAGCCCACACGACAGCAAGTAAATCGAAGAGAAAAAGATTCGCCGGGGCACAAACCCCGGCGATTTCCATTTTCACTCCTAGACAAATACCTCGCCCGGCAATGCCGTCAACGTCCGTGACGCAAGGGTGTTCTCAATCGGCCGACGAGGCTGCGCCGCAACTGATCCATCCATCTGCTTCCGCTCGATCCGCAACTTTAACGCCCGTTCTATATTGCGCAGTTCCAGAACCTCGACGCCCGTAACCAGCGAAGATGCTCTTCCTGACAATCCTGCCCGGCCCGTCCGTCCGACGCGGTGAATAAAATCTTCCGCCATCTTCGGCAGGTCGTAGTTGATCACGTGGGCCACGTCGTCAACGTGCAGGCCTCGCGACGCCACGTCGGTTGCCACCAGCACCTGGTGCCGCCCTTCCTGGAATCCGCTCAATGCGCTGTTACGCTGCGATTGCGTCCGGTCGCCATGAATCATCGCCACCGAAAATCCATCGCGCTCGAGTTCCCGCGCCAGCCGCTGGGTTCCGCGTTTGGTGCGCGCGAAAATCAGCGTCTGTCCTTTCTCTTCGTACAATAGATGCCGCAGCACGTCCATCTTTTCGGTCGGACGCACCTCGTACGCCTGGAGTTGCACGCTCTCCGCCGGCTTCAGAACCGAGCCCAGCGCAACCCGCACCGGATTGCACATATGGTCGTTCACCAGCCCGGCGACCGACTGCTCCAGCGTCGCCGAGAAGCACAGCGTCTGCCGCTGTTCCGGAACAACCTGCAAGATTCGCCGGATCGAGGGCAGAAAACCCATGTCCAGCATGCGGTCCGCTTCGTCGAGCACCAGGATCTTTACGCGCCGCAGATCCGCAAACTTGCGGGTGATGAAATCCTGCAGCCGTCCCGGAGTCGCAATCACAAATGGGGTCCCCGACCGCAAACTCTGAATCTGCGCTTTTTCAGATACGCCGCCGATTACCAGCGCCGCCTTCGGCATGTTCTTGCCGCGCAGTTGTTCGTACTGCTCATGGACCTGCATCGCCAACTCGCGCGTCGGCAACAGCACCAGCGCGCTAATCTGTGCCGCTGGCTCGCGCCGCAGCATCTCGATAATCGGAATCAGGAATGCCAGCGTCTTGCCGGTTCCCGTCTGGGCCGTAGCCAGTACATCTTTCCCTGCAAGCGCGGGAGGAATCGCCTGCGCCTGCACAGGGGTTGGAGTGATAAATTCTGCTGCCGCCAACTTCTGCTGCAAAACAGCAGAGAGAGGCAGTTCTGTAAATGTCTTCATTCTTTATTTTTCTTTCTGGAGGGGCTCAAGTCAGATCTTCATACACGCAGGTCTTAGGACACATTCCCAGACACACGTGTCGAGAGTTCGCAATGCCGCTCGCATTCAAATTGGCGCTGAATAAAACGGCGGGCAGGAAATGCGGAGATAAATCGGATCCCAACAGGGATCCCCGCGTGACGAGCAAACCGTACCAAAAGCGTTATACAGAGTATAGCAGATAACGTTTCGATTAACAGTGACTGCGGTAATCCTATGAGAATCTGGGACCGTTTGCTGGCGCGTGCTGAGCGGTGATTTGCTCGCTGATAGTTATTGAGGTATTGACTAATTGGTACTTTATACCCCCTAACGTGGTCTTTGGAAATAAAGGACTTAGAGGTTATTTCCCGCTAGGTCTTTGAATAATAATGATTTACGCCTCGAACACCTGCATTATTAGAATCAATGACTTACGGGACAGCCTCCAAGTCTTTGCGGAATAAAGACTTATTATACGGGGTATGGTAGTTGACGCAGGGTACTGCAAGGTTGCAGGGTAGCTATCTCTAGAAATCCACAGGCTAAACTTGACTCTACTGCAAATTTAGAGTACGAATTGTGTGTGCCTCCCGACGATAAAATCGAAACAGTCCGTAAGCTAATTTCTGGCTTGAAAAGTGATCTGCACGGCGCTAGGGCCGCCGCCGATTCGATCCCGCTCATTGAAGATCAATTGGCCTGTGCCGAACTACTACTCGCCAAACTCGCTAGCAAGAACCTTGCTCCTACGAAGCCAGCAGGTGGCGCCGTCCCACTGAACCAAGCAGGGTATAGCACCGATGAGGAACTCTCTCCGATCAACGGCACTGACAACGGCAATGGTGATAGTCCTGCGGCAAAATTGATTCGCGCTAAGAATATGGGCGATCTGACTTATCAAATGTTGCGGGCCAATCCTGGTATCACCGCGTTGCAGCTCCACTTTAAGATGCAGAAGTCCGGTGCATCCGTGGGCAGTTCTGAATATCTTTACACGCTTCTGAAAAAACTTGAAGAGCACGGCTTCGCTCGCCATGGGAAAAATGAGAGGGGAACCAAAATTTACTTTGCCGTTGAGCGGGACGATGAAGCGAAGATACGCGTTCACTCAAAAACCGGGATTCAAATGACTCAATGATTTCTGTTACAGAAAGAAATTTGAGGTGAGAACGTTGATGAAATTAACGCGATAGCCCCGTCAGAGTCGGACGGTTCCATGCTGAACGGGGCGATAACCAAGCAACAAGAAGGCCGTATGCGCTTTCTCTCGCGAGGATCAGGCGCATACGGCCCACGTGGAACTACCATACATCCACAACAACATTTTACCGCACGGTGCAAGTCTAGGGATTTGCGCCGTGCTTACACAACTGGAATCTTACAATGCCGGATGATCCGCAGTTCGAAAAAAGCGATTTCGAGAATGTCATTAGTAACCTTCTCAACAGCAAACCACTTCCCAAAAAACAAGTCAAAACCAGCAAGAAAACCAAAGCTAAAACGGTGATACCTGCTCGTTCTGGCCGTCCACCAAAGCCCGCAAAGTAAGCCGTGGATTGGCAGCGATTCCCGACAAAGCATCTTCGAAAATGGCAGGATTCTTGCGATTGTTGTGACGCCATTCCATCTCCCGCAGGTATCTCGCCAAATGCTTTTTGCTCAGCTTGTGCCACGATCCAACTAAACCGCGCTTGAAGAGGCTGAAACTGGATTAATTATATCTTTTCGAATCAATAACTTAGCATAATTCCTGCTAGGTCTTTGGGGAATAAGGACTTACTTCGAAACGCGATTGTTTTCGAGACCCAGCTCCCAGCCTGTCGCCGATGTTTACAGTTTGCTTCGTGCTGCCCGACCCGGATATCATCCCGGCAAATGAAAATCTCATTCTTCCTGCTCCCGGTTCTTCTGGCTGCGTCCGCTTTCGCCCAAACTGCCCAGCACTCCAAGGAAGTCGACGCCGTCTATCCCGCCGCTCATGACCTCTACATTGACATCCACGAGAATCCCGAGCTCTCTTCTCACGAGACACACACGGCTGCCAAACTCGCCGAGCATCTGCGCGGGGTGGGCTACGAAGTCACCGAGCAGGTGGGAGGGACCGGCATCGTCGCAATCTTGAAAAACGGGCCCGGTCCCACCATCATGCTGCGCACGGAGCTCGACGCGCTTCCGGTGGAAGAAAAAACCGGCCTGCCCTACGCCAGCAAAGTACGCACCAAAGATGACGCCGGCCGCGACGTTGCCGTGATGCACGCCTGCGGACACGACCTTCACATGGCCGCGATCTTCGGCACCGCCACCATCATGGCGCACAGCAAAGACACCTGGCACGGAACCCTGATGCTGATCGGCCAGCCCGCGGAAGAAACCATCTCCGGCGCCAGAGCCATGATCGCCGACGGCTTCATCACGCGTTTTCCCAAGCCCGATATCGGCATCGCCATGCACGTGGGCAACGAACTTCCCGCCGGAGAAGTGGGCGTCACTTCCGGCGTTTACAGCACCAACGCCGATTCGCTTCGCATCACGATTTACGGAAAAGGGGGACACGGCTCCGCGCCTAATACCGCCATCGATCCCATTGTCATCGCCGCCAAGACGATCCTTGCCCTGCAGACCATCGCATCCCGCGAGGTCAAGCCACGCGAAATGGCGGTCGTCACGGTGGGATATATCCGGGCGGGCACGAAAAACAACATCATTCCCGACTCGGCCGAGATGGGAATCACCGTTCGCACTTTCAAAGAGGATGTTCGTAAACAGGTTCTGGCTGCCATCGATCGCACCGTCAAGGGGGAATCTCTAGCCAGCGGCGCACCCCGCGAGCCCTTGATCGAACACATCGAAGCCACCGACTCCGTATACAACGATCCCGCCCTCACCGCCCGAGTCGAAACGGTACTGGACAGCGCGCTCGGCAAGGACAACGTGATTGTTGAAGAAGCGCAGACAGCGTCGGAAGACTACTCCTATTTCGTGAATCAGGGCATCCCATCGGTCTACTTCAGCCTCGGAGGGGCCGATCCCGGCAAGTTCGCCGAGGCCAAAAGGACGGGCGCGTTTCTGCCTTCCAATCACTCCGCCCTGTTCGCGCCTGATGTAGACCCAAGCCTGCGCACGGGAATTGCCGCGGAAGTCGCGGTCTTGCGCAATCTCCTGGGCGGAAAGTAACTTGGGCACATATACCGAAAATGAAAAGCCCCCATGCAACGTGTTCGCCACGGATGCATGGGGACTGATTTCACTTCTGCAATTTGACTTCTAACTTCTGACTTCCCTACTCTCCAACCAGCTCCATCGGTTTCGGCGCCGGAGACCAGGACATTAGATCGTTCTCCTGAGCATCCACCACCGCCAGCGCCACCACATTGACGATTTCCTCCACTTCGGTGTCGCGTAGCACAACATGCACCGGCTTGTTCATACCCATCAGGATTGGTCCCAGCGTCTGTCCGCCGCCCAGTTTCGACAGCAGCTTGTAGGCGATGTTCGCCGAAGTCAGATCCGGGAAGATCAACACGTTCGCTCCGCCCTTCAGCGTACTGAACGGATAATCCTTCTCGAGTGTCTCCGCCGAGACCGCAACGTCTGCCGTCACCTCGCCGTCTACAATCAGCGTGGGATCGGCTTTGTGCAGCAACTCAACTGCTTTCCGCACCTTCACGCATTGCGGATGCGGGGTACTGCCGAAGGTCGAGAACGACAGCAGGGCGACTCTCGGCGTCAGGTCGAAACGCCGCGCCGTTTGTGCCGCGCAGAGCGCGATCTCGACCAGATCTTCGGCCGTCGGATCGATGTTCACGCTCGGATCAGCCAGCAAAAACAGCTTGCCCGACCGCGTGATCATCAGGTAGCAGCCCGATACTCTGCGCAATCCTTCGCGCGTCCCGATAATCTGCAGAGCCGGCCGGATCGTATCCGGGAAATGCTGGCTGACGCCCGAGACCAGAGCATCGGCCTCGCCCATCCGCACCATCATCGACCCGAACACATTGTGGTCTTTCATCAGCACACGCGCCTCTCTGAGCGTGACGCCGCGCCGCTGCCGTATGCGGAACAGTTCCTGGATGTAAGGCTCGCGCAGCGAAGAGGTCAGCGGATCGACAATCTTCACTCCCGCAAGATCCAACCCCAGTTCCTTCGCCTGCCCTTCAATCACCGCAGGATTGCCCAGCAGGATCGGGGTCGCAATTTTCTCTTCGATCAGATTGTAGGCAGTCCGCAAAATCTTCTCGTGCTCGCCTTCTGGGAAAACCACATCCTTGGGCCGGGCCTGCGCCTTCTGGATCATCATGTGCGCGATCTCATGCGCCTTGCCCAGCCGCGCTTCGAGTTGGTCGCGGTACTTGTCAAGCGGAATCGGTCTCCGCGCCACGCCCGACTTCATCGCGGCTTCGGCCACCGCAACCGCCTCCCACAGCAGAACGCGCGGATCAAACGGTTTTGGAATCAGGTAGTCCGGTCCAAAGTGCAGCCGCTCCACTCCATAAGCGCGGCAAACCGAATCCGGAACATCTTCTTTCGCCAGATTCGCCAGCGCGCGCGTGGCCGCCAGCTTCATCTCCTCATTGATCGCCGTGGCGTGCACGTCGAGCGCCCCACGGAAAATAAACGGGAAGCCCAGCACGTTGTTGACCTGGTTCGGATAATCGGAGCGCCCGGTGGCGATAATGACGTCGCTGCGGCAAGCCTTCGCGTCTTCATAGGTGATTTCAGGATCCGGATTCGCCATGGCAAACACAATCGGACGTGCCGCCATCGACCGCACCATATCCTGTGTCATTGCGCCCTTTACCGAGCAGCCTACCGCCACGTCGGCGTCCTTCATCGCATCTGCCAGTGTGCGCAGGTTCGTTTCTTTCGCAAACCGGCCCTTATATTCGTTCATCCCTTTCGTGCGCCCTTTGTAAACCACGCCATTGGTGTCGCACAGAGTGATGTTCTCGCGCTTCACGCCCAGCCGCACATAGTGCTCGGCGCAAGCAATCCCCGAAGCGCCCGCGCCATTGAAAACGACGCGCACTTCTTCGAGCTTCTTACCCACCACTTCCAGCGCATTCAGCAGCGCCGCGCCGGAAATAATCGCCGTGCCATGCTGGTCGTCGTGGAAGACCGGAATCTTCATCGTCTTCTTCAGCGTCTCTTCCACGTAGAAGCACTCGGGAGCCTTGATATCCTCCAGATTGATTCCGCCGAACGTTGGCTCCAGCAACTGGCAAACCTTAATGATGTCGTCGGGATTGTGGGTATCGACTTCCAGATCGAACACATCGACGTCCGCGAATCTTTTGAATAGCACTCCCTTGCCTTCCATCACAGGCTTGCCGGCCAGTGCTCCAATGTCGCCCAGCCCCAGTACCGCCGTTCCATTGCTGACCACGGCTACCAAGTTCCCCTTCGATGTGTACTTGAACGCGTCTTCCGGATTCTTATGAATCTCCAGGCACGGCTCCGCCACGCCCGGCGTGTAAGCAAGACTCAAATCGCGCTGCGTACGGCAGGGCTTGGTGGATGTTACTTCAATCTTTCCCGGACGCGCTCCAAAGTGATAATCGAGCGCTTGCTGCTTCGTGACCGCCATAATGCCTCCTAGATTTTTCGTGAACCTTACTATCCGCGCACTAGCCCGCTCTCAGGTGCCACGACACTTCGGCCTAAGGGCATTGTTTCCCAATGGCTTCGAAAGATATGTGATACGCGACGTGTGGCTCTGTGATTTACGTCATGGAGGGGATCCATGAAGAGGGCAGGTGGAAAGCGAGGCAAGACAGCAACCGAGCCATTACCCGATTCGTAAATTCCTTGACTTAGTGGATCGGGATTCTAGACTGGAGAAAGCAGTTCGCCCAGGCGATGGTCCGTAGAAGGTTCTTTGAAAATGGAAAACGATGGCGGGGGACCGATGCGGTCATTTTCAACCATAGTTGATCAACAGGCGTTATGGAGCGGCAATTTCGTGAGCTAAATCGCACGCGCTCAAGATTTTGCCTCTAAGTTCTTTCCGCTCAAGATTTTGGAAGGAAATTTCGCCTAAACCAATGATTCTAATAGACCGAAAAATGAAAAAATGATGAAAACGAAGCGAGGCTCTTGCTCTTCCCTAGAACTGGGCCTGAGACCCGAGACCTGCTTCTTCGATCTCTTCCAGCACCTTCCCGATTCGCTTCTCACGCCCCTCCGGGGTGCGGTAATAGAAGATGCCCAGCAGGTGCGATCGCCGCCGGGCGGCGGACAGCCGCTCCCACCCTTCGCGGGACTTGGGACGGCGCGCGAAGGCAACTTGCAGAACCGGTGGCAGTTCTCGTTCCGCGTCCATGACGGCCATCAACCGTTCCGCCATCTGTTCGGCGCGGCGGATGCGGGCAGCTGCGCTCTTGGGATCATTGACCCACTTGGCAATTTCCCATCGCGTCGAATGGTTGAGCCCGTCGTACCAGCGGCGAAATGATCGGTCCTGCGTGAGAATTCGCTTGAGATCCTCCGGTATCGGGGCGACTCGCTCCTCCAGATCCAATTCGATCAGGAAACGAGCACTCGCCCCTGCACACACCCCGGCGGCCTTCTGCATTCGCTTGTTTACCAATAAGATATGGCTGCTCTTTGCAGTGGCAGACGAAGCGGCGGGAAACAGCGAAGTGCGGAAGGGAAAGCCGTTAATCTCTCCTTTCACTTTGATCTGCCCACGCGGCCCAAACACCTTGCCTGCATCAAAAGGCACACGGATGATTGTCCAATTCAGCCGCGACCGCATGCGCTCGAGCGTGGCCTCGAAACGTTGTGCTCCTTTGGCGGATTTATTTTGGACCGCTTTTTTCATGGGGAAAAGAAAGAGAGAATTCTAATACGAATGACTGTGCGTAGCGAGACAGGCAACCAGGCAAATAGCCCGCGCAGGCTAAACTGCTAGTTCGGAGTATCGGGAGAGCGATTTTGATTTGTCCAAAATGCGGTGAAGATAATTCGGCGAATTTTCGCTACTGCGGGATGTGTGGCACGGCGCTTGAGCGGCGGCCCGCCGGTTCGCCGCGAGTTGCCGGTGCGGTGGAAAGCGGGCGGTCCGTGCAGAGCGATTCCACGAACTCGCGGGCATCGTACGGCACAAACACAACCGTTGCCACTGTCCATCCGGTTCTGCCCACCGCTGGACCTTCATTCCTCGGACTGAATGATGTGTCCGCGGATGCCTCCGCCGGAAGGCA
>Ga0187875_10000979_pt1 | contig 22616 bp, 18 predicted proteins | sample June2016WEW_17_1_2_FD_132978 | JGI IMG/M metagenome (GOLD analysis project Ga0187875, IMG submission 132978) | Peatland microbial communities from SPRUCE experiment site at the Marcell Experimental Forest, Minnesota, USA - June2016WEW_17_10 | ecosystem: Environmental > Terrestrial > Soil >...
TTCGCCGAAAGACCGTTGAATGTTCAGATTCCAATCCTGCGCGTAGGGCAGATGCAGATTGCGGGCGACTACGAGCAGTGTCATCGGCTCGGGGAAAGCTTGACTGAAGGGATTCGGCGCATAAAACGGATTGGCAAACGAGTTGACGGGGAAACTAATTTGCTGCGTCTTGAGGTAAGGAGGAGCGCTGACTGGATCCTGCAGCGGCCCGCCCTCGCCGGTGTAGAACGGCTCGTAGAAAATTCCGTAGGCAGCACTGACCACCGTTTTGGAATCTCCGCGCGGGTCCCATGCGAACCCGAACCGCGGTGCGAAGGCCGTCTTCTGCGTTGGAATCAAGCCCGCTGGCACGCCCCGATCGCCGGGATAAAGCAATCCTGTGGGAGCGTTCGGCACGACTGTCGATTGTGCTCCAGGAACGAAGAGATTGACCTCGTTTTTGTTCTCGGTGGAAGGAAATGGCAGTTCGCAACGTAGTCCCAGGTTCAGCGTCAGGCGAGAATTGACCTTGTAGGTATCCTGACCGTACGCATCAAGAGCTCGGTCGCGGATCTCACGGCTAAAATTGCCGCCACCTTGCAGAAACACCACCGGATTGCCTGACAGGAAGCTGGCAAATCCGTCACTGTAGGGAAAGTTGGCGAACACAAAGAAGCCGTTGCTGGCGATGCCCTGCAAGGCGTTGATCTGATCGCGCCGGTAGCCTCCGCCAAATTTCAGCTCGTGGTGATCGTGGATCCAGCTCAGAGAGCCAGAGAGGTCAAAGGTGTTCTGAAACGTATTGCGCGGTCCCGTGATGGGGTCGCCCACTGAGGCGTATCCGCCGACTTGAATAAATGGAGGGCCGGAAGCCGAAGGCAACGTCGGCGTGTACTCAAAGCCTAAGTTCGCCGGCGACTCATGATTCAGGTGCTCGTCGAGCAGGAACGTATTGCGGAGGAAGGAAAAGCGCGCGACGCCGATGGTGGTGGGCGAGAAGATGTGGGTCTCTTGCGTGACAAAGTTCTGGGCGCGGTCGTACTCGCCCACCGGAAAGCCGGGCACGTTCGCTCCCACCGGCGAAAGAGGATCCGTCGTCGGGCCACTGCTATACATGTAGCGGAAATTGAGAGCGTCGGCACTCGAAAGATAATAATCCAAGCGCAGTCCGAATTGGTCGTTGTTCTCGCTGAGAGTCTGCGTGGCGATGAATCCATTTTCTCCAACGTTTGGCAGAGGGAAAAACGGCAGGACATTGGTCGCGGTAGGATCGATGGGCGTGAAAAGCGTCATTTCATTGAACGGTACGGGTGTTCCAAAAAAAATGAGTTGCCCATTCGGATTGCTGCAGAGGCCGGTGGTCTGGTTGAAAGTGGCATTGAGGTCGGTACACTCCTCCCCGAAGTTGCCCTGCCTTTCCACCGCGGAAGGCACGGTTGCAGGAACGGTCTCACCCTGCCGGTTTCGGAAGCCTTCGTAAGACCCGAAGAAGAAGGTCCTGTCCTTCAGGATCGGGCCGCCGAACGTGGCGCCGAATTGATTCTGCTTCAAGGGCTGAACGCTTTGCGTGAAGTAGTCGGACGCATCCATCGCATCGTTCCGCAGAAATTCCCAGGCGGCCCCGTGAAATGAATTGGACCCTGACCGCGTAACGATATTGGTCGTGGAACCAGTGTTTCGTCCGAACTCCGCATTCGCGTTATGGCTAAGAATTTTGAACTCGGCGATCGCGTCGATCGGTGGCTTGAGCACGAATCCACCATCCACAGAGCTCTCATTGTCGGCGCCGTCAATCATAAAGTTGTTCGATTCAGGCCGTTGGCCGTCGACGGCATAGGCCTGGTTCTGTCGTGCCGGGCCCCCGGCTTCGCGCAGTCCAGGAGTCAACGGCACCACGCCGGGCTGAAGCAGTCCGAGCTGAGAAAAGTTGCGCCCGTCGAGCGGAAGGTCGAGAATCTCGTGCTCCATCACGGTTTCGCCGAGACTACTGACTGTGCTCTGCACCAAAGCCGCATTGGCACTCACTTCCACCTGCTGCGTTTCCGACCCCAGCTTGAGGTGAACGCTGACCGTCGCCGTTTCATTGACATCCAGAGAGATTCCTTGCTGCAAGTACTTCTGGAAACCTTTCGCCTGAACCTCTAACTGGTAATGCCCGATCGGGAGCTCGACTAGTACGTACTCTCCCTGACGGTCCGTCATCGCCTCGCGACTTAAGCCGGTTTCATTCTGCTTTGCCCTGACTGTAGCGGCCGGGACGATCGCGCTGCTCGGATCCAAAACAGTTCCGCGGATGCTTGCCGTGATTTGCTGTCCCGCAACATTCAAACTTGTAAGAAGGGCCATCAGAAACGTCAGCGTTTTCGCGCTAGGCATGCTTCTCCCCATTTGTCCTCACGAATCGATTTCGCAAAACAATGTCCCGTCGCGCGTTATCGAGAACGCCCGCGAGAATTCGCCCACAGATTGAAGTGCGGCGACTATAGGGACGATTTGCAGCCGGGTCAATAATTTGAAAGCAGTACTGGTTTCGATTTCCGTGAAAAAAGGAAAGCGCCCGTAGTCTTTTCGTATCATTGGATCGTAACTCTTGCCCCGGATAACTTTTCGCCACTCCTATTTGTCTTCATCACGGTCGTCTCAAGCGGCAGCGGGCAGAAGATTGCGACTCTGGATGAGGAGTAATCCGTCGACACGAATGATATGAGCGCAGACAACGATGCGAAGGATTCGGCGGGCGCAAATGGCACTCCAGCCGCCAAGCCGGCCACCAAAATCAGGATCATCGAAGATGCTGAGGCCACCGGTGAGACGGCCGCGGCTTACGACTTCTGGCGAGCTGGGTCGGGGAGACAGCAGGTACCCGGCATCATCAAGTGCTTCGGAGAGCGGCCTGACTTCCTGCGTCGCGTGATCGATCTAGGAAACGCGATCCACTTTTCGGACGGACATCTTTCGCGTCGCCACAAAGAGATGATCGCCAGCGACGTCTCTTATCTCAACCGGTGTCCGTATCGACTGGACAGCCACGCCTACTTCCTGCGCGGTCCAGGGAGCATCCGAACAATGTGTAGAAGCAATCGTCGAAGGCAAGCTTGACCAAGCGGGCCTTACGGTCGCGGAGCGGCCCTGCTGGAATATGTGGGTTAATCACCCACGCTGCTTACCGATCCACCCCTGACGATGTTGAGACGTTGCGGGCTGCTGGATGGAAAGAAGGAGAGATTTCTGAAGCTGTTTACATCACAGCCTTGTTCGCTTTCTTCAATCGCGTCGCAGATACCTTCGGCGACCCTCGCAGGACTACCTAACATCGGGGAAATTGACGCCTTGAATCTCGAAGGCATTGTCCCATCCGAAGTTGTCGCCAACGACGACTGACCTCGGCTTTTGTTCTTGGTTCAGTGAACCGCAGCGAACGAATCTGAATAGCACGGAAGCAAAAGGATCGTCGTGGCCGCCAGACCTAGCCCTGCTGCGAGGAGGATCAGCCAAGAGGCATAGGAACCCGGTCGCATCAAAGGCGCGCCCGAGTAACACCGGCCCAATGGCTCCCGCAGCGGCATAGAACGTCCAGGTGAGACCGTAAAGAGTGGAAAAAGCACGAAGCCCAAAGTATCGCGTCAGCAGGTAAGGTGTAATAGCCGCTTCGCCTCCGGCCCCGACGCCAATGAGCGCAGCAGCAAGCCAGCCCGAAGGAACGGTTCCTCCGGTTATTAACACCTTAAGGATCAATGGCCGGCAGCCGCACCGCTAATTGACGCGGTAGAGGTCAGGAGTTGGAGTCTCCTCGTACCTACCATTTTCTTAACGGCTTCTAGCCGTCGCGTTTTGTTCAGTCCGGTTTTTTATCCGTTCTCCAATCCTTTCTAATTACCGGGGCTTTCGCGATTTCTGATCCTGGCTTAAGCGGACGGATGCTTCAGAACGCCTGCCAGTGCATACATGCGCATTGAGTCGGCCGGGGTCTTCGCGGTTGCTGCGCTCTTTTCCAACGAAGGTGCGATGCCCTTCAACTTCGCCATTTTGCTTTTGCTCATATGCGACGTCTCTGCGCTTTGAATCGCCTTCTGCAGCTCGACGATTCGGCTTGCAGGCAGAGCCTGCGACCTAGACAACTGGTCCACGTACGCTTTCGCCACGATCAACTTTGCAGGCCACTCGATCTTTTGCTGGTTTTGCACATTCAGCTCAGCCAGCCGAACCGTCTTGGCCGCGTCGATTTCGTTCTGCGTCAGAAACCTGGTCGGAGTCAGTTGAAACACGTCCAAGCCGCGCGCGATCTCCGAACCGTAAATGTAGCCGTTGTACCAATACGCCGACCAGTCGCCTCCGAGGACCAACATCTTCGGATCAATGGGCCCTCGATCGAAGTAGGCGATCTCGAAGGGGTTGGCCGGATCGGTAAAGTCCATCACGGAGATCCCGCCCTGGTACCAGGCCTGCACTTCAATATCCCGGCCGGGAACTGGAATCAGGGAACCGTTGTGTGCCACGCAGTTCTCCGTGTCGCCCTGCGCGGCTGGCAGCTTGTAGTAGTTCGCGAAACTCAGCTTGTCGTCCTTCAGACGGAAGATGGCATCCGCACCCGACTTGTTCGGGTCGTTCGGACGGCACCGCGCGCCCAAGCCTCCGCCCCACTCGTCGGTGAACACAACCTTGCTGCCATCGTTCGAGAATGAAGCCGAATGCCAGTAGGAGTAGTTCGGATCATTGACGGCGTCCACACGCTTTGGATGTTCAGGGTCCTTGATGTCGAGCACAATTCCGTTTCCGGAGCACGCGCCCGCGGCCAACCCGATCGCCGAGTACACGGTGATGTCGTGGCACTGGTCGGTGTCAGCCGGCTTCTCCGAGCCCTTCTTGCCGTGGGTGCCACCGTTGTTCAGGCCGTTGATCGCGCCCGTGCGTGGATCAATGAATACCCGGGGACTCGACACGACCTTCGCGTCCTGCGGTGCAGCCAGTGGAACTTTGATCACATCGATGCGAAACAGTGCAGTATTCGGATCTTTGTCCGGTTTTTCGCCGGAGCACCCGGCCAGTTCTTCCGGCTGACGCACAAACGACGTTCCTGAAACGTAGATGTAGACATTGTCCTTGTCGTTCGGATCGATCACCAGGGTATGCGTGTGGGATCCGCGGCAGGTCTGCACCGCTGCGACCTGCTTTGGGTTCTGGATGTCGGAAATGTCGAAGATTCTGACGCCGCGGAAACGGTCCTTCTGTGCTACCGGGATGTGGTGCTTTTTCCCCTTGTCTTTATCTTTATCTTTGTCATCGGTTTTGTCTTTGTCCTCGTCTGCGGGCGGAGGAGGTTCGGGGGAAAATCCCTGAACGCCGCAATCCAGGCGTCCATTGGGCATCTCTACGGACATGAACATCAAATTCTTGTATACCGACACATCACCTTGTCCGCCTGGGCAGACCATTGACGTCAACAATTTCGTGTTCGCCGGGTTGGAGATGTCGAAGATGCTCATGCCATAAAAATTTCCTTGGAACAGGTGGTTGCCCTGGAAAGCAAGGTCCGAGTTGGCAAAAGCAAGTTGCGCGATCAGCAAGTGCGCTGGCTTGGGAATCTTTTTGTTGTTCCCCAGACCGAGCTGCCCAACGATTTTCTCCACCCTCGGATCATCGGGATCCGTGGCTCCGAGCTGAAACGCGTCCGGCTTCTTGAGCAGCACGAGGTGTTCGATGCCCATGGAAGCTTCTCCCGCGTCATAAAGTCCCGGTGCGAGGCTGGCGCGCGGATCGTTCGCATCCGATCCCGTCATCCCCGGCGGCAGCGTTGGGGCGGGCTGTGGAGCGAACATGTTCTCCTCTTCGTCCTCTTTGTCTTTGCCCTCAGCGTCCTTCTCGGAGGGCGGAGTCGCGGACTGCTGCACCTGTTCCTGGGGCGGAGCCGCGGGCGGCACTGCTTGGGCCTGCGTTTGGTTCATAGCGAAACCAGAAATAAGTGCGACCCACACCACACACAGGGCAAGACTGGGCAATCGATTCATCGTTTCTCCTCAAGGGGTTCTTTCTTCAGCATGGTCTCCATGATACGTATTTCGGCTCGTTGCGTATTGTCCGCATCGGTCGCGAAGTTGAACAACTCGCCATCCTGTCCAGCGCCTGCGGTGTCGAATAGATCTATTACCATGGCCAAGGCGCCGTTGTGATGTTGAATCATCCCCAGCAAAAATAAGCGCTCAAACTCGGCTTCCTTTGCCTTCCGCAACGCTTCCATCTGCTGCGGCGTCAGCATTCCTGGCATCAGTGCCATGTTCTTGTTTGACGTCTCGTGCGACATATCCATGCCCGGCATTTTCGGCATCGCCTTCGGAACGGATTCGCCGCGGGCCGCCAGCCAGCGCTTCATGAGCTTGATTTCGTCCGACTGCGAGCTACTGATACGTGCCCCTAATGAATGCAGGTCTTTGTTCTGGGTATGCGACGGAATCATCGCCGTCATCTCTACCGCTTGTGCATGATGCACGATCATACCCTGCATGAACGCTACATCTGCCGGCGACCGTGGCGGCAGGATTGCTCGCGTCGATGACGGCAGGGTTTTGCTCGGCGCACCGGGCGCACCCGGTTGCACCACCACAGGCTTCGCCGGATCATTTTGCTGTGCCAGTGCAGCGGGAGGGAGGAAAACTGCGGAAACGCTCGCGACAAGCAATGCCCGCGTTATGACTCCTCGTGCAGAGCCGGGCTTGGGCTTGCGCTCGCGGCGAAAACGAACCTGCCTCCAGTTGGATGTGTGAGAGAAGATCGTCATTTGGGCGAGGATGAAATCTTGTCACGAAACAGGAAATTTTTCAAAGAAGGGAGGAAGAATGAGCCGAAGCTATCACAACCAGGATGCAGACCTAAAACAGGAACTTTCCGGCCAATTGGATAAGGCGGGGAGGCGCAGCGCTCACTACTTGTCCGAAATCAGCACTACTGATGTTGCCATTGACGGCGGCAGGGCCATAAAACTGCGTATGGTTGAAGACGTTGAACGCCTCCAAGCGGAACTGTAACGATTTCGACTCGGACAGCCGCAGGTCTTTTTGCAGCGCAAGATCAAAGTTGCCGATTCCCGGTCCATAGAAGAATCGCCTGCGGGCGGTGCCGATCTGGCCCAGCCTGGGGAGGCTGAAAAGCGCGGTGTTGAAGCCCGCGTGTCCGTTCTCTGGGTGGGTATCGGTCTCGAGATTGCCGGGGTTGAAGTTTGGCGTGTCGACGCCATTGTTGTTGACCCCGTTGGGTATGGTCCCGAGCAAGGATGTGTCGTTGTTGTTGTAAAGAGTCACGGGAAAACCGGTTGTGAAGCGAGTCAAACCGGAGACGGCCCAACCTTCGGTCCAGCGATTCTGGCGACGGAACAGATCATTCACCGGCAACGCATACTTGTAGCTCGCCACAAAATCGTGACGCATATCGAAAGCAGAAAGGCCCCTGCTCAAATTTTGATCGATCGGATTGACTGCTTCCGCCAGACTGGAGGATGGGTCGAGAGATTTGCTGTATGTGTAGCCAACCATGAACTCCAGAGGGCCGGAGCGGTGACGGAGATTGAGCTGAAGAGCGTTGTAGTTCGAATTTGCGATGGTTTTCTGGTAAGTGATGGCAGCGAACTGGGAGCTGAAGGGTTTTCGCGTTCCCTGAATGACCGCGCCCGAAGGCGTGGTGTAGGTGCCGCTCTCGCCAAATGGGCCGCAGGTCGGCGTGCCTGGCATGACTTCGTTTGGCTGACTTAGGCTTAAGCACAGCGCGGCATTGCCGGGATTCGCGGAAGTGAGCACCAGAAGATGGTGGGCTTGCGTACCGACATAGCTGACGCTGAGAACGGTGTGCGTCGCAATTTCCCGTTGCAACGAAAACATGTAGCTCGCGGAATAAGGCGGCACATTCCCGTGGAAGAAGGCTGGCACGCCGGTGATCGGGAGATATTGCGACCAGTTGACATTCGAATCGGGGTGAGTCGGCGAAGCTCCGAAGCTGGGAAACGTTAAGGGGAAGCGCTGGCCGATACTCTGGCCGCTGGCTGCGGTGACAAAGGGCGTGGCAAACAGCGGCGGGGCAAGACTGGTGTAGTCGTAACCATAGGGCGGGTTGGCGCTCATAATGCCTGCGGATAATCCTTCGAATGCCGTGTAGAAAAGGCCATAGCCCGCTCGAAGGGTGGTCTTGCCCGGTCCGCCGAAGATCTTTGCGAGCGGGCCATTCTGCCGATCTGGCGAGTAGGAAATGCCGAGGCGCGGAGCGAAGCTGTCGTATTTTGTTGGCGCCAGCGTGCGAGGGACGCCGGGGTCACCGGGGACTACAAGTCCAGCAGGCGCGCCGGGATAAACACGCGACTGCTCGCCGAGGACAAGAGTCTGAAGCTGGTTGTACTTCTCGTCCCAGGGTGAGATGACGTCCCAACGTGCGCCGTAGTTCAGGGTGACATTGGACTGCATTCTCCAGCTGTCCTGGGCGAACAGGCCGACGTACTTGTTGCGATTGTAGAACCGCTGAGAGTCGCCCTGGTTGTAAGCGCTGGCAATTCCCAGCAGGAAATCTGCCATGTCTGCGCCGGTTTCCGTTCCCTGGAACACAAAGGCTCCGTTGAAAATTGGGTCTGGATTGGTATTGATCTGGTCTAGATGGAATTCTCCGCCGATCTTGATGGTGCGTTTGCCGATGATCCGGGAATAATTATCTTCCCACTGGTACGTATTGTTGACTTGGGTAAGTCCTGTGATGCTATCGCCAAAGGTGAAGTCGTTGAACGAAACATTCTCGATGCCTTCGATACCGGGTGCTAACGGAACTATTCCCGGTAGTCCGGTTGGGCCAATAAATCCCTGCGAAGCCAAGCTTGGACCTACGCCACCTACGGGGCGGCCGGCATCGTTCGCATTGCGCATGTAGCTGAGATGCCCATCGTTGACCGCATTCGCCCCGAATGCCTTGGAAATGCTCAGACTCAGCAGCTGCGCGCGGCCGATCGTCATGGCATTAAAACCGGGAACATTAGCGCCGCCTTGGCCGGTGGGGTACGGGTTGTTCAGAGAGTAATCGTCCAGGAAGTAGTAGCCGGCAAGCGATCCCCAGCGCGTGTTGGCGTCTATTCTCATCGCTGCTTTGTCATCGCGAAGGGCCCGGCTGTACGCCGAGGTAGAAAATACATTTCCAGCTTGATCGGGTTCGGGAATGTACTGCAGCAGACTCTTGGCGGGGGACGACCAGGCTCTGTCCGGGATTCGCCCGTGGGGCAAGACGCATTGCGACCAACTGGCGCAGCCCGAAGTGTAGTAGGGCTCACCGGGACGGACCGGGTACCCGAGCTTTTGTGAGAGCAGGTCAGCCCAGTATTGCCCATTCACGATTCCGGTCAACGAGCCAGCCATGTCAGAGAGATCGCCGGTTCGGTCCAGCAGAGATGGGACAGAAATACGACCTGTGTCGATACCCTGATGCAGGCGAGTGCCTTGAGAGTCGGCGAAGAAAAATACTTTATCTTTTCTGGCTGGGCCGCCGAGGGTTCCGCCAAATTGGTTCTGATTGAATTGTGCACGGTCGCCCGAGAAGTAGTTTCGTGCGTCGAAGTTGGTATTGCGCAGGAACTCGAAAGCATCGCCGTGAAATTGATTATTGCCAGACTTGGTGAGAACGAGAACCTGGCCGCCGCTGTAGTTGCCGTATTCGGCATCGAAGCTGTTGGTGAGGACCCGCAGCTCCTGAATGGAATCAAGGTTGGGAACAATCGCGGTTCCCATGTTGACGTCTTCCTCCACGTCGCTGCCGTTCACGCGAAAGCCATTGGCGGTTTCCCGTTGACCGCTGATGGATGTGTTGCCAGCATTCAAGTCACCGGACGGAGAGGAACTGGTAACGCCGCTCATGACCACCGCATTCGGCTGCTGCGAACTGGTGGGAACGATGCCTGGCTGAAGGGCGAGCAGATCGGTAAAGCTGCGCCCATTCAAGGGGACGGCGGTCATTTTGCTGGTGGCGATGGTCTCGCCCATCTGAGTGGTTGAAGTGTCGATTTGGAGGGTCTCAGCGCTGACTTCGACGGTTGTCGCTTCGGATTTCAACTCCAGTTCAACGTTTACGTTGAGCGCAGCCGTCGTCGTCAGGTCGAGGCCAGCCTGCCGGTAGGTTGCAAATCCGGGCGCCGTGATCTCGATCTGATAATGCCCGCTTGGAAGAAGGGGGAAGGTATACACGCCATCATCGTTGGTGGTGCGACTTTGTTGGGCGCCGGTATCCGAGTTGCGCGTGAATACAGTCGCCGTCCGAACGACAGCTCCGCTGGGATCGACGACGGTTCCCGAAATGCCTCCTCCATCGCTCCCAGAGGCCGACCGAGAGCAGATGAAAAGAATTACACAGCAGAGCCCAACCATGATTGCGAATGAGAACATCTGCACCAACACGCCGCGTTCTTGTTTCACGTTGTCCGCTTTTCAATGGAGCCTCGCAGATAACACTTTGAGAGAAGAAGAAGCTCGACTCCACGTAGATGAAATTGAATTTCATTTTCATAATGCTCGCGAGAGGCCGGGGGCGCTGTGATTTTGCTCACACTCTGCTGTGCGACGCTACACGACGACTGCCCTCCTGCGGCCTATCCGCGGGATAGCGTTTTCTCGAGGGACAATGAGGAAAGAGGGCGAGTTACTGCAGGCCGGCAGTCGTTTTGGACTTGGGTCCTTCCGCCAGCGGTGCCATGGGAATGGAGGTTTCTCTACAAAGAAAAAAGCGGACGGAAAAACTTCCGCCCACTATTGCAACCTGCAATTCGGAGGCGATTTCTCTCGCCTAGAAGTCGGTGTCTTTGGCCGTGCAGGAGCAGGGTCCCTGGGTACCGCCCAGCAGGTTCAAATAAAAACATAGCTCCTCGACCAGCTTCTCTTCAGACGACCCCAGGTTGGAGTCGGCCACCGGGCTTTCGGTGACGTAAAAAGCTCCTGCCGTAGGCGAGGCCCTCTCGGTATGAGTGGACCAAACGCGCAGACCGGGCGTCGGTTTGTTCGTATAGTTGGTTGGGCCGCCGGCAGCAACACAGGACGAAATCACCTTGATTAGCCCTTTTGCGTTCAGTTTACGGGTCAGGCTGTTGGCGGTGAGATTATGATTCACGGATTCCGAGGTCAGACCATCCGGCGTTACCTCGCAACTACAACATTCTTGCAATTCTTCGTTGTCATCGAACACGTAAAAGGACGCCCACAGGCTCGCTCCCGTGTCTCCATCGTTGATGAGGCGCACAGTTTGATCTTGGGCGCCAGGCGTGTTCGCATTGGAATAATAGGTGGTGAAATAGACGCTGTTGTCACCAACGTCTTGAGCTGATGCAGTTCCCCCGCATATCAGCGCGAGTGCCAGTACTGAAAACGAAGACAACTCAAGTGTGCTCATTTCAGGGACGCTCCTCATGGCGCCTGGCAGCTGGGGGGAGAATCAGTGTGAGAGGCGTTTAGCAAAACCTTCAACCTTTCGCTGACGACTTGCAATTACCCACCTGGGTTAGCCAAAAGGATGAAAAGGGGAGTTTTTGGGGCGAATGGCGCAAAACCGACCCGTTTTGCGAGGTTTTCGGTCACTCTGGCAGTTGCAAAGTCTCGGCGGCGGCAGCGACAATCGTTCCATGCCAAAAAGTTCTCGGCGGAATCCTTCCAGTGCTGGCACCCAGACCGGCCACGGACCTTTTTTGCGAGGGGCCATGGTGGTTGTGACCTTGGGCAATCCTCGGGATAAATTCTGGGGAATGATTCTGTGGTTGGCCCCGGAAGGGCTAAGCATGACAGGAATCGAGCTGGCTTCTTTTGAGGATCTGGTTGTGATGGTCAAAGATGGCGAACCTTTCACCCCGGCTGTCGTTTTCTTTCCAATGCACCGGATCGAACGAATCGAGCTTGACCTTCCCGACGGGAGTCTTCCTTCCCTTTCGCAGCGTTTCCTGGCCAAGACTGGCCTCGATCCAGCAGTGACGCTAAGTTCCGCGCTCGACAACCGGGCGAGCGATCTTGCGGCGAACTCTGCGGTTCCTCCCAGAAGGGGAACGGCATGAGGCTTTCTCAAATTTTCACGGCTCCCAACCAGCTCACGCTGCTGCGGATGGTATTCGTTCCATTTATTGTCATCGAGTTAGTTGAAGGCCGCTATTTCTGGGCCTTGGTCTTGTTCGTGATTGCCGGATTCAGCGACGGCCTGGATGGACTGCTGGCGCGCAAGTTGCATCAGCAGACTTTGCTGGGGCAGTATCTCGATCCCATCGCCGACAAGCTTTTATTGAGCACTATGTTTCTGGTGCTTTCGATTCTGCACAAGATTCCGTGGAAATTCACTGTGCTCGTGTTCAGCCGTGATATTTCTATCCTAGCGGCCAGTGCGGTGTTGTTTGCCATCGCGGGCCTGCGTGATTTTCGGCCCAGCATCTTTGGCAAGGCGAACACGTTTTCGCAAATCGCTGCCGTGTTCTTCGTCATGTTGTTTTCTGTGAGACTGGAGCGCTGGGTCTGGATTACGCGAACCGTTTTCTTGCGCGCGACCTTCGCCTTCACGATCGTTTCCGCGCTGCATTACGTTTTTCTGGTGCAACATCGGTTGCGGTTACCCACGCACACCCTGGCGCCACATTCTTCCGCCGATATCCGCGCCAGTTGACCCTGTTTCGCGCGTCCCCCTAGAATTAAGGGTTCATCTCTGAGCGCTGCAACCGACTATGGCCCTTCGCCTTTACAACACCATGTCCTCGCAGGTCGAGGAATTCCATGCGCTGCGCGATCGTGAAGTTCGCATGTATGCTTGCGGCCCAACCGTCTACGACTATGGCCACATCGGCAACTTTCGCAGCTTCATTGCTGTGGATATGCTGCAGCGATTCCTGCGGCAGTCCGGCTACACGGTGCGCTACGTGATGAACATAACGGATGTGGACGACAAGATCATCCGCAATGCCGCCCGCGACGGCGTGAGCGTTCAGCAATATACAGCCAAGTACCAGAGAGCATTTGTCGAAGACTCTGCCATGATCGGCATTGAGCAGCCCATTCTGGTGCGGGCTACGGAACACGTCGAAGAGATGGCGGATTTCGTCGTCAAACTTGTGGAACGAGGGATCGCTTACCGCACTGACGATGGCTCCTACTACTTCCGCATTGCGAGCTTTCCCCGGTACGGGAAACTCTCGAAGAAAGATTTCGGCGGAATGCTGGATGGAGCTCGTGTGGATGTGGACGAGTACGACAAAGATAGCGCGCGCGACTTTGCGCTGTGGAAGGCGCCCAAGCCGGGTGAGGCTTTCTGGGATACGCCCATTGGACCGGGACGGCCTGGCTGGCACCTGGAGTGCTCGGTGATGTCGATGGAAGAATTGGGCGAGAGTTTTGATTTGCACGCGGGAGGAGAAGACCTGGTCTTCCCGCATCATGAAAACGAGATTGCGCAGTCGGAGTCATTCACCGGAAAAACGTTCGCACGTTTTTGGTTTCATGTGCGTTTCCTGCTGGTCGAGGGCGAGAAGATGTCGAAGAGCCTGGGGAACTTCTACACCTTGCGCGATCTGGTGTTGAAGGGACATAGACCCTCGTCGATCCGTTATTTGTTGACCTCAGTTCCCTATCGGAATCAGTTGAACTTCACGTTCGATGGCTTGAAGCAGGCGGCGGTTTCCGTAGAACGATTACGGAATTTTCGGCAGCGCTTGACCGCAGGAAATTTTGCGGCAGGATCGTGTCCCGAAATGCATTCGCTTGCGAAGGAGACGATCGACCGGATGAAGAGCGCGCTGGACGACGACCTCAATACGGCTCAGGCGCAGGCCGCACTGTTCGAGATGGTACGTAGCGCCAACGCGGCGTTGGATGCGGGGCGAATTAAGAAGGATGATGTTCCAGTGCTACTTGCCGCATTGCAAAAGTTCGATGAGATTTTTGCCGTTCTCCAAGACGATGACGCGGCCAAGATGAAACAGGTTTTCGATTGGGCTCCCACCGAAGGCCGGGAAAAAGATATTAGCGCCGAACTGCGGGAAGCGGTGCAGTCGGGTCAACTCTTCGAGGCGGATATCGAAACAAAAATAGTGGAAATGGAAGCTGCGCGGCGCGCCCGTAACTTCAAGTTTTCCGATGCTTTGCGCGCGGAACTTACGGCCGCCGGCATTGTCGTCGAAAATACGAAAGACGGTGTGCGCTGGCACCGAAAGTAGATAGTCGAATGTTAAGCTGAAAGCTGACTCCGGAAGGCTGGCAGCTGTGCTGAAATCTCTGGACGAATATCTCCTCGATGCCGAACAAGCCCACGGGCATCTTTGCGCCGGACAAGTGCTGGGCGTGCGGCTGGCCATGCTGGGCTTGGTCAAACTCGGCATCGAAGATCCGCGCGGCAAAGACCGCAAGAGGCTTGTCACCTTCGTGGAAATCGACCGTTGCGCCACCGATGCTGTTGCCGTGGTAACCGGTTGTCGATTGGGCAAGCGGGCGCTAAAGTTTCGCGACTGGGGGAAAGTTGCGGTGACGTTTGTGGACGTGACTACCGGCAAGGGGATTCGCATCGCGGCAAAAGAATCGTCCAAGGCTCTGGCGCGACAGATGCATCCCGAAATCGCCGACAAGAATCAACAGCAGATGCTGGCTTACCGAGAAATCTCGGATGAAGACTTGTTTGCAACCCAGTGGGTGAAGGTCGAACTGCCGCCGGAAGAATTTCCTGGATACAAGGGTGAGCGAGTGGTTTGTGAGGTGTGCCGGGAAGGTATCAATTTTCGGAGGGAAGTAAGGCGGGATGGGACGGTGCTGTGCCGCGCTTGCGCAGGAGAAAAATACTACGAGAGCATCTAGTGCGTTTGCTCGTAGGCATGCGCCAGGCGCAGAATCGTCGATTCGTCAAAATGTTTTCCCAAGATTTGCAAACCAATGGGAAGTTTCTCTTTGGTCTCGCCGCAAGGAATCGAAATTCCAGGAATCCCCGCCAAGTCTGCTGTGACCGTGTAGATGTCCGCTAGGTACATGGCGAGGGGATCGTTTGATTTCTCACCCAGCCGAAACGCTGCCGTGGGGCTGGTCGGGGTCACGATCGCATCCACTTTGCGGAAGGCTTCGTCGAAGTCGCGCGTCAGCAGGGTGCGCACCTTCTGCGCCTTCAGATAATAGGCATCGTAATATCCTGCGCTCAAGGCATAGGTGCCGAGCATGATGCGGCGTTTGACTTCGGCGCCGAAGCCCTCGTGGCGGCTCCGGCGATACATCTCGGAAAGTGTCTTCACCCCCGGCGCACGGTAGCTGTAGCGCACGCCGTCATAGCGGGCCAGATTGGCCGAGGCCTCCGCGGTTGCAATCAGGTAATACGTGGGAATTGCATACGGCGTGTGCGGCAGCGAAACCGGCACCACTTCACAACCTAAGCTTTTCAACTTGTCGATTGCCGACTCGACCGCCTGGCGGACTTCATCGTCCAAACCTTCGGCGAAATATTCTTTGGCCACGCCTAGTCTCAGGCCGCGCACGGACTTTTCGAGTTCCGAGGCATAGTCTGGCACTGGCAGATCAGCCGAGGTCGAATCCATCGGATCGCGGCCGGCGATCGTACGCAGCACGATTGCCGCGTCCTTTACCGTCTTCGCAAGCGGTCCGATGTGATCGAGCGAGGATGCGAAGGCGATCAAACCGTAACGCGAGACTCGACCATAGGTCGGCATCATTCCAACTACGCCGCAAAAGGATGCAGGCTGGCGAATCGATCCTCCGGTATCGGAGCCGAGTGCCACCACGGCCATGTCGGCGGCAACGGCAGCGGCCGAACCGCCGGAGGAACCTCCGGGGACGCGCGTCAAGTCTCTTGGATTATGCACGGGATGAAACGCTGAATTCTCATTCGACGAACCCATGGCAAATTCGTCGCAGTTCGTCTTGCCGAGAACTGTCGCTCCCGCGGCTTCCATGCGCGCCACGGCGGTGCAGTCATAAGGGGGAATGTAGTGACCTAGAATTTTTGATCCCGCCGTGGTGCGTACGCCACGAGTCGACATCACATCCTTGATTCCGACTGGGACTCCACCCAGAGGAGGCAATGGCTTGCCCTCGGCGGCCATGCGGTCCATGCGATCCGCTTGCTCGAGGGCGCGCTCTTTGCACAGAGTGAGGTAGGCGCCGATCTGGCCATCTTCTTTCTCTATACGCGCGTAGTGTGCTTCGGCAAGCGCGAGAGCTGTCGTTTTGCGTTCCTGGACGGCGGAGCGAGCGGCGTCAATAGTGAGCGAGGTCATATGTGGAAGACTTAAAGTGATCAGTGATCGCGGCTAGCGGTCAGTACACATAGCATGCCCTCATTCTGGCGACTAACCACTGGCCACTATCTTTCAATCACTTTGGGCACTCGGAAGAAGCTACCATCCGCATCGGGCGCGTTGGCAAGAGCTGCTTCCTGCGACAGCGACTTGCGCAGTCCCTCGACTACATCTTCGCGATTGGTGTACGCAAATCTCTGGCTTCCCTGCTGGGATTTGTCGACGCCATAGCGATCCAAAACTTGCGCCATGGGTTCAACGTTGGAACTGTCCAATTGGTTGAGCCTGTCGATGTAGTCGAGGATCGAATTCAAATCGCGGACCATGCCAGTTCGCTCCTCCGCGGACAGCTCCAGGTTGGCGAGATCGGCTACGTACGTGACGTCTTTTTCTGTGACCTTCATTTTTGCGACTTAGTCCCGTTCTCCTGCAGGATCACAAACTCGATCCTCTCCACTTTTTGGCCGGCGTAACGATTCAGTGTGGCGAGATACCGGGGGGCGAGGCTCTGCATTTCACGCTTCCATCCGGCATCGGGGACCTCGACGCGCAACACCGAGTCGGAGAATTCCAAAGCCTGTGTACGCGCTGCAACCACCGATCCGCAAACCAAAGGCCAAGCCAGCAGAGGAGCTTCGGCTTGCGGCACGCTCCGCAGGGAGCCCCATACAATCTTTTCCAATCCGCGTCCTGCTTGCTCCAATGCGGCTCCTCGTGGGCAATTCCCAGCAATCAATCGCTCAGAGATTTCGATTCTAGCACTCCAATTTCTGGTTGCGGTACATTAGTGCAACGGCCAGGGTCTGAAGCCCGCGCTAACTCTCATCGCTTAGGGGGCGCTAAAGCGCCGCTCTTTCCACGGCACTGCTGGCATTTCCCGAGTTTGCATCATCCGTCGCGATTTGCAGCTTGGATGGGAAAGGCACTCTTAACGAACTCGAAGGCAGCGTCGCGCGAGAGCAGCCGCCCCTCGAGTTGCAAATCTTCAACTGCCTCCAGAATCTCGCGGAATCTGGGGCCGGGATGATATCCCGCAGCGATCAAATCGTCTCCGGTGATCAATGCTGCGGGGCGAATCCTCTCTGGCGGAATCTCGGTGAGTTTTTTCAGAAGGAACTCATACGTGCTCAGGTTGCCGTGGCTGGCCAGGCTGTCGGCGCGGTGCAAGGCGAGATGTTCATCGAAGCCGGGCAAGCGAAGGAATTTTTTTAGGGTTGATTCCTTCATGCGCGTGACATGACCGAAGCGCATGTGGTTGTCGACCAGAGCGAGCACCTGCGCTGTGTCGTGATTGGATAGGCGCAGACGCTCACAGATTTGTTCCGCCATCTTGACGCCGACCTCGACGTGGCCGTCAAAGCGGATTCGGTCGGGGGCGACACGAAAAGTGGCGGGCTTACCGACATCGTGCAGCAGCGCGCCCCAGGCCAACGTGGACGGGCAAGGCTCGGGCAAGTTCTCCAGAAGCAGCAGCGTGTGCGCGAACACATCCCCTTCGGGATGAAACTCAGGCGGCTGCTGAACCCCTTTCAGGGCAGAAATCTCTGGGAGAACTTTTTTGAGCAAACCGGTTTCATCCAGCAGAAGAAAAGCGCGGCGGGGATGGCCTTCGGTGAGCATTCTGGTGAGTTCATCGCGAACGCGCTCGCGCGAAACCACTTGAATTTCGGGAGCCAGTCGCTGAATGGCGGCGAGGGTTTCGGCTTCGATGGTGTAGTCAAAGCGCGCAGCGAAACGGACCGCGCGCAACATTCGCAATTTGTCTTCCGCAAAACGGCACGCCGGATCGCCGATGGCGCGAATGATGCCTGCATTCAGATCTCTTTGGCCGCCCACAAAGTCGAGTACTTCGCCGCTGACCGGATCGAGCATCATGCCATTGATGGTGAAATCGCGGCGGGCGACATCTTCGCGGGGGTCCTGGCTGAAGCGGACTTCATCGGGCCGGCGTCCGTCGGAGTATCCGAGATCGCTGCGGAAGGTCGCCACTTCCACGGCTTTGGACTTCGGCGGCGCGTTCTGGGTATAGGATTCGCGTTGCGACTCCGGCAGCGGCACAAGCACCACCCCGAATTGCGCTCCCACGGCATAGGTGTCGGGAAAAATTTCCATCACTTGAGCGGGGGTTGCGCTGGTGGCGACGTCGTAGTCTGCAGGCTGGCGCTTCAGCAAGACATCGCGGACACATCCGCCCACCAGGTAGGCTTGAAAGCCGTGCTGGCGGAGGGTTTCAATGATCAACCTGGAACAATTTTTCGACATGACGCGATGCCGCAGAGACAGCGTGGGACGGCTTCATCATACCGCTCAGCCTTCGGATTTGCCTGATTTCACGGAGGTTGCTCGGGTAGGCAAGCCCTTTCAAACAAACCCCCAGCGCGATCACAGGGCGTTGCGTTCGATGCCAGCTTCTTCTTTGTTAATCGTGTTACATGCCCACGCCATGCGCGGCGTATTGTGCGCAATGCCGATTTGTCCCTGGGCATTCAGGACGATGATGCCACCGTGCCCATTCAAACGCTGCTTTAGATAATTCATGGCTTCTTGCGCCGCCCATTCTGGAAGATTTCCTGCAGCCACTCGGTCTGCAGTCCACTTGGCCAGGACCAACTTCATGATTGGTTCACCCCAGCCGGTTGTCGACGCGGCCGCGCTGAGATTGTCCGCGTAGCAACCGCAACCGATCAGTGACGAATCGCCCAGGCGTCCGGGGGCCTTGTTCAGCGTGCCTCCGGTCGAGGTTGCGGCGGCGATGTTGCCTTGGCGATCCAGGGCCACGGCGCCGACCGTATCGTGAGAGATGGTGGGCGCAAACAACTCGTTTCCGTGGCCTGCCTCTTCGCGCTGATACTCGCGCAGGCGTTCCACCTCCCGCGCAATTATCAACTCTTCGTTCTTGCATAGGGGAACGCCATGCTCGGCGGCGAAGCGCTCAGCGCCTTCGGCCACAAAATAGACATGCGGGCTCTCGCTCAGAATCTTGCGCGCCGCGCGCACGGGATTGCGCAGTCGCTCGACGCATCCCACGCCGCCAGCGCGGAGCGTGGCGCCGTCCATGATCAGGGCATCCAACTGCACCTTGCCATCGCGGTTCAGGAAACTTCCCCGACCCGCGTCGAAGGTCTCGTCGTCCTCCATGATGACCACGGCCTCTTCGATGGCATCAAGTGCCGGGCCACCCCGTTCCAGCACCTGCCACCCAGCGGCCAGAGAGTTTCGCACACCGCGCAAGTGGGCGTCGACCATGTCATCGGGTATCGCCCAGGCACCGCCGTGAACAACCAGAACAGGATTAGTAGACAAGGAGTGTCCCCGGAAGAAGTGAGATGACCGAACAGTCTAGCACCGCGCGGCACGGAAATTGAGGCGCATCAGGCGGCGTGGCCCGCTTTGGCGGCGACGGGTGGAGCGTCCTGAGTGCGAGTCCAGGTGTAGCGCATGCGATGGATTACGGTGAGAGTGGAAAGCACTGCGATGACCCACAACACTGGGGCCATGCGGTTGAATAGTGCGCCGATGATCACCAGAACCAGCCGTTCCGGGCGCTCCATGAAGCCCACGCGGCAGGATCCGATGAGGGACTCGGCGCGGGCGCGTGTGTAGCTGACCATGATGGCGCTCACCATGACGAAGGCGGTGAGTACGACGTAGAAGAAGCGGTCGCCGCGGGCGTAGAAGACCAGCAGACCCAAGAACTGCGAGGCATCGCTATAGCGATCAACCACCGAATCGAAAAACGCTCCGAAGCGGGTGACGCGGTCGGTGGCACGCGCCACCTGACCGTCCACAAGATCGAAGAAGCCGGAAAAAATAATGACCAGACCGGCGAGGAAGAACATGTGCCTCTGCGTCGCGGCGTTGGCAGAACCGAAAAGAATTGCGGCCCAGGTATTTACGACGAGGCCCATGAACGTCAGCACATTCGGATTGATGCGCGACAACGCCAGCCAGCGAACGATGGTATCGAGCAACACACCGCAGGCACGACCGAACGCGCTGGTCCATGATTTGTTCATCGGCGAAGCGGACATCAGGCTTCCGCCTTCTCGGGATCGGGTTCATCGTGAACGGTGGTGAGACTCAAGATCTCCAGTTCGCGCTTGCCATTGGGCGTGATCACGGTGGCTTCGTCGCCGACCTTCTTATTGAGCAGTGCGCGGCCGATGGGCGAGGTGGTCGAGATTTTTCCGGAGCTTACATCGGACTCTTCGCTGGTGACGAGCTTGTACTCGATCTCTTCGTTCTTGGTGCTGTCGTAGATCTTGACGGTTGAACCGAGCCCCACTTTGTCCTTGGGAATGTTGTTCATGTTGGTCAAGGAGAGATCGGCCAGACGCTTGCCGAGTTGGCGGAAGCGCGCCTTGACGAACTCCTGGCGCTGCTTGGCCATGTGATACTCCGCGTTCTCGCTGAGATCGCCGAGAGCCGCGGCGCGCTTGATCTCTTTGGGCAACTCGTGAACGAGTTCGTGTTCGAGCGCGTCGACTTCTTCCTGCAATTTTTTTCTAAGTTGATCAGTCATGCGTGAGGAACAACTCGTACAATTATAACTCGCTGGGAGGCCGCGGGCACGGCAGCAGAGCAGCTTCGGACAGAGGCTTCTAGACCTTGGGGACAATGGGTTAGCAGGTTCGACCAGGTTCGGCCAGAGCATGCGGCGGCTTCCCGCATTGGGCTTGGGCCCGGTGATTGTGAGCCCGATTGCGCTACAGGAGGGGCCGGAAAGACTACCATGGCCTAAAGGGCTTAATTTGTGCATTCAGGCCGAACTACACAGGAGATCCTCCGTCTCCTGGACTGGCGCGCAGGACATATTCCGTCGCCCGACAAGACTCCAGCGCACCAGAAAACCGCGCGCCGAGGCGAGGAAGCGGCGTTCTCTGGTTCGCGGAAGTTAAGACTCGGACGCCGCGCGACGTGCAGTCCGGCGAGGCGGCCGTAGACCGGCACAAGCGCCGCGAGGTGGCGGCGGTGGTGCCAGAGTTACTTGCGACGCTTTCCACCTTCGTGCCAGTGGCGCTTCGACGTGGTCAGCGTATACTATGGGCATTCAAAAGCCAGCCGACCGCAGATCGAAATGTTTCGCAATTCCTCCCTGTCGGCTTAGAATGAAGGATTCGTCTATCTAGATAAAGAGGTTTTCTGAGTGCCAGAGCTGAGAAAAGATCCCATTGTTGGCCGCTGGGTGATTATTTCCACAGATCGAGCCAAGCGGCCCACTGATTTTGCCCGGGAGAACGTGAAGTTGAAGGGCGGCTTCTGCCCCTTTTGCTATGGAAACGAAAGCAAGACACCGCCTGAAATTCAGGCCTATCGTCCTGGATCGAATGGCGGGCCGGCGTCGCAGCGGGATACGCCGGGATGGACCGTGCGGGTGGTGCCCAACAAATTTCCGGCGTTAGGAATTGAAGGTAACCTCAATCGCCAAGCCGAAGGCATGTTCGACCGGATGAATGGCGTAGGGGCGCATGAAGTGATTATCGAAACGCCGGACCATAATGCCAGCCTGGCGACGCTGCCTCCGAAGCGAATTGAAGATGTGCTGTGGACTTTTCGGGACCGCATTCTCGATCTGAAGAAAGACCGGCGATTCAAGTACATTCTGCTGTTCAAAAACCATGGCGAGGCGGCAGGCGCTTCGCTGGAGCATGCGCATTCGCAACTGATCGCGCTGCCGATTCTGCCGATCAACGTGGTCCAGGAGCTGGAAGGGGCAAAGCAGTATTTTCTATATAAAGAGCGCTGCGTGTTCTGCGACATTATCCGACAGGAAACCGAAAACGGAAGCCGCGTGGTGGCCGAGAATGAGAACTTCCTAACCATCGCGCCTTATGCCCCGCGTTTTCCGTTTGAAACCTGGATTCTCCCGAAGCAGCATGAATCTGCGTTTGAGAACTCGTCCTCGCACTTGTTTGAGAATTTGGCCAAGGCGCTGAAAACTTTGCTGATCAAGGCGGACCGGGTGCTGGATAATCCGCCCTACAACCTTGTGATCCATACTTCGCCGGCGCAGGACCCAACCAACGATCACTATCACTGGCACGTGGAGTTCATGCCGAAGCTGACGAAGACCGCCGGATTCGAATGGGGCACTGGGTTCTACATCAATCCCACGCCGCCGGAAGAAGCGGCGAAGTTTCTGCGGGAAGCGAGTGTGGAAGAGCCGGTTCCGGCTACGGTTGGATAAATCAACCGTCTGAGTAAGATCGGCTTAGGGGGACGGGTCGCCCCGCCTCCGCCGAGTCGGCCCGGGGAGTTTCACTCCGAGCCGCTCACAGATCCGGACGTGAACCTCTCAATTCATCCGGCTCGTGCCACCCCTAAAAGGCTGCCGCCTTGCGGCAAGACAGTGAGTTCCTCCGGTTTCCCGTTGACTCAA
>Ga0187875_10000980_pt1 | contig 22608 bp, 21 predicted proteins | sample June2016WEW_17_1_2_FD_132978 | JGI IMG/M metagenome (GOLD analysis project Ga0187875, IMG submission 132978) | Peatland microbial communities from SPRUCE experiment site at the Marcell Experimental Forest, Minnesota, USA - June2016WEW_17_10 | ecosystem: Environmental > Terrestrial > Soil >...
ACCGTCCGTGCGCTGACCGGGGTGGCGCGGAACCGCCGCAGGACGTGGGTGACGCGCTTCTCGACCAGGCCGATCGCGACGTAGTTGACCCCCGAGAACAGGATGATGTAGGCGATCATCGAGGGCAGGATGTAATCCATCTCGGTGACCTGGTTGACCTCGGCGACCTTGGGGGAGCTCAGGGTCACGGCGGGGTTGCCGCGCCCCGCGAATCCGGCGGTCACGTTGGCGACCAGCTCATCGGAGATCGCGGTCTCGGCGGAACCTCCACCGGCCTGGTAGATCCCCACCTGCTGCGACGGTCCCTGACCCGCCACCGCCGCCCCGAAGCCCTTGGGAATCACCAGCACCGCGATCACCGAGTCGTCCTTGAGGTCCGAGAAGGCGGCGGCGTGGCTCTTGGTGTGAAGGCTCACGCCGCTGACGCTGGTCAGCGCCTTGAGGTAGGCGGCCGCCTCCGGGGTGCGGTCGTTGTTGACGGCGTCGAAGCTCACCGAGACGCCGCTGCCACCGAAGAGCAGGCCGAAGATGATCATGAAGAGGACGGCCAGCCCGAGGGTGAAGATCAGCGCGGTGCGATTGCGCACCGAGGCGCGCACCTCGTTGATCGCCATGGCGCGGAAGGCGCGGAAGGAGCTCATTCCCGGAGGCTCCGGCCGGTGAGGCTGAGGAAGACGTCCTCGAGGGTGCCGTTGCGGACCAGGAGGTCGCGGATCGCTCCGCCTCCGGCTCCACCTCCTCCACCCCCGCCCGCACCCCCGGCGGCGCCAACGCCCGCGACCCGGTCGGCGTCACCGGCTCGGTTCCAGGGGGCGTGGGGATCGAGGAGTGCGTGCAGCACCGCCTCCGGCGAGCGGGTGGTGACGCTCACCCGGCCGTCGGCGACCACCCGCTCCACCCCGGGCAGCGCGCGCAGGGCCTCCGGGTCCAGCCCGGGGACCAGCGCGAACTCGATGGTGGTGCCGGGCGCGTGCTCCGCGATCAGGCGGGGCGGGGTGTCGAGAGCGACGATCCGGCCCCGGTCGATGACCGCGACGCGATCGCAGAGCCGCTCCGCCTCCTCCATGTAGTGGGTGGTCAGCACCACCGTCTTGCGGCGCTGCCGGATCCCCTCGATGACCGTCCAGATGTTGAGCCGGGCCTGGGGGTCCAGCCCGGTGGTGGGCTCGTCCAGGAAGACCAGGTCGGGGTCGTTGACCAGGGCCAGGGCGATGCTGAGTCGCTGCATCTGACCCCCACTGAGCTTGTCGGTGTAGGCGTCGGCCTTCTCCCCGAGGTTGAACTCCTCGATCACCTCGTCCACGGGCCGGGCCTTCCGGTAGAGGGCCGCGAACAGCTCGACGGCCTCCCGCACCTTGGTGAACTGGGGCAGGGCGGTGGCCTGGAGCTGGACCCCGATCCGCTCCTTGACCGTCTGCGGGTGGGCCAGGACGTCGGTGCCGAGGACGTGGACGCTGCCGGCGTCCGGGGTCCGGAGCCCCTCGATGATCTCGAGGGTGGTGGTCTTGCCGGCCCCGTTGGGCCCGAGCATGCCGAACACCTCGCCCCTCTCCACCGAGAAGCTCAGCCCGTCGACCGCGGCAACGTCGCCGTAGCGTTTGACCAGCCCCTGGACGTCGATGTCTGCCATCTCTCCCCTCATCCCTCTCCGGGCGGGCATCGGCTCAGCGCGCATCATACCGGGCGCCTCGGACCTGGCCGGGCCGGGTGGGACGACGGACATGGGCGGACCTCCTGCCGGTTCCAGAGTTCTAGAACATTGATTCAAAACATCGTTATAGAACCATGTTCGGATAAACTCTGTCAAGTGGCCAGACCGAGGACCCACGACCAGACGCTCCGCCTCCGCCTGCTCGACGAGGGCGGGCGGCTGCTGGCCGAGCAGGGCCCGGCGGCCCTGACCGTCCGCCGCCTGGCGGAGCGGGCCGGGACCTCCCCCTCCGCCGTCTACAGCCTCTTCGGGGACAAGTGGGGGCTGGTCGACGAGATGTTCCGCGAGGGCTTCCGGCGCTTCGCCGAGCGGATCGCGGCGCTGGAGCCGACCGACGACGCGTTCGCCGACCTCAACGCCATCGGCGAGGCCTTTCGCGCCAACGCCCGGGCCAACCCGCACCTCTACGCCCTGATGTTCAGCGACCCCTTCCCCGGGTTCGTGCCCGGGGAGGAGACCCGGACCGTCGCCATGGGCACCTTCGGCGCGCTGGTCGGGGCGATCGGGCGCTGCATCGACGCCGGCCTGCTGGAGGGTGATCCGCTCACCCTCGCCACCATCTTCTTCGGCCTGGTCCACGGCCTCACCAGCCTCGAGCTGCTCGGGTGGCTGCCCTCCCCGGCGCAGGCCGACGCGGCCTGGAGGCGGGCTCGCCTGGCGCTGTACGAGGGGTTGAGGCGGGTCCCGACCGAGGTCTGAGCTCAGCCCCGGCGCGGCATCCAGCGGAAGAAGCGGAGCGCCACCAGCAGCGCCGCCGCGGCCCAGGCGAGCAGCACCAGCGTGTCGCGGAGGTCCCACCCGCCCGCGGACGGCTTGGCGCCATAGGCGGTGAGCATCAGCTCCTTGAACCAGAAGATGGGGAAGACGTTGGCGATGTCGTTGAAGACGGTGTTGCGGAAGCTGAAGAAGAAGCCGGAGATGAAGAGCAGGGGGAGGTAGCTGATGTTGATGACCGCGATGGCGGCGTCGGCGTTGGGGATGACCACCGTGATGGCCATGCCCAGCACGCAGAAGACCACCCCGCCGAGGATGACGGTGACCGCCGTGGCCAGCCAGTGCTGCGGCCAGGGGGCCGAGTAGAGGAGATGGCCGGCCACCGAGGTCAAGGCCACCAGGATGACCGCGGTGACCAGCGCCGATCCGACCACGCCCACCACCATCGCCGCGGGCGGCATCGGGGTCCCGCGCAGCCGCTTGAGCAGCCCGGCGTCGCGGCGGATGGAGAGATGCATGGCCAGGTTGACGTAGCAGGTGGTGATCACCCCCCAGGCCGCCATCGCCGGCACGAAGAAGGTGTTGTAGGGGACCAGCACGCCGCCGACGCACTGGCCGTGGCTGCCGAAGGCGCCGTCCAGGCACTCCATGTCGCCCTTGAAGATGGTCCCGAAGATGAGCAGGAACATGATCGGAAAGGCGAAGCCGAAGAACGCCGCGGTGGGGTTGCGCCAGAAGCCGCGCTGCTCGGCGCGCACCTGCCGGAGGCTGATGCTCAGGTCACTCACCGCCGGTCAGCTCCAGGTAGACGTCCTCGAGTGAGGGCTGGGTCACCTCGAGCCGGGCCAGCTCGAGGCCGTGCCCGACCGCCCAGGCGGTGAGCTCGTGCAGGGCCCGGGTGGGCGTCTCGGTCATGATCGCCACCATGCCGGCGTCGGCGGCGGGAACGGCCTCGCCCACCGAGGGGACCTCGACGCCCTCGGGGCGCAGGAACTGGATCCGGGTCGCGGCGCTCTCCGCGCGCAGGCTCGCCGGGGTGCCGATCCGGACCACCTCGCCGGCGCTGACCACGCAGACCCGGTCGGTGAGGTTCTGGGCCTCGTCCATGTAATGGGTGGTGAGCAGGATGGTCTTGCCCAGCCTCCGCATCCCGCGCACGATCTCCCAGGCGTTGCGCCGGGCCGACGGATCGAACCCGGTGGTCGGCTCGTCGAGGAAGAGCAGCTCGGGATCCCCGACCAGCGCGAGGGCGAGATCGAGACGGCGCTGCTGGCCGCCGGAGAGCCCCTTCACCCGGACGTCCGCCTTCTCCTCCAACCCCACCAGCTCGATGACGTCGTCGGTGGGGAGCGGCTTGGCGTGGTAGCCGCCATGCAGCTCCACGACCTCGCGGACGCTGAGGTAGGGCTCGACCGCGCACTCCTGGAGGACCATGCCCACCCGGCGGCGCAGCTCCCGGCCGCCCCTGGCGGGGTCGACGCCGAGCACCTCGACCCGACCGGCGTCGCGATGCCGGTAGCCCTCGAGGATCTCGACGATGGTGGTCTTGCCGGCGCCGTTGGGCCCGAGCAGGCCGAAGACCTCGCCCGGCTCCACGCTGAAGCTGACCCCGCGCACCGCCCGCAGCGCGCCGTACGACTTCTGCAGATCCACGACGGCGATGGCCGCCGCCCGTGCCTCCGCTCCCATCAGGCCGGGATCGTACCCTCCTCGAGCTCGGCGGCCGCCGACCGTTCGGCGGCCTCGACGCAGCCGTCGATGACCGCGGTCATCACCATCGACACCGCGTCCGCGGAGAGGCGCGGCACGCGGCTGGCGACGTTGGCCATGACCTCCTGCTCGCGAGCGCGATCGCGGACGGTGAGACCGCTCCTTCGCTTCTCCCGCTGCACGGCGTCCACCGCCGCGGCGCGGCTCTGGAGCACCGCTCCGAGAGCGAGGTCCAGGGAGTCGATGATCTGCCGGTGCTCGGCGAGCTCCGATGCCTGGTGCCCGCGCAGCATCGGCGCGAGCACCGCCGCTCCGGCGATGATCGCCTCCAGGGTCTCCGGGGTGATCGCCTGGGCCGCATCGCTCCAGGATTCGGCGGGCACCGTGTGGGACTCGATCAGGAGCCCGTCGGCCCCGGCGGCGACGGCGGCCAGCGCCAGCGCCGGCACCCAGTCGGCGCGGCCGGCGGCGTGGCTCGGGTCCACGATCACCGGGAGCGGCGTGCGCTCGCGCAGCACCGGGACCGCGGAGACGTCGAGGGTGTTGCGGGTGGCGGTCTCGAAGGTCCGGATGCCCCGTTCGCAGAGGATCACCTTGGGGTTGCCCTCGGCGAGCACGTACTCGGCGGCGGCGAGCCATTCGTCGTAGGTGGCCGCCATCCCCCGCTTGAGCACGACCGGCAGACCGGAGCGACCGGCGGCCCGCAGCAGGGGGGTGTTCTGCATCGAGCGCGCGCCGATCATGAAGGCGTCGACGCGGCCGGTGAGCATCTCCACATGCTCCACCGAGAGCGGCTCCACGAGGACCGGCTTGCCGGTCAGAGCCCGCGCCTTCTCGACCAGGGCCAGGCCCTCCTCCCCCATCCCCTGGAACGCGTCCGGCCGGGTCCGCGGCTTGTAGATGCTGCCGCGGAGCACCGAGGCGCCGGCGTCGCGCATGGCCTGGGCATGGCTGATGTAGCCGGGCTCGACCGCGCAGGGCCCGGCGATGACCGGGACCGCCGGTCCGCCGAAGACCACGTCGCCGATGGACACCCGGCGCCGATCAGGGGACGAGGTTATCGGTTTGAGAAGGTCGGTGAGCATCGGTTCCTCCAGCTTTCTTGTGAGGACCGGCCCCGGCTCGCTGCGATCCGGGTCGGCCTCTCGGCCACCCGGATCTCGGCGCAGGTCTACTTGCTCAGCAGCACCCGCGCCGGCCCCGGGGCCGACGTGGCGTACTCAAAGTAGAAGTAGGACCGCGACTCGATCGCGAACATCGAGGTGGATCGTACCAGCATCCGGCGAGCGGCAGGTCAGCCGGTCGGGCCCGGCGGATCCCCGAGATCGGCGGCGTCCCCGGGATCGGCGGCGTCCGAGGGATCGGCGGCATCCGCGGGGCTGTCCGGCTCCACCCGATCACCCGGCTCCCGCGCCGGAGGGAGGTCCCATGACCCCGGGCGGCCGGCGGGGCCCCAGGACGTGGCTGTGCCGGGGACGCCCGCGCCGGCCCCCCACGAGCTGGGCGGCATCGCCGAGGACGCTCCGGGGAACGGGCGGGGTCGCTCGGCGACCGCCCAGCCGATCAGGCAGAGGGCGATGACGATCAGCAGGATGGGCCCCGCCCAGCGCAGCCTGGTCACCAGGTCCGCCTGGCCGGTGAGGAGCAGCCCGCTCACGCCGAGGAAGACCAGGCCGAAGAAGAGCGACGACCAGTTGGTGCGGCGGCCCTGCATCACCGGCCTCTCCGGTCGACCCGCTGCGCGGACGCCGCCACCGGGGTGGGCACGCTCGGGGGGATGAGGCCGGTCTGCACGTCCGCGATCCCGGTCATGACCGTGAGCTGGCCGCAGCCGACGCTCACGTTGAGGTCGAGGGTCCCGACCGGCCCCAACCCCGTCGAGGTGTCGAAGCGCGCGGAGAGCTGCACCCCGGAGTCGATCCGCCCGAGCAGGTCGGCCTCCCCGGCGCCCACCCTGCTGGTCAGGTCCACGGTGGTGCCGGCGGGGACGACGACGACGAGGTGGCCGAAGGCCACGCTGGTGGTGACGGAGACGCTGCGGCCGCCGAGGTCGACCTGGCTCAGATCGACGGTCAGCTGGCCGGCGTCGAGGCGGTAGGCGGGCTGCAGGGCGGAGACGCTCTGAGGGGTGTAGCCGAGGTTGCCCACCCCGCCGGTGAGCGGCTCGGGGACGAGCAGAGCCGCCGCGGCGAAGGGCAGGAGGCAGATGCCGAGCGCGATCAGCCCCCCGGACCGCCCGAATCGCGTGCCGACCACGAGGGTCAGTCCGAGCACCGCGAAGACGATGCCGAAGCCCGTGGCCACGGTCAGGTGGACGACACCGACACTCTGGAGGAGGAGGGCGACGCCGAGGGCGAGGACCACGCCGCCGAAGCCGATGGTGCCGAGCGGGACTCGCGCCGCCGGAGAGGCGGGACCGGGCCACCCGGCCGCGGCACCGAACGCGGGCCCCGCGTAGGCCGGAGCGGTCGGGCTGGCGTAGGAGCGCGGCGAGTAGGGGGTGTAGGAGGAATACGCGGGCGCGGTGTGGGAGCCGTAGGCGGGCGCGGTGTAGGCCGAAGCGCCGGCCGGTGTGGGCCCGGACCCGGGTGCGGAGGAGGAGGAGCCGGACGCCGCCGGGTCCTGAACCGGTGCCGCGGCGAAGGGGGCCGGGGACATCCCACCGGACCCGGGGGCGGTCGCCGCGAACCCGGGACCCGAGCCGGGCACGGACTGCGCGGCCGCCGCGGAGTATCCGGCCGGATGGCTCGCCGGCCACGAGTCGCCGAGCAGGAAGAGCAGGCCGACGCCGATCAGCGCCGCACCCCAGATCAGCCCGGAATTGAAGAAGTGGAAGCTGCCGGCGAGGACCAGGACCGCCGCGATCAGGAAGAGGGCGCCGACGATGATCCGCCCGTCCGGTCCGGCGCCGTGCGGGCGCGGAGGTCCTCCCGAGGACCCGGGAGGCAGGCTGTCGATCTCGGGCATCGCCACCCATGCCGCGATGTAGAGGAGGACGCCCAGCCCGGCGAAGAAGACGAGCACCACGAAGGCGAGCCGGACCCAGATCGGGTCGACGTCCAGGTGGGCGCCCAGCCCCGAGGCGACCCCGGCCACCACCCGGTCGCTGCGGATTCGATAGAGACGGCGAGCGGCCGGCGGCGGGGTCCAGCCATCGACCGGTGGGCTGTCGACGGCCGGCATCACGACCCACGCGACCAGGTAGAGGAGCACGCCCAGGCCGCCCAGGAAGGCGAGGACGACAAAGCCGAGCCGGATCCAGAGCGGGTCCACCTCCAGGTGATAGCCCAGCCCGGAGGCGACGCCGGCAACCACCCGGTCGTTGCGCAGGCGGTGGATCCGCCGGGGGGGTGGGGGCGGCACCGGCCCGCCGGTGGGGGGCACCGCGCCCCAGGACGGGGGCGAGCCGGGGGCGCCGGGGTCCTGCGGACCGGGGGTCTGCTCCATCGTGGATCTCCTGGTTCTGACGACCCCTCACGGGCGCGGGCGGCGGTCGTGACGCCGGTGCCGAGCCCTCGGTCGCCTGCCCAGCGTGGACCTCCCCGCTCCGCGGCGCCATCCGGGGACTCCCTGGAGAATCCCCGACCCGGCGGGGGAGATCTCCGGGGAGGACCCGATTATCGGGACCCCCCGGCACGTGTCACGCTTGACCCGGTGAGCTCGACCTCGGCCACGCACGACCCTCGGGGAGCGGCGGGCGGCCCCGACGGCGCCCACGCCGCCGGCCCGCGCCGCTACCGCTTCCTGGTGCGCAGCGGGCGCGACCGCATCCTCACCGGGACCGCCGCCGGGCTGGCCGAGACCCTCGGCATCGATGCGCTGCTGATCCGTCTCGGGTTCGCCGTGCTCACCGCGGCGGGGGGCGCCGGCATCGTCCTCTACCTCGTGCTCTGGAGCCTCAGCACCGGGCCCGACGCCACCAGCCCCACCGAGGTCGGCCGGCAGCGTCCCCGCAACCGTCAGATCGCCGCGGTGGCATGCATCGTCGCGGGCGGCATGCTCTTCCTCCGCGGAGCCGGCATCTGGTTCGGCGACGCGCTGGCCTGGCCGGTGGCGCTGGCGGCTGCCGGCTCCGCGCTGATCTGGGCCCGCAGCGACGAGGGCGACCGGCAGCGCTGGGCCCGGATCAGCGAGCACCTGCCCGGCAACCCGATGGCGAGCGTCCTCGGGGGCAGGATCTCGCCGCTCCGGATCGCCGGCGGTGCGCTGCTGGTCGCAGCCGGGATGACCATCTTCCTGGTCGCGAACCGGGCTCTGGCGTCGACGCGCACCGCCCTGCTGGTGGTGCTGGTGACCGCGGCCGGGCTCGGCCTGATCCTCGGTCCCTGGATCCTCCGCCTGGTCCGTGACGCCGGCGAGGAGCGCCGCCAGCGCATCCGCTCCGAGGAGCGCGCCGAGATCGCCGCCCATCTCCACGACTCGGTGCTGCACACCCTCGCCCTGATCCAGCGGAGCGACGACCCGGCCGACGTCTCGGCGCTGGCCCGGCGCCAGGAGCGCGAGCTGAGGGCCTGGCTCGACCACCGCCCCACCCCCTCCGACCACCAGGACCTCCGGGGGGCCGTCGATGCGCTCGCCTCCCGCGTCGAGCAGCTCCACCACGTCACGGTCGACACCGTCGTGGTCGGTGACGCCCCGGTGAGCGAGCACGTCGAGGCCCTGCTGCTCGCCTGCCAGGAGGCGGCGATCAACGCCGCACGTCACTCCGGGGCGGCGCGGGTCTCCATCTACGTCGAGGCCGACACCGACGGGATCACGGCCTACGTTCGCGACCAGGGTGCCGGCTTCGACGTGGGCGCGGTTCCGGCCGACCGGCGCGGCATCGCCCAGTCGGTGGTGGGGAGGATGCGCCGCCACGGTGGCACCGCGACGGTGACCAGCCGGCCCGGCCAGGGCACCGAGGTCCACCTCGAGCTGCCGCGGACGGCACCGTGAGGACCACCGGCGCGCGCACCCGGCTCTTGCTGGTCGACGACCACCAGCTCTTTCGCAGCGGGCTGCGCGCCGAGCTGGAGGAGGAGTTCGAGATCGTCGGGGAGGCCGGTGACGTGGACCAGGCGGTGGCGGGGATCACGGCGCTGCGCCCCGACGTGGTCCTCCTCGACGTCCACCTCCCCGGCGGCGGCGGGGCCACCGTCGCCGACGCCATCGTCCGGCGCGGCGCGGGGGCCATCCGCTTCCTGGGCATCTCGGTCTCGGATGCGCCCGAGGACGTCATCGGGGTGATCCGGGCCGGAGCCCACGGCTACGTCACCAAGTCGATCTCCCCCGCCGACCTCGCCGATGCGATCCGCCGGGTGCACGGCGGTGACGCCGTGTTCTCGCCACGTCTGGCAGGATTCGTCCTGGATGCGTTCCGCGGCGAGCTGCCCACCAGCATCGACCCGGAGATGGACCAGCTCACCCCGCGAGAGCGGGAGGTGCTCCGCCACATCGCCCGCGGCTTCACCTACAAGGAGATCGGGGTGCGGCTCAATCTCTCCGCCAAGACGGTGGAGACCCACGTCTCCTCGGTGCTGCGCAAGCTCCAGCTCTCCAGCCGCTACGAGCTGACCCGGTGGGCGATGGACCGGCGGATGATCTGAGCCCCGGCCCGGCACCGGGAGGGACCGGGCCGCGGCCGATGGGTCGATGGTCACGGACGGCAGGGGACGGACGGCGCTGGGCATCGGCTCGGCGCAACCCCGAGAGTAGCGGCGACTCCAACGCGATCTGAGCCAGCTCGAGGAGGAGGCGACCGATGACTGACATCGAGGCGACGGCGCACTGGACGGCGGCCGTCCGCGCCCTGGAGACGGCCCGGCCGGACGCGCTCTTCAGCGATCCGTGGGCGGCCGATCTCGCCGGAGAGGACGGCCTCCGGTGGGCGAGCGGACGCGCCCCCGAGATGCTCGCGCCGATGATCGTGCGCACCCGCTTCTTCGACGACTTCCTGGTCGACGCCTCCGCGGCCGGTCACGTCACCCAGGTGGTCCTGCTCGGCGCCGGCCTGGACACCCGTGCGCTGCGGCTGTCCTGGCCGCCGGGCACGTCACTCTTCGAGGTCGACCGGCCCGAGGTGATGCGCCGCAAGCAGGAGGTTCTCGGTCGCGCCGGGGCATCCGCCGGCTGCGCTCATCACGTCGTCTGTGCGGATCTGAGCGCGGGCGACTGGCCGGACCGCCTGGTCGGCACCGGTCTCGACCCCCACGCTCCCGCGGCCTGGCTCGCCGAGGGGTTCCTCTTCTACCTCGACGGCGAGGCGATCACCGCGCTGCTCGAGCGCATCTCCGGGCTGGCGGCGGCGGCCAGCCGCCTGGGGTTCGACATCCCGGACCGCTCCGTGTTCACCCATCCGATGACCCGGCCCTGGATCGAGATGCAGGCAGCCTCCGGGGCCCCGTGGATCGGGACCATCGACGACCCCGGGGCCCATCTGGCCGCCCTGGGCTGGGAGGCCACCCTGAGCGAATGCGGCGCCGCCGACGCCCACTACGGCCGCTGGCCGCTGCCGGTTGGCGCGGCGGCCGCGCTCCACCTGCCCCGCCACCGGCTGGTGACCGCCCGCAAGCTGACGCCGGCCTGAGCCGGCCCGGCCCGGGACTCCGACCGGCCGTCCGCGCCGAACCGCGGAGGGCCTCAGCCGGCGACGGCCCAGCGCCGCAGCCCGGTCTCCGGGTTCCAGGCCAGCCCGAAACCGCCCTCGCCGAAGACCACGAACCCGGCGGACTCAATGTCGATGGCGAAGCAGTGGTAGCCGGGCTCCTCAGGCTCCCAGTCGATGCGCGCCCGGATGGTGGCTCGGTAGCGATCGCGGCGCTCCGGGTCGCCAACGGGGACAGCCCGACCGTAGAGCTTGAAGTCGCCCTCGGTGCCGTGCCGGTCGGAGACCACGCTGTGGATGGCGCAGCGCGGATCACGGAGAAGGTCGAGTGCCTTCGGCGAGCGCCACATCATCCCCATCATCAGCTCGCCGTCGACGAAGTCCGGCTCCACCGGGCTGATCCGGGGATGACCGTCCTTCCTCAGGGTGCCGACCATGCAGAGCTCCCGTTTCCGCAACCGTTCCTCGCCGAGCCGGGCAAGCTCAGGAGACTGCCGCGCGAAGTCGTCCCAGCGCACACCAGCGAGCATAGTCACGACGCGTCGAGGCGTGGTCCCTTGTCTCGCCGGGCGCTCCCCGAGCGATGCTGTGCCGGCTATGACACCGAGGCGCCGACCGGACGCGACGGCATGGCGGCCGTGTCGAATCCCCGAAAGAGGAGCCACACCGCCAGGACCATCTCCTGGACGCCGATGAGGGCGCTGAGCAGGATCTGGGTGGTGGAGAGCAGCGTGGTGACGCGGAGCATGACAAGCAGGGCACCCGCCAGCGCCAGGCCCGCTCCCAGAAGTCCCCACGCCGACAGCCATCGGGGAACCAGGCGGGTCTGGAAGAGGATCGCGTAATACATGAGGGCGCCCAGGCAGAAGGCGACGACCGCGAGGACGCCGGCCGCGTCCCGCGCGGCCATGGCCAGGGTGCCCGAGGACGGAAGAGCGGCAGCCCCGGCGAATCCCGCTGTCGCATAGTCCTGACCCAAGGTCAGCAGCGACAGCAGGCAGACGATGCCGGCGATGTAGAGCACGGCCTCCATCGTCCGGAAGACGACCGCCCCCAGCGCCAAGGCTTGATGGTGCGGTCGCAGCACGGGATAGAGCCCAATGGCGATGCCGGCGGAGGCGAAGGCGGCGATCAGTTGGAGCAGGCCTCCCAGGGCGATCTGGCCCTGATTTGCATGGACCTCGAGGAGGTCGACCGGCGTTCTCAGCACCGGTGACAGCACGGCGGTGCCCACCACGTCAACGACCGTCGCGATGATGAAGAGCACGCCAACGACGCGGGCGGTCCGCTGGACACCTCGAGCCTCACTCCCCACGGGTCATCTTGCCCCCGATGCCGGACGGAGCGTCTCGGAACGCATGGGCGGGCCGAAGGCGACCTCGGTGATCTCGAACACCGGGTAGCGCTCGACTATCGGTTGGATCTCCTCGAGCGACGCGTCGCGGCTCACCCCGAAGTACCGCTGCGCCTCCCGGGGGTCGGCGCGGCGGCCGCTTCCGTGCAGGTACTCGCGGATGATCGCGGGACGCTCGGCGCCGGGCACCTCGACCAGGGTGACCCTTCGGGGCCGGCCGCGACGGAGGACCACCCGCCCCCCGGCGGCACGCACGTTGCGTACCCACTGCGATTCACCAGCCAGAGCGACCAGATACTCCCTGTCGGCGTGGACGGTTCGGACCAACAAGGTGCGTCGCAGCTGGCCCGAGCGCCGGCCGGGAACCTCCAGCATCACCACGAAATCGGGCACCCAACCGTGCGAGGTCAACAGCCAGCCCAGCCACTGGAGGTGCCGGTACAGGGTGGGCGGGCGCCGGTAGGCGCTCCGGCTCGCGTAGTCGACCGGGGCTATGAGCCCACCGAGCGCCGCTATCAACCGATTGCCATGCGCCTCCGGGTGTGCGGGCGAGCCCGCCGGCGAGGCGTGGCCGGCCGTCGGGCCGGGGTCGTGGCCGATCATCTGGACGGAGCGCCCAGCTCGGGATCGGTCACGCCGAACGCGGGACGGCGGTGGGCGCATCCTCCGCCCCTCCGGCCAGCAGGGAGCCGATCCAGGCCTCGATGGCGGCCCAATCGCGAGCGTCGCGATGCTTCTCCGGGCGCCGGGACGGAGGGTCGACACCCCCGAACACCGCCGTCGCCATGGGCCGGAGCCAGTCCCGCCGGGCGAGCGCCCGGGCGAGCTGCGCTCTCGATCCCGCGAAGGCCTCGGGGGTCGGGTTGCGGGGCCCCATGCCGAAGACGGCGATGCGGAGTCCGTCCAGGTCGGCCCGGTGGCGTTTCAGGAACCGGTGCGCCTCGCGGTGCCAGCGACCGCTGTAGAGAGCACCACCGAGGACCACCAGGTCGTAGCCGTCGACGGCGCCACGGACGTCGCGCGCGGGGACCGTGTCCACCGCCGGGCCGCGCTCGGCGAGGCGGTCAGCGATGAACCTGGCGACCTCCGCGGTGGAGCCGTGCTTCGTTGCGTAGGCGACGAGGACGGTCCGCGGGCGGCCACCGTGGTCCCGCTCAACGGCGCGTCGTCCCTCCGGACCAGACGGCTCGGCGTGCACGTCCACGCACCGGAGCATGGGGCTTCAGGGGCGGCGCCGACAGGGCGGGTCCTCCCGCTCGGCGGCGGGCACTTGGCCTCAGCCGGGCTGGAACGCGACGGGGCGGACGCCAGATCGGCCGCCCGCCGGAGCCCACCGCCAGGGCGGGCTACAGCAGGTTCGCGCCCCTCCGCGGGTAACGGCCGGCAACCGCGCTGATGTCGAGGTCCGGGGAGACGGCCCCCACCTCGCCGATCAGCTCGCGGGTGAGACCGATGAGCGGCGCCGTGCTGCCCGACTGGTGGAAGAGCGTCAGGGCCAGCCCGAGATCCTTGACCAGGTCGCGGACCGCGAAGAGCGTGGGGGTGTGGGTGCCGCGGAGATAGCCCTCGCGGCGCGCGTTGAGCACCGGGCAGAGCCGGGCCGACACCCAGAAGACGTCCTCCGGGTCGAGCCCGGTGGCCTCCCCCGCGCTCTGCAGCTCCGCGGCGGCGAGGATGACCGCGCCGAGCATGCTGTTGGCCACCAGCTTGAGGCGAGCGCCGTTGCCGGCCGCCCCGACGTGGCGGACATCACCGAGGTGCGCCAGGGTCGGGCGGGCCATCTCCACGGCGGCGACCGGTCCACCCACCAGCACCGCGGCCTCACCGCGGAGCACCGCCGTCGGCGGTCCCATGATGGGCGCGTCGAGGAGCGCCGACCCGTGCGCTGCGAGGGCGGGCTCGAGCTCACGGACCACGTCGGGGCCCGCGGTGCTCATCTCCACGAAGACCTGGCCGTGGGCGCCGGCGACCGCCCCGTTCGGGCCACCGAAGGCGCTCCTCACCGCCTCGGGACCGGTCAGGCTGCTGATCACCAGGTCAGCGCCGCCGACCGCCTCCGCAGGGGAACCCGCGGCCGATCCGACCCCGAGGCGCCCGGCCAGCTCCGCCGCCCGGGACGGGGTCCGGTTCCAGAGAGAGATCTCCGCGCCGGCCTGGGCCAGCCGCTGTGCGATGGCGGATCCCATCCGCCCGGTTCCCAGGATCGCTACACGACCATCCATGGCCAGGCCCTCCATTGCCGCGCGATTGTCCCCCGGTCCGCCGGAGAGACACAAACGGGAGCGTCTGCCTTCCTCCCCGGCCGATCGGCATTTCGTGACGAATATTTCGTCACGAATATAGCCTCGGAAGAGGCCTGACGGCAGGCGGCGGCCGTCCGGGGCGGTGGCTGCGTGCGCGGTGACTGCGACCTGGTTGTGCGCGCACCCGGGTGTGCCTACCCTCTGCGAGGTGAGGACACGGCGCGCGTGAGCCACCTCCGCGTCCTCTGGAGAAGGGCGAGGAACCTGGCAGTGCGGTCGACCGCCGCAAGCGGATGCGCGGGCGGCATCGCGCTGGTGCTGATCACCATCGGCGTCCTGGCGACGCTCACCCAGATGGTGTCGCCGAACTTCCTCCTCTGGACCGGCCACCCGGTTCCCGGCCTGAATCTTGGTGGCACCGTCAACTACAGGTACCGTGGGATCGAGTACACCTTCGAGGCGCACGATCGCGCGCAGAACCAGCCGCCGGAACGCGTGACCGTGTATCTGGATCCCAACGACCCCGGGCTGGGGGTCGAGGACAAGCTGTCCACGCGGATCGGCGACGCGGCCTTCGCGCTCACCCCCTTTGCGGCCGCCGCCATCAGCCTCGCGGTGGGATGGGACCGCCAGCGCAGGGCGCGGAACCGCGCCGCGGCCCAGCGCGACCGGGACGGCTACGGATTCGACCCGCGGGCTCTGCGCCGCCACCGCTAGCGATTGCCGTCGGTCCACCAGCAGCCACCGAGGGCGGGCGTGCCCCCGTCGGGACGCTCCGTGGCGCCCGCCATCCGTGCACCCCGAGCTTGGGCGGAGTGCCCGGCGATCCGCCAGTATCAACCCCCCACCGGCCGCTCGTGCTGGACACGGGTTGAGCCCGTCCTGCGCGGACTCATGACGCGGCGTGCTCTATGCTGCTGAAGAGAGTGCGTGCTGGGCGGTTCCCGGCGGTGCGAGCGAGGGGGAGGGGGGCGCGATGCCGAAGCCAGTCACCATTGCCGTTGTGGCGGCAATCCTGGCGCTGAGCGCCGCGGCCTGCGGTGGCTCCAGCTCGCCGGGGTCGACGGCCACCCCCTCGCCATCGGCCACCGCCTCCCCCACCCCGACCGCAACGGTGACGTCCATCGCCACCCCGACGCCCACCGCAACGCCGGTGCCGACCGCCGCCGCGATCTCCCTCACCTGCCCCACGTCGACCACGGTGACCGATGACTTCCAGACCCCGTTGACCGCCCTTCCCCCGGGCGGGGCAGGGGACGCGTTGTTTGTGAACGGAGAGCCCCCTCCCGGCGGCGCCACAGTCAGCCAGTGCACCTACAGCGACGCCGCGATCACCGCGTCCGTCATCGTCCTCCTCGCCACCGGCTACCCTCCCGCCGACTTCAGCACGGCTGAGCAGGACATCACCCACAACACCGTGGGCGGCACCGTGACCGGCACCCAGACCTTCGACCCGGTGAGTGGTCTCGGAGACCAGGCGGTCTCCTATGACTTCACTCTCTCCACATCGTCCGGTACCAACTACGAGTTCGGGACGATCGCGATCCAGGGCACCAACCTGGTGAGCGTGCTGGGCTACGGGACTACCTTCACGCCCGACCAGCAGATGTTCAACACCCTCATCGAGTCACTGCTGAGCTGACACCCAGCGCGACTGTCCAACCCTGCCGCGCCGTGGGCTTGCTGACCGCGGATCTCTTCGCGCGGTCCGGGACGTCGCGGTGCTGCGAGGCATGGTCCGCCAACCGGCGATGCTGTCGACGGCCTCGACCAGCGGCCGGGTGACCGCCCCGCTCGCCCGCCGAGTCCGCACCGTCACGATCGCGCGGCCGGCCGGCGTCGAACTTCACCGCGGGGCCCGGCGCCGGCCGGGTGTGGTCAGGCGCGTGCCGGCTACCCGGTCGCACTCCCCACAGGGCGGGTGATCGCACCCTCGCTCGCCGATGCGACCATCGCGGCGTACTTGGCGAAGGCCCCGGTGGGATAGCGGGCCGGTGGGCGCACCCAGCCGGCCAGCCGAGCGGCGATCTCCGCGCCGGTGAGCTCGACGGAGAGCTCGCGGGAGGCGACGTCGATGCTCACCACATCGCCGTCGCGGAGCGCGGCCAGCGGTCCGCCCAGCGCGGCCTCGGGGACGACGTGGGCGACCATGAAGCCGTGGGTGGCGCCGGAGAAGCGGCCGTCGGTGATCAGGGCGACGGAGTTGTCCAGACCGGCGCCGGCGAGCGCACCGGTCACCGAGAGCATCTCCTGCATCCCCGGGCCGCCGACCGGCCCCTCGTACCGGATGATCACGACGTCGCCGGCCTGGACCTTCCCCTCCCGGACCCCGGCGAATGCCTGGTTCTCGGAGTCGAAGACCCGGGCGGGGCCGCGATGCGCCGTCCTGTCGTGGCCGGCCAGCTTGATGACGCAGCCCCCGGGGGCGAGGTTGCCGCGCAGGATCGCGATCCCCCCGTGGGATCGGACCGGGTCATCGGCGGGCCGGAACACCTCCTGCCCGGGGGTCTCGTGGGCGGCGGCGGCGATCTCCGCCAGGGTGCGCCCCTCGACGTTGCGGGCCTCCCCATGCAGGAGGCCGAGGCTGAGCAGGCGCTGCATCAGCACCGCCAGCCCTCCGGCACGGTGGATGTCGGTGGCGACGAACCGTCCACCCGGGCGGAGGTCGGCGAGGATCGGGGTCCGGGCGCAGATGGTCTGGAAGTCCTCGATGTCGAGCTCCACCTCGGCCTCGGCGGCGATGGCGAGGAGATGCAGCACCGCGTTGGTGGAGCCGCCCGTGGCGGAGAAGTACGCGATGGCGTTCTCCAGGGCCTCGCGGGTGACGATCGAGCGGGGCCGGACGTCCTCGCTCACCAACCTGACGGCCAGCCGCCCGGCGGCCTCGGCGGCTCCCGCCTTCTCCGCGTGGAGCGCGGGCACCCCGTTGGCCCCCGCCGGGCTGAGCCCGAGGAACTCGAGAGCACCGCTCATCGTGTTGGCGGTGTACTGGCCGCCGCAGGCGCCGGCCCCGGGGCACGCCGCCTCCTCCACCGCGCGCAGCTCGGCATCGTCGATCCGGCCGGCGTTGAAGGCGCCGATGGCCTCGAAGACGTCCTGCACGGTGAGGTCATCGCGCTCGCGGAGCCGCCCCGGTGCGATCGTGCCGCCGTAGAGGACGAGCCCGGGAAGGTCCATCCGGCAGAGGGCCATGGCGGCGGCCGGGATGGTCTTGTCGCAGCCGACGATGAGCACCAGCCCGTCGAAGCAGTGCCCGCGCGCCACCAGCTCGATGGAGTCGGCGATCACCTCGCGCGAGACCAGCGACGCCTTCATTCCCTCGGTGCCCATGGAGACGCCGTCGCTCACCGCGATGGTGTTGAACTCCATGGGGGTCCCGCCCGCCGCGCGGATTCCCGCCTTCACCCGTTCGGCGAGGACCCGATGGTTCCAGTTGCAGGGCATGGTCTCGATCCAGGCGTGGCCAACCCCGATGATCGGCCGCTCCAGGTCCTCGCGGCTGAAGCCGATGGCGTGGAGCATCGCCCGGGCGGCGGCGCGGTCGGGGCCGTGGAGCATCACGGCGCTCTTGCGGGGGTGGTCGGTCTGGGTCATGGGCCGGAAGGATACAGGGGGTCCGAGCCCCGGGTGCCGGGCCGCCCCGGTCAGCCGGTGACCACGAACCCGGCCGGGCCCGCGGTCGAGCCGGCCACCAGCCGGAGGTCCGGCAGCGACGCGATGCAGGCGGCGGTCCACGGATGCGGGTTCGCCGGGCCGGCGGTCTGGCGCCCGACGAACACCGCCCGCATCCCCTCGAGGGCGGCCTCGGCCCCGCCCGGGTCGGAGCAGGCCCGGCCGAGGGCGACCAGCCTCCAGTCGTCCGGATACGACGCGGCATAGCTCTTCGGCTCGGCCTCGGCGTCGTGGGTCAGCGCGGTGATCCACTGGCCGGCGTCGATGTCCCCGTCGTTGAGGATCACCGATCCGGAGGGGATCTCGGTCGCGAGCCGCTGGATCACCGCGACGTCCTCCGCTGAGACCTGCACCTGGGAGGAGGCGTTCGACGACACCGCCGCGGCGGTGCCGATGGCGCCGGCGAGCAGTCCGCCGGCCCCGATGACCCCGACCACCGCCATCGACCAGGCCGCCGAGCGCCGGGGTGGTGCCGCCCCGGCACGGCCGGCGAGCTTCGACGCCAGCCCGGCCACGCCGACCGCCCCGATCGCCGCGATCGCGGGGACCGCGAAGAACTCCATCCCGGAGAGCCGATCGACGCTGCCCCACGGGTAGATCCGTGACCAGAGCGGATGGAGGAGCTGCGGGCCGGCCACATCGAGGACACAGAGGACGGGGAGCAGCGCCGACACCAGCAGCCACCGCCCGCGCCGCTCGGCCACGGCGACCAGCCATCCGGCGCAGACCAGGACCGCGGTCAGGATCGGGAGGGCCCAGCCGGCGAACGCCTGGAGGGCGGCGGCATCCTGGAAACGCAGGCCCGCCAGGTAGCCGGCGGCCTCGTCGACCGCCGCACCGGACGGACGGCCGGCCGGGATGGCGGGGGCCCGGGCGAGCAGGTAGCCGGCCAGCGCCCCGAGAACGACCGCGGCCAGGACCGCCGCGGCACCCTCGAGGGCGGCTCGCCGGCGCCGCAGCAGGAGCGCGGCCCAGAGGGGCAGGCCGATGACCACCGCGGTGGGGATCTCGGTGCCGTGGATCACCCAGATGGCGAGGATCAGGGCGCCCGCCGTCACCGCGCCGGTGCGCACCCGGATCCCCTCCAGGCAGCGGGCGACCGCCAGCACCAGCGGGACCACCAGCGTGGAGTCGACCAGGTACGGGTAGTCTCCGAAGGCCACCCAGCGCGCTGGGAAGATAAGGCCGAGGCAGAGCAGGGCGGCGAGGGCCGCGACCCTCCGATCCGCGACCGCCCGGTACGCCAGCAGCGCAACGCTGAGGGGAAGCAGCAGCAGGCTGATCAGGGCCAGGGGCAGCATCACGTTCGCCGGACCCCCGGCGCCGATCTCGGACGCCAGCGCGGCGGTCGCCTCGAAGGCGGTCTGGGTCCGATCGAACCCCGAACCGCTCGCCGGGATCGGGATCACCGGAAGGACGTCGCGATCGTCGACGATGCTCGCTGCGATCGCCCCGTGCACCGCGGGGTCGGTGGACGGGGGCAGGGCGCCGCCGCTCATCTCAGCCGCGCTGATGCCGAAGAGGACCACGCCCGCCACCAGCGCTGCCAGGGCGACCCTCCACCCCGGCCCGGGGTCGTCAGGTGCGCCGGCCGCGGCCCCCGGTGGCGTCCGACGCTGGCGCACCAGCGCCGCCGCGATCAGCACCGCCAGGACGGGGACGACCGTGAGCGGCATGAAGCCGGCGTGGAGCAGATGGAGGACGAGCCCGGTGACCCCGACCGCCGCCGCCGAGAACCCCGGTGCGGCGGCGAGTCGCTGCAGCCACGGGAGCCGCGGATCGATGAGGGTCGCGACCGCCAGCCCGGGCACGGTCCCGAGCAGCAGAACGATGGGGAGGGCGCGGAGAAGCTGGTCGAGCGGCACCGCGCTGATTCTCTGTTCGAGTCCGAGCGGTGGAGGGGCTCGGGGCTGAGATGTCACGGTTCGGTTACCTTCCTTCACCCCCCTCATCACCCAGCCGGCGTCCGGGCATGGAACCCTCGCGATCGAGATGAGTCTCAGGGCACCGACCCGCAGCGGCGGCCGGGGACGCGGCGGATCGGTTTCCGGGGCCGCCCTGAGCTGCCTGTCCCTGGCGGCACTCGGCGTCGGTCTGATGCAGGCGATCGGCTACCTGACCGACACCGCGCTCCTCCTCGTGATCCTCTCGCTGGTGCTGGCGGTGCTGGCGCTGCGCTCCGGGCTGAGGATGCCCGGCCGCGGCTGGTGGGTCGCGACCACCGTGATCGCCGGCCTCACCAACCTGCTCTATCCGCAGCTGGGAGGGCCATTCGCGTATCACGTCGGCGGCCAGATCGCGCTCACCCTGGCGCTGACCGCGATGGCCGGAGCCGCGTGCGCGCTCCGCTCCGGGCGTGCCGCCACGGTGCTGGTGGCAGGCGCGGGGCTCTGCCTGCTCGCGCTGATGGCGGTCACATCGACCTGGGGGCTGGTCCGCATCGATGTCTTCACCGCCGTGACCGGAGCCACCAGGGCGCTCCTCCACGGGGCCAATCCCTACAGCCCGGTCTTCAACATGCGGCTCCCGCAGTACCCCTGGTGGGTGCATGCGCACTTCGTCTACGGCCCGATCGTCCCCTTCCTCTCGGCGCTCGGGTGGCTGGTCGGTGACGTGCGGGTGAGCTGCGCGGCCGCGCTGGCGGTCACCTTCCTCGGCCTCTGGCTGCTCGCCCGCCAGGGTGGACACCGCCTCGATGCGCACCGCATCGTCGCCCTCGCCATCGCCTCGCCGCTCAACGTCGGGATGGTCACCCGCGGCTGGGTCGAGATCTACATCGTCGCCGGCGTGGTCCTCTGGCTGGCCCTGCGCGGCTCCCGCCGGCGGCTCGCAACCGTCTCCCTCGGCGTCGCGATGCTGGTCAGCCCGCTCACCCTCCTGATGGTGCTGCCCGGCTTCATCTGGTCGCGGCGGGCGCGCCGCGAGGTGGCGGCGGCCGTCATCGGCGCCGTCGTCTTCGCCATCCCCTTCGCCCTGATCACCGGGGTCGGCGCCTTCCTCTCCGACATCGTCGGCTTCCAGCTCTCCATGCCGATGTGGCCCACCGCCCTGACCGTGACCGCCTTCGCCTGGCAGTCCTGGCACCTGGCGCTCTCCTCGCTGGTCACCGGAGCGGTGGTGCTGATCGCGGTCGCGGTGATCGCCTGGCGGGGACGTCCGGCGCAGCTCGGGGAGGTCGCCGTCCAGACCGCGGTGCTGCTCCTGGCCACCTTCCTCTTCGCCAAGTGGGCGTTCTTCAACGAGTACTTCATGGTGTCGGCGCTGCTGCTCGCCGGGCTCGCCGGCGCCGAGGTCGCGCTCCCGGTCGCCGACGTCGCGCTGCCCGATCCCCGCAACCTGCGCCGCCTGGCGCCGCGAGCCACTCCGCGGGTGAGCGCCGGACCGGTCGTGGACGCCACCTCCGCCCCCTTCGGCTGAGCATCGGACGTGGAACCGGTCGCCGGCGTCGCCTCCACCCCCCTCGGCTGAGCACCGGACGTGGAACCGGTCGCCGGCGTCGCCTCCACCCCCTCGGCGGAGCACCGGGACCGGTCGGGCGGCCCGCGGGCGCTCCGGACCCGGCTCACGATCGTCACCCGATTTCGGTTGACGCCGCAACCGGCCGCAGGGTATGCTCCGGGGCCACGATGACCTACGTTCCGGTTCTGGTACTGCTGCTGGGCCTGCTCCTGATTAGGAGCGGGGCTTCCAGGCTTCAGGCCGGGACGGTGCGCACGTAGGCCACCAGAACAGACCGGAACAAGCCAAGGGGCCCCCTCCCACGAGGGGGCCCCTTCTTTTGTGTCCGGGTCGGATCAGGAGGCAGAGGCATGAGCAGCAACGGACAGGGACCGAGCCCGCGGCCAGGGGTCGGCGAGCCACGCCGCCCGGGCCGGGGCCATGGGGCGCGCCGGCGCGACGCCGGCTCGCCGTGGGGCCTGCTCGCGGCCGCCTCTCATCGCGATCGGGGCGCGATCCCGGTGGCCCCGGGACGGCGGGAGAGGGGGTCCTCCTGGACCGTCCGCCGGGCCACCGCCGCCCGGCAGGCGAGGTTCAGCCACGACCTTCCCGGTGCCGACTTCGTCCTCCAGGCCATGCAGCGGGCCTTCCAGTGACCGCCACCCCGACGTTGACCACCGCGGCCCCCGCGCCACCGGTCGCGAGCCCCGACGGCTCGACCCCCCGCCGCCTCACCGGTGCCGAGATCTGTCTCGAGTCCCTGATCCGCGAGGGTGTCGACACCATCTTCGGCTACCCCGGCGGGGCCAACCTCTGGATATACCGCCGGCTCCCCCAGTACCCGCAGCTCCACCACATCCTGGTCCGCCACGAGCAGGGGGCCGCCCACGCCGCCGACGGCTACGCGCGCAGCCGGCGCGGCGCGGTGGGGGTGTGCTTCGCGACCAGCGGACCGGGAGCGCTCAACCTGGTCACCGGGCTCGGCACGGCCTACGCGGATTCCGTCCCGGTGATCGCCATCACCGGTCAGGTTGCCGTCGCCGCGATCGGCACCGACAGCTTCCAGGAGTCGGACGTGATCGGCTCCACGATGTCGGTCGTGAAGCACTCCTACCTGGTCACCCGGGTCGAGGACATCGCCCCCACCATCAAGGAGGCCTTCCACGTCGCCCGCTCCGGCCGT
>Ga0187875_10000983_pt1 | contig 22539 bp, 20 predicted proteins | sample June2016WEW_17_1_2_FD_132978 | JGI IMG/M metagenome (GOLD analysis project Ga0187875, IMG submission 132978) | Peatland microbial communities from SPRUCE experiment site at the Marcell Experimental Forest, Minnesota, USA - June2016WEW_17_10 | ecosystem: Environmental > Terrestrial > Soil >...
AAATCCACTTGCGTATCTCTGCTCGAACTCTCCCCAACGTTGGTTCCCAAATCATCCGCCCGCACGCGATCGGAGTGCGGGGGCTCGAGGTTCGGAGTACTTCCCTTCGTAGAGGAGCCATTCTCCGGGGCTGAAGTGGCAGGAGAATCCTCCGGAAATGGATTTCTCTGCTCGGAACTTGTTGCCGGGTTTCCGCTTCCAGAAGGTGGAGAAGACGGTGGCGAGGGCTTCGGGGAATCTTGCTGGCCCAGCGCCACGCCACTCAAGCACAAGAATAATGCTACCCAGAACCAACTTCGCATAGCCTAATCTTACCGCGCCTCGAGCATATAGGTATTACCGAAAGAAATTCTATTGGTCGCGCAGCGAAAAAATGGGCCGCCCTTGGGGGGGAGCGGCCCGTTGCAAGTCCTCTGGGGGGAGGAAAAACTGATCTCAAATTCTTACATCGACGACGGATTATTCTGACTCGCCGGGGTCGTAGCCGGCGGATTCGTATCTCCGACTGTATTGGTCATCAGGCGGACATCCACCCGGCGATTGTCGGCGCGGCCCTGTTTGGTCTTATTCGTCTCGACCGGCTTGTCCTTGCCCAATCCGATCACATAAATCTTGTGGGCTGGAACATTGTATTTCGTAGCCAGATATTGAATGACCGAGTTCGCCCGTCGCTGGCTCAGATCGTAGTTGTACTCCGCCGAACCGATCGAATCGGTGCTGCCTTCCAAGGTAATGATGTATCCCTTGGTCGAAGCGATGCTACCCGCCATCTGATCGAGAGCTGTTTTCGACTCGGGCGTCAGATTATCCTTGTTGAATCCAAATTTCACCGAAGTTTCGGCCACCGGACGATAGTTGTCCAGATTGGCCACAGTGTTGGTCAAGACACCTACACGACCATTAGCTGCATCTGCCATTTGCTGAGCAGAGGCTGCATTCTGGCTGGCTGCCAGCGCCTTCTGGTCAACTTCCGCCGTCTTGGTGTTCACCGCTTGGATCCCGGCTTGGGCCCGCGCGTCCACATCCTTGATATCTTTGCTGTTCTTCGCCGTCATATCATCAAGTTCGTTGGTTTTATTGATCAACGGCGTCGTTTGCTGCTTTACGTAGTTCTTGGTGCTACAGCCGATGGTGGCTGCCATGCTGGCTGCGAGTAGAAGTGTCAACGAAGTGCGGTTCATATTGGAAAAGGCTCCTTAGAGTAGCTGTCTTAGCGCGCCTGGGAAACTCTCCGCGCGCTTACCTGCGTTTGCAGACCTTGGGCATCTCGACACTGCCTGCGCTTTCCGTTCTTACTTGTGCACGAGACGTGCCAGTTTCCCGCATCCACACCGCCGCTTACAAGTATATAAGGTTTCAATGGTTTGGGGGAGTCTCCCAGTGAACCACCATTAACTGGAATGGCTTCCAGCCGCGCAAACCCCACATGACGAATGGAAATTTTATATAGTGGCTCTGCCACCGCCACTATCGATGCCCGCAATACATCGGCCAATTACTTCCAGATGTCCGTGATTGGGGCAGCATCGCGATCACCCGCAGCCAAGGGCTCTAGGCCAAAGTTATCTTCAATCGTCCGCAAGACATTGTAGTGCGTGTAATGGCGGTCAAGCACTTTAGGATCCTGTTGACTGGCTTCCTTCACCATGTCGCCGAGAAACAATGTGAAAATCCGGTTGTCGGCATTATGGTCGGACTCGTCAAAAGTCACGATCACGAGCGTGTCTTTGCGCAGCCTCTCGGGAAAAGTCTTGTCGAGAAACTTGTGCAGCCACTCCGCCGCCACGTGCACGTTCGTGTTGTGCCCATCGTTATTCATGTTCGGCGAGTAGAACGAATAGGCCACCAGCCCCGCTTTCACGTCCTTCACGAAGAAGTTATTGTCCCCTAAAAGATTCTTGCCCTTGCTGGAATCAATTCTCACCACGCGGTCGCACCATTTTTCCTGCACTTCCGCAAAGCTCAGGAAGGGCACGTGCCGCCGAACATAATCGCCTGTCTTGCCCTTGGCCGCGCGCTGGCTGTCAATCCGGTAGGGGCAATTTCCTTCCGGCAACTCCTCGGCATAATTTTTGAAGTCGAGGCCGCTGGCGATCAGGCGATCCGCAATGGTTTTGTGAGCCGCGTCATTCGGAAAGTTAATTTGACGGTCAGCGAGCAACCGGCCGCGTCGATGGACTCCAAAGTCTGTTCCCGCAATCATCGCCAGATAATTCGGATATGAAGGATGGAACAACGCATGAAAGTTCGAGAAACTGGCTCCGCGGGCGGCGAGATCAGCCAGATTTTGATCCTTTACAGCAACTTCGTAGTCGCCGTTTTCGAGCACAATGATGACGACCTGGTCAAAGTGGTGAGCGCTGGATTTCACGCCAGCCGCCGCAGCAGCATTACCCGTCTTCTGCGCTCGGGTCGGCGCAGCCTCCGCTTTGTCCGGTTGCCCCGACAGCGGCGCCTGTGCAGCGCACAGCAGCGTTCCAACCGCGACCGATGCCGCGAAAACCAAGATCCGGCAAAAGTCTAACCGGGCGCTGAGCGCTGCTTGCATGTAGCATCCCAGAAACAAATGGCACCTCGCCTCATCGAATAGAATACAGATACCATCGCATGGACCTGCTGCAAAAGATCCGTACCATCCCGACCGAACCCGGGGTTTATCTCTATAAGAACGCCGCGGGCGAAGTCATCTACGTGGGCAAAGCGAAGAATCTGCGCAGCCGTGTCGGAAGTTATTTTCACGAAGGCCGCTGGGAAGACTCTAAGACCGGAACCCTGATTCGGGAAGCGGTCGACGTTGATTACATCGTCGTCCGCAACAACAAAGAAGCGTTGGCCCTTGAAAATAATCTCATCAAGCAGCGCAAGCCACGTTTTAATATTCTGCTGCGCGACGACAAGACCTACCCGTACGTGAAGCTCACGCTGGGCCAGCGGACGCCGCGGGTTTATGTAACGCGCCGTCTGCGCAAGGACGGCAGCGCTTACTACGGGCCGTACTTCCCTGCCAATCTCGCTTATCGCATCGTCGACCTTATTCACCGCAACTTTCTGATCCCCTCGTGCGAGGTGGATCTCACCCGCTTTCATCCGCGCCCTTGTCTGCAGTACTACATCAAGCGTTGCCTGGGCCCGTGCGTACAAGGGTTGACCACGCCTGAGAGTTACCAGGAAGCGGTGCGCGACGTAAAGTTCTTCCTCGAAGGCCGGCCAACGGATCTGGCTCGTTCGCTGCACGACCGTATGGAGCAGGCCGCCGCGGCGGAAGAGTACGAACGCGCCGCACGCTACCGCGATCTGATCTCGACGGTCGAGCAGTTGCAGGAGCGCCAGCGCATCGCGGCGGCGGAAGGCGACGACGCCGATGTCTTCGGTTATCACTGTGAAAACGGCATGATCGCTGTAAATTTATTCCACATGCGCGGCGGACGCGTGGTCGATCGCCGCGAATTCTTCTGGGAAGATCTGCCGGAATCCGCAGCGCCCGCTGAGGCGGAGCCTTCCACGACTCATGTGGGGACAGCCGCCCCTTCAGCAAGAGGGCAGGCTCCCGCCTGGCCGGTCGAGCAAAGCTCGGCTGTTTCTCCTGCCACGGACCCTTTCAACCCTGGTGAATTCTTTTCCGCCCTGCTCAAACAGCTCTATATCAGCCAGCCTTACGTGCCGCGAAATTTGTACGTGCCGGTTGATTTCGAGGATCGAGAGACTCTGGAAGACTTGCTCTCCGAGCAGATCGCGGGCTCCGATCCTCGAGCGGCAAGGGTTCATATTCTGGCGCCGCAGAGGGGCGACAAGCGAGCCTTGCTCGATCTCGCCGGAACCAATGCCAAGCAGTCTTATGATCAGCGCTTTCGCGTGCTCAAACCCAACGCCAAAGTTATCCAGGAAGAACTGCAGGAAGTTCTTAGCCTTCCCGAACTGCCGCAGCGCATCGAGTGCTTCGATATCTCACATATTCAAGGTGCAGAAACCGTGGCGTCGATGGTGGTCTGGGAAGACGGCAAGATGCAGAAATCGGATTACCGGAAGTTCATTATCCGCACGGTTGAGGGCGTGGACGACTTCGCTTGCATGCGCGAAGTGGTCACGCGTCGGTACAAACGCCTGCAACAGGAAGAGAAGGCCATGCCCAGCCTGGTACTGATCGATGGCGGCCTTGGCCAGTTGCATGCGGCCGCCGAAGCCCTGGAAGCGCTGGAGATCATCAACCAACCGCTGGCTTCAATCGCCAAACGCGAAGAGATACTCTACGTTTACGGGCAGCAGAAAGATCCGGTGGTTCTCGATCACCATTCCCCCGTGCTGCATCTCATTCAACTGATCCGGGACGAAGCACATCGCTTCGCCGTAACCTTCCATCGTAAGCGCCGCCAGATACGGGACCGCTCCACCGAGTTGAGAGAAATCCCCGGCGTGGGCGAGAGCACGACGCGGCGGCTGCTCGAACATTTCGGCAGCCTGCAGGCAGTCAAGCAGGCAGACGCAGCGGCGCTATCGGCGGTCGTTACCCGGGTGCAAGCGGAGGCGATCAGCAATCACTTTCGAAAATAGTGGATTGATTTCGATCTGTCGTCACTGCTTCGCCGTGGAATTCGCATTTCCCATATCGAGGACAAGCTTCCAACTTCCGTCACGCTGTTTCTTCCAGATGCTGGTGTAGTTTCCGTTCTCAACGATAGGCTTGCCATCTTTACCAACGGCGCGGAATTCGAAGGTGCCGTAGGTGTAGCCAAGGTCGCCGGCGGCGGAAATATCGGCGCCGACCGGCTGCCATGTTAGTTGGTTGTTCTTGTCGTCGAGAAATCCCATAGTCTTGGCGATCTCTATTTTCCCGGTAATGATGGCCGCGCCGTTGGGCACCTCGACAGCGTCGTCAGCGTAGTAGGACATGTATCCGGAAGATCCGCGTGCGGCCGCAGCCTTCATGAACTCCCCTTCCAACTGCCGCAGCGTGTCTGCAGTGGCTTTGTCCGACGCCTTTGCGAGGGGATGGATCTTTGGCACGATCACCACCGCAACCAGCAGCGTGAACGTAAGAATCAGCGGAAAAATCTTCACATGTCCTCCAAATGCAGCGAACATTTTACGCGCAGCGGCGTCTTCGAGCGAGGGGGACGTCGGCTTCTTCGGCTTCTGACTTATTGCTAAACCTCTCTAGAACTGACCTGTGACGTCTTTCTATCCCTCGGTTCCAACGGGCCATGCCCTGGAGAGTGTACCCACGGCATCTTGGAAGGCCGACGGGTTCATTGAGAAGATGCTTGAATCCCTTATCTACATGAAACTTCGCCCCTGGATCACCGCCGCCGTGTTCGTGATATTGCTGGTCGCCGCCGTCGCGGGATTGCTGCGCACGCGACCGAGCGCTCAGGCTCCTGAAGCCGAGGACGCTGCCAAGGCTCCTTCCAAACAATTTCTCTCCGCGAACGTGACAGCCCCGCATCCTCTTGTGGATCAGCGCCCGTTGCAGACCGCTCGCCGCATGGCGGCCACGGCAGCGACTCCAGAAGAACAGGCCCTGGCACACCAAGCCGAAAAAGTTGCCGACCACGAGGTGGATCTGGCTTTTTTCGATGCTCTGCGAACTGCGGAAGAGAATCCTCCAAAGCTCAGTACTGAAGCCGCTCAGCTTGCGGATCGAAAGAGCAAAGCCGCATTCACGCTGAAGGAGGACCAGGTAAACATCTCCCTTTTGACGCGCAAGCTGGCCGCCGCCCCGAATTCGCAAAAAGATAATCTGCAGGATCAGATCGACGTTACCAAAGCGCAAATAGATCTCGATCAGGACGAGTTTGATGACGCGTCGGAGGAATTGGAGCGAGCCGGTGGTGATCCGCAGTCGAAGATCAAGCGACTAAAGGCGGAGCACGATAGCAGTGACCATAGCGCCACCCAGGCAGCATCCGCGGTGAACGCTTACGAACTCGATTACCAGGCGCGTACCATGCTGACGGCTTTCCGCACGTGGGAGGCGTTGCGAGAAAAAAAGACTCAGCTCGAACAGGCGCTACAGGAAACCAGTGCCAAGGCGGCGCGACTCAGCCACCGGCACGACACTCTGGCTTTGCAGGTGGAAAAGGAAAAGGAAGATCGGGAGGCCGGCAAACAGCAGGCTCGGGGCTTTGCCACGACCGCCAAAGCAGGCAGCCGCGAAGAGTCGAAGGCGGCGGCGCAGACCGCACTCGGCGCGCTGAAGCAATACAGCCGCGACCAGAAGAATTTGGCTGACCTGGGCCGCCGGGTGCAAGACCAAAAAGAGCTGGGTGACATATACACGGCCTGGATCTCATTGGTCGAAACGCGCGAACACGCCGCACTGCACAGCCAGATTGAATGTTTTCTTTGGATGCTCCTGGTAGCACTTGCCGTATACCTGTTGGGTCGTCTAATCGACCGGCTGTTCTCCGGCATGAATGCGGAAAACAAACGCATTGACACATTGCGCGCCATCGCCAAGCTGGCAGCGGAAATAGCGGGCGCAATCGTCATCGCGTTGATCGTCTTTGGCATGCCTAGCCAGACAACCACGATTCTCGGCCTTGCGGGCGCGGGACTTACGGTCGCCAGCAAGGATGTAATCATGGCATTTTTTGGATGGTTCCTGCTGATGGGGCGCAACGGCATACGCGTCGGCGATTGGGTGGAGATCGAAGGAGTAGGCGGAGAAGTCATCGAGATTGGATTGCTGAAAACAGTTTTGCTCGAAACCGGAAATTGGTCAGACGCTGGTCATCCCACCGGCAGGCAGGTTTCTTTCGTGAACAGCTTCGCCATCGAAGGTCACTATTTTAATTTCTCGACTTCTGGTCAGTGGATGTGGGATGAACTGCAGCTTACGATTGCCGACCATCAGGATCCCTACGCCGTGATCGACGAGTTGCAGAAGCTCGTTTCCAAGGAAACAGAAGCGAACGCGATTAAAGCCGAGGCGGAATGGCAAAACACGAAAACGCGTTACCACGTACAAGGTTTTTCAGCCGAGCCCGCCATCAGTGTTCGCCCGACGGGCTCGGCAGTGGAAATCCGCGTTCGCTACATCACGCGTGCCTATGAACGGCACGAAACGAGGAAACGCCTATACGAAGCCTTAGTGGGGTTGCTGCATGGCAGGCGCGAAGAAGTTTTGCGGTAGCGCTCCAATGATGGACGCGCCCCTCATCGATAGACGAGAATCGGGTATTCTGCTTTTGGCTTTGCCAATATCGACTTCATGTCAACCGAAGGGAATTTTGGAACGCTCGTTGTAACCGGCGCGAGCCGAGGAATCGGCGCGGCTATCGCCAAACTGGCCGGTGCGCGAGGATATTCGGTTGCCGTGAACTATGCGACGGGAAAGGCCGAGGCGCAAGCGGTCGTAGAGCAGATCGAGTCCGCTGGTTCGCATGCCTGTGCAATTCAAGCGGATGTATCACGGGATGAAGATGTGATCCGGCTCTTCGAAACTGCCGAGCGCGAACTAGGCCCGATGAAGGCGCTGGTCAACAATGCGGCCATCACCGGCGGATTTTCACGAGTGGACTCGGTCCCGGCGACGGCGGTTGCGCGAGTCATGGCGGTAAATGTTACGGGGAGCGTTTTTGTGTGCCCGCGAGGCCGTGCGCCGCATGTCAACCCGGCACGGAGGAACGGGCGGCGCCATTGTGAACATTTCTTCCCGCGCAGCGCGCACCGGCTCGGCTGGTGAGTGGGTTCATTACGCGGCATCGAAGGGCGCGATCGATAGCTTCACGATGGGGCTCGCGCGGGAGGTCGCGACCGAAGGGATCTGCGTGAACGCGGTGGCTCCCGGGCTAATCGAAACCGGATTGCATGCCGCAAACGGCGCCCCCGACCGGTTGCAGCGACTGGCCGCAACCATTCCCATGCAACGGGCGGGCAAGCCGCTGGAAGTTGCCGAAGGCGTGCTCTGGTTGCTCTCGCCGGCTGCTTCTTACACGACAGGCGCTATTTTGGAAATCGGTGGCGGGCGTTAGTTGCTCGCGGATTTGTTTCCTCTCTCTCGATCCTCGAACTCCGGCGCAAGTAAGCTTTGATTTTCTCGGGCAAACGCGAGGCGTGCAGAATATCGCGCAGAAGCGCTGGGGGAAGAGCACTGCCGAACTCCAGAGCGCAGGCCAGCGGAGTATGCTGGCTGCGCAACAGCGCCATGCGGATCTCGCGCCGCGCCGACCACTTGGGGTGATGGCACGCCGCCCCGACAAAAGCGGATGTAGCGTTCGGGCGAATGATTGCCCGGATGACGTCTGCTTCAGTCAGGCGCGAATTTTCTAGAGCGGTGTGTGCGACCCGGAATTCCTTGTCGAGCAGCAATGCGGCGGCGACGGCTTGCGATCCGCGCCGGGCGAGCGTTAGGCGTTCCCCCAGCGTGACGGAGTCCAGGCGCGCGATGAGTTGCTGGTCGGCCGCATGTTTCAAATCGGCTGCGACCGCCGTGTGCAACGTAAAGCTCATGAGATCGAAAGTATAGAACTGGCGAATCAGCCGAAGCACCAGGTGTCTCGGTGCGCGGGGATGAGCGGCGAGTGCCAGTGCTACCTTTCGCGACTTCATCGCCGCGTCGTTTTGGCTGAGTTGCTCGAGGATTTCGGGCAGTAGGTCGCGGCTCTTGAGCAGAGCGATGGCGCGATCCTGGTTCAGCGGGATGAGTTCAGGAAGGCGATCGCCCGGGGCAGCTACATTCGTCCCGTGGTGTTCCGCTACGGGTGCGTGAGTTCTCTTCGGTTGGCTTCCCTCTAGCATGGGTTGGACTTCGTATGGACTATGCCACCGATAACGACGACCTTCGCGCTAATTGCAATGCGCCGTGAACCGGTTCGACCACTTCCGAATTCAAAATGACTTGGAGGTGCGCCGTACGAATTGCATTGGAGAAAAACTCGCGAACCATCGGCGCATAACGAAAGACTCCGCCCGCCATGGCCACCGGAACCGCGAAGTGCGGGTCAGGGAAAAGGCGCCGTACCACAAGATCGGCGAGCCGAGCGAGTTCCCTTCCCGCTTGCGTGAGAAGGGATCGCGCCAGTTCATCTCCGGCTTGGTTTGCTGCTAGAACCGCCGGGAAGAGTGCGGCACAATCTGCGTTGGCATTCGCGGTGCGCGCTAACTGCTCGAAGGACTCCAAATTCCAGATGGGCTTCATCTCAGCGAAGAGCCGTGAGGCCTGCTCGGCGGTTCGATCGTCTGGTGATTGACCCTGCGCCGATTCATCCGCTGCGCGCAGTACGGCTGCGGCCGCGGCGCGGCCGATCCAGTGAGCCGAGCCCTCGTCGGAGATGGCGAAACCCCATCCTCCGGCGCGCGCAGTCTTTCCATTCGCATCACGACCGAAAGCAATCGATCCGGTGCCGGCGATCACAATCAGGCCCGGTTCTGAACCGAACGCGGCATGCAGAGCAATCTCCATATCTCCCACGACTTCAATTTTGCCAGGGATTACTTCTGCGATAATTTCTTGTATAACATTGGCAATTTCTTTGCGTCCGGCGCCCGCTGCACCCATGCAGGCACACTGCAATTCCCGCGGATCGATTTTCGCAGCGTTGCAGGCTTCGGTGATGGACTGGTGCAGCGCCTTGCGCGCGCCACTTTCTCCGACGCGTGTGATGTTGCTGGGGCCAGAAACCGCCGAGGCTAGAACTGTGAACTCGTCTCCCACGGCGCAAATGGTCTTGCTGCCACCGCCATCAATACCCAGGTAATAGGCCACGCGTTATTTCTATCACAGCAATTCTGGGTTCACGTTGTCGGTTGGCAAAGATTGGCTTCCGCCAGGTTCTCAGACTCTCACTCGCGCGAAATCCCGGCTGCGGCCATAATGGCAATGCACCGGCAGAACGCATGGGTCTCGATAAACTCGATCTGGCGATTATCGCGCTTTACCTGGTTGGCATCACTCTTTTCGGACTGCGTTTTCGCAAACGGCAGCGCTCGCTGCGCGATTACTTTCTCGCGGGACGCGATATTCCGTGGTGGGCCATCGCCCTTTCCATCGTTGCGGCCGAAACCAGCACGCTCACCATCATCAGCATCCCCGGGCTTGCCTACGATACCAACCTCACGTTCTTGCAAGTGGTGATGGGATACGTACTGGGGCGCGTGGTGATCAGTTTCGTATTGTTGCCACATTATTTTCGCGGCGATCTTTATACGGCGTATGAATTAATCGAACGCCGCTTCGGGCGGGGATTGCGCTCGCTGACTGCCGGCCTGTTCCTGTTGACTCGGACGGCGGCGGAGGGCGTGAGAGTTTACGCCGTGTCGATCGTAGTGGCGATCGCCCTGGGGACCGGAGAAGTGGGATCCATAGCGATCATTACTGTATTGACGCTCATCTATACATTCGAAGGTGGACTGACGGCTGTGATCTGGACCGACGTGGTGCAGACCGTCATTTATGTCGGCGGGACGCTGGTCGGACTTTGGACGATCCTGCATCTTGTGCCCGGAGGATGGAGCGCGATCCATGCCGCCGCCGCCAGCGCCGGCAAACTCAAGGTGTTCGACTTCACCCCGAGCTTGTGGGTTCCTTACACATTCTGGGCTGGCGTGATCGGCGGGGCCGCCTTTACTACGGCGAGCCATGGCACGGATCAACTTTTTGTACAGAGACTGCTCGCCGCGCGCGGGCAGAAGCAGTCCACGGTAGCGCTCATTTCAAGCGGAGTTGCAATTCTGTTTCAGTTTGCGTTGTTCCTGATGGTAGGAGTTATGCTCTGGGCGTTCTATCGCGTGCCCTCGGCTACATTCGGAAAGCCCGATCGAATCTATCCCACGTTCATCGTGAGGGAGATGCCTCACGGTATCTCTGGACTGCTCATTGCAGCCATCTTAGCGGCCGCCATGTCGAACCTGAGTGCGGCGCTCAACTCGCTTTCCTCCAGCGCGATTATGGATTTCTATGTGCGCCTTCGGCCGCAAGCTGAGGAGGTAAAACGCATGCGCCTGTCGCGCATGGCCACATTCTTTTTTGCGATCGTGCTATTTGCCTTGGCCGTCATTTCCTTGCACAAAGCCGGCCGCGTTGTTGAAGTCGGGCTACAGATTGCATCGGTGGCGTATGGCGCGCTGCTGGGCGTGTTTTTGCTCGGCGTGTTAACTGAGAAGGCCAATCAGCGCGGAGCCGTGCTGGGCATGCTTTTCGGATTCAGTGTCGACCTATATTTGTGGCGTTGGACGCATGTGCCGTGGACGTGGTGGGTGCTGATCGGGACGTTAGTCACCTTTGGAGTGGGGTACGTAGCAAGCTATGCCGCGCAGGAGTAGTCTTTTCGTCGCGGCCTCTGCGGCATTTTTGCGCGAGCTTTGCAGTTAATAAGCTCTTGATCTTCTTAGCAACCAGACAGGGCCGCTCGCGTATACTTGCACCCTTTGCCCATGGCAGATCTCGTACAGCAAACTGCTCGGCGTCCCGAGCTCGTCCGCGATCTAGGTGTCAGCCACGCATCGGCCGTGGTTATTGGGACCATCATTGGCAGCGGAATCTTTCTGGTTCCTGCCGAAATGATGCAGGCAGTGGGCTCGGCGAAGCTGGTCTATCTGGCGTGGCTGGTGGGGGGTCTGTTGTCTTTCTTTGGTGCCCTCACCTACGCCGAACTGGGTGCCATGAAACCGCAAGCGGGAGGCGAGTATGTTTACGTGCGCGACGCCTATGGTCCCCTGGGCGGTTTTTTATACGGCTGGACATGGTTCGTAATCGCGAAACCCGCGTCAGTGGCCACGGTCGCCACCGGACTGGTACGCATTCTAGGCACGTTCCCGGTTTTTTCGTTTTTCTCCGCGAACATCTTTTTGCATCCTTTCGCAATCACCTGGGGACAACTCGTCGCCATTGCGGCAGCGATTCTCATCTCCACGCTGAATTACCTCGGAGTAAAGAAAGCCGGAGAATTTCAACTCGTATTCACAATTCTGAAAGTCGCTATCATTCTCGGAATCGTGGTGGTGTGCTTCAGCGGCTCCGGCAGCGCGCGCGGACGCGGCTGGAGCAACTTTGCCGGAACATTTAGCGGAGCGAAGGGTGGGATCGCCGGGTTTATGGCCGCGCTGGTCGCGGCGCTGTGGGCCTATGACGGATGGAACGACCTGAACATGGTGGCCGGCGAAGTAAAGAAACCCGAGCGCAATATTCCGATCGCGCTGATTGCAGGGGTGGCAACGGTCGGCGTGCTCTATGTACTGGTGAATGCCGGCGTGCAGTACGTGTTGCCGGCAAGTGTGATCGCGGCGTCGCAGCGGCCTGCTTCTGACGCCGTCGCGCTGGTGATGGGACACATGGGAGCAGCGATCGTCTCAGCGGGCATGGCAATCTCCATGCTGGTCACGCTGAATGGCACCATCATGAGCGGCGCCCGCGTGCCCTTCGCTATGGCGCGCGATGGATATTTCTTCCGCGCTCTGGCAGAAGTACATCCTCGCTTTCATACTCCTTCGGCTGCCATCATGGTGCAGGCGGTTTTGTCGATCATCCTGCTGCTCCTGGGGGGAAATTTCCGCCAATTTTTTTCTTTGGCCATCTTCGCGGAATGGCTCTTCTACATGATCGCTGGCAGCACAATTTTTGTCTTCCGTTGGCGCGATCCGCAGGCAGCTCGACCTTATCGCGTGCTCGGTTACCCGTTCGTTCCTGCGCTGTTCATCGCCGCTGCCGCAGTTCTTCTCTATTACACGCTCCGGGAAAACTGGCCGAACTCGTTTTACGGACTGCTGGTGATTCTGGCAGGCGCTCCGGTGTACTGGTCATTTCGTAGACTTCGTCAGCCAGGGCGGCCGTTCTAGGCCGCGCCCCTGGCCCGTTTCGGGGTCATTCCCGTAAGCGTTCTTGCGCGGTTACCTTAGGTCAAGAGCCGTGGACACGTTCCCGCACTGTCCTTTCTCCCTTAGTGTGAGGATTCCAATCCGGGCGCACTCCCTCGGCCTGGGCGTCTTGGAGTCCAATGCATGGCTGCCTCTAAAAACAGTTTTCAGCTCGGGATTCTCCCCGAGCACAAGATCGACAAGCGAGCGCTCGCCGCAAGCTACGCTTTCGTGTTTCTGGTTACTTTTCTTGTGGTGAATGTTGGGATGGTCTTCCCTGACCGGCTTCAATTAACGGCGTACCGCGTCACGGAACTGATTCCTCTTCCGGCGATGAGGCCGGAACCCGCTCCACCCGTCGAAGTAAAACCCTTGAAGATGAAGCTGTTGCCGCCCGCTCCCGTTTTCGAGCAGCCCAAGTTGGTGATACCGCGTGAGGTGCATCGCATGGTCCCTACACCTGAGCCTGCGGAAGCACCCAAGGTGGTTATCCAGCAGTTCGCCGCCCCGCGGATCGAGATGAACGCTGGCGCAGCGCGTCCTCGGCTTCTGCACACGGGCGACTTCTCGGGAAGTTCGGCAGCTCCCACGGTGAATGTCGCGGTGCAAAAAGTCCAGACTGGTGGTTTTGGCGACCCCAATGGCTTGACTGCGGGCAAGCCGAACGCGAAGCTGTATGCGGCACAGGCGGGATCCTTCGACCTGCCCGTGGGCCCGGGACAAGGCAACGGATCCGGCGGAGCGAAAGGCATAAGGGCTACGGTTGCCAGCGCGGATTTCGGCAGCGGTATCGCAACCCCAAGCAAAGCCGACGGCCGCAGCAGCGGAGTTTCTACTGGAGGCTTCGGAGCGGAGCAGGTGGTCCATAGCGGTCCAAAGCTCGCACAGGCAGATTTGGGACCAGCCACCATTCCGGTGGAAATCACATACAAGCCACAACCCGTTTACACGGATGAGGCCCGCAGCCGGAAGCTGGAAGGGGAAGTCTTGCTGGAAGTAAGCTTCAGGGCCAACGGAGCGATCCAGGTAAACCGCGTAGTTCGTGGCTTAGGCCACGGCCTCGATGAAGCGGCCATCGCGGCTGCCAACAAGATGCAGTTCAAGCCGGCGCTGCGCATGGGGCAGGCCGTCGATTCCACGGCAGTGGTACACGTGCTGTTTCAGATGGCGTACTAAGAGTTGGATACGGGAAAATATTCGTCCACAGGAGCGGTTTCGCGGCCCGGAAACCGCGAAGCAAATCGAGAATGGCGCCCAGGAAAATATCGATTGCAGAAAGTTGGAGAGAAAGTCATGCGCACGTCGAAATGGATGCTCACAGCCGCATTGTTGGGCTCGGTGAGTGCCGCGGCACAACAGCCGTCTGCTTCGCGAACCTCAGGTCAACCGAATGTGCCCGAGCCAACTCAGTCAGTGCCCCGCTCCGCCTCTTCCGACGCCGCGCGAGCCGCGGCCCCCTCGTCACAGTCTGCGACCCAGGCGGCAATCGAGCCGGTGCCGGCGCCAGCGCCCTCGGCTCAGCCTCAGCCAACCACCATGGATCAGGTGGTCGATCGGTTCATCGAGCGCGAGCACGGACTCATGAAAGTTCTCGCCACTCGTACGCCTGTGGTTGAGACTTACCTGCAGAATCTGAACGCCGATCCGCAGTTAGGCCCCGTGCCCAGAGAAGACCATTATTTTCTGGGCCGCATGGATATGGGCGAAACCGTCGATCGCAAGGATTATCTGAAAGAGCAGGACAAAGGCATGCAGGCGCGCATGATGGGCGGTTTCAATAAGCTCTTCAAGGTGCAGTATCAGCCCCTGGGATTCTCCTGGATGGTCTACGCTGATCGCAGTGATTTCGATGGGGAACACTATGAGTTTCATTACGTCCGCCGCGAATTTCTGGGCGATATCCGCTGTTTGGTCTTCGATGTCATGCCCAAAAAGAACTCCGGCAAAGTAAGGTTCTTGGGCCGAGTCTGGGTCGAAGATCAGGAGTTCAACATCGTCCGCTTGAACGGCACCTACACCCCAGCACCGCGGAACTCTTACTTCTTCCACATGGATAGCTGGCGTCTCAACCTTATTCCGGGTTACTGGGTACCGGCGTACATCTACAGTGAAGAGGGCGACTTCAGCGCCGGGGTGAAAAACAAGATAGCGTTCAAGGCGCAAACCCGCATCTGGGGCTACAACCTACAGAAAGAGGGCAAGGACGATGAGCTCACACAAATTCGCGTGGACAGCGCAAAAGATGAAAGCGCCACCACCCAGGACGCTTCTCCCTTGCAGGCCGAGCGGGAATGGCAACAGCAGGCCGAAGATAACGTCATCGAACGCCTTACCCGAGCTGGATTGCTGGCACCCGAAGGCGACATGGACCGCATCCTTCTCACGGTAGTCAATAATCTTGAAGTCACCAACAACATCGATCTGCCGCGTCCGGTTCGTACGCGGGTGCTGCTCACCGTGCCTCTCGAAACCTTTAGTGTGGGGAACACCATCGTCATCAGCCGCGGATTGATCGACGTCCTGCCGGACGAGGCCAGCCTGGCAGCTGTGCTGGCGCATGAGTTGGCGCACATCGTTCTCGGCCACAACCTCGGCAGTAAATATGCGTTCAATGACCGTATGCTGTTTTCCGACGACTCCACCTACAACAACTTAGGATTCAAACACATTCCGGAGGAGGAAGCGGCGGCCGACAAAAAGGCCATCGAACTGCTGAATGACTCACCCTACGCGCAGAAACTCGATAATGTCGGCCTGTTCCTGAAGGCAATACAAGCCCGCGCACCTCAGCTCAACGCGCTATTGACCGCGCATCTGGGCAATCCTCTGGCGGAAAACGGAACCGTTACTCGCTTGTCCGCGTTATCCACCAAGGGTCCGGCGCTCGATAACAACAAGCTGGATCAAGTCGCGGCTCTGCCTCTGGGGGGACGCGTCAAGATCAATGCTTGGGATGACAAAGCAGAAATGGTGAAGAGCGTTCCGGTCACCATCACCTCAGCCCGTGACAAAATGCCGTTTGAAGTCACCCCTTTCTATCCGCGGCTGACTCGCTGGGGGACATCGGCATCTACAACAGCGAGCCCCGCGCCGTCCACCGCGGCGAATTCGCCTATCAGCAAATAGAACATTCTTGGAGTTGCTATAAGACGAGTTGCAATAAGACGAGGCCGGGATCCGAAATCACTTTCCGGGTTGCCCGGCCTTTGTCTATCTCAAATTGCTTGCCCGCCGTTTATTCAAAATCGTAACTACCGCATCTGCAGCCCTAACAAGTCTGGCCAGAGACGAATCAACGCACAGGGCAGAGCCAGGCCCGCACACAGCGCGACCAGCACGATGGAAAGGGACCCGATCAAGAACTCGTCAGACCGCACCACCCCTTTCGCAGCGACGAGAAAAGCCAGAGCGGCGTAGCTCCCGGCAGCGACTACGATTGTAAGAACGATTCGTTCCAGGTTTCCGATCAGACGACCGCGATTGTATTCCTTGACGTCTATCGCGGATTCTCCCGGCGGCTCGACTGAGACTGCAATGGTCACTACACTTGCACAAGCATCGGATTCCGTTTGTTGCGAGGAATTCGGCAGCTGCGGCCGCACCGGCCGGAATCGCTGCTGTGAGGGCAAGCTGTCGGACTTTCGCAAAACACCGCGAACGATGTAGGTTCCGCCGCGAACCACGATCACCAGAGTACTGATCAGGACACAAATTGCAGCGAGTTGAGCCGAGGAGAACGATGCTGGCAGCCATCAGATCTCGAGTCGCAGGTACCGGATCGTTACCAGAGTGGACAGAAGGAAGGCCGCCATCCCGAACCCTTCAAACTCGGCCAGCCGATGCATCGGTATACGACAACGAAAGAACGCCTGACAGAAGGTGATCGAGAGGAATACACCGGCCAAAACCATCGAGCCCGACAATGCGTATGCGATGGCAGCAGCAAAAACAGCCCGACGGGTGAGAATCATCGTCAGCGCATCGAACGCAACTGCGACGTTTCTCCCTTCAAGGGATCGGACGTTAACCCGTAGGCGACGATACTCCACCGCAATAGAGATTCAGACCACAGCAGGAATTCAGAACTAACGACGTTGGGAGAAGCCATGTTTCGAACGCAGCAAAGGGTCGACCTGCTTGTCAAGAATCATACGCCAAGCCCAGTCTCCGGCCGCGTATGGGAAATATCCGGAAGAGAGAACCTGCTTGGAGACCACCTGCTTCCTGATTCTCAGCTTCTTCGCTACCTGCGTTTGCGACATCCCCTGGCGCAGACGCCCAGCGATCCGGCGTTGTGGCCCGAGTCCAGCGCGACCGCTGGAACCAAAGCAGCCGAGCTATGCCATTCAGATGTCGTCCAGCTCTCCGAATCCGTGAAACACTCCTCCAAGAGTTCCAGTTTTCTTGGCAGACTCGATGGCGGCGCGAGCCATGTGTAGCGCGGGTCCGTTAATATTGATGCCGTACTTTTGCACCGGCGTATCAAGCGTACCCGCGCCGATGCCCACGCGAAAGTCGTATCCCGGCAAGTCCTCCTCAAGCCGCCAGATCAGATCCGGGACCACGGCCGCAGAGTTTAACAGTCCCTGAAACTCGTCGCCGAGCGTAATTACGAACTTCGCGGAATCATCTTCGAATACTTCAAGTTGAAATCATCGATGACCTGAGTGAATCGATGCTGCAACGCACGGCGCTGGATACGGGGCACACTACGAGAGCCGACCACATCCGCAATCAACGAAACCGAAGTCATCCATAAATGGGTGACCATTCGGTAGCCTTCTACCAAGCTTATCCTTCCTGCCTCTTGGACCCGCGTTTCCCTGGAAGTCCTGCCGGGTTCTCGTGGGCGCGCTCGCGGAAGTTACCCCGCATGCCCGCAGCCAGCGAAATGCTCGACTCGCCAAACCTGTCGCGCAATCGATCCGCAACCGTCAGGGCATCTTTCCAGCGCTGGCGTGGCAGGGCTTGAAGCAGGTTCATCTGCTCCGGTTCTACCTCGAAGGAAGAAGCCTGGACTCCAAGCAGACGCACTTCCCCACCCCCATTCCAGTTTTTGCGAAACAGGCGACGCACCTGCTCAAAGATTTCGCCATCAAGCTGAGTCGTCCCAGGCAAACTACGAGCCCGCGTGATGGTGGTGAAATCTTTATAGCGCAGCTTAAGTTGAATGGTACGGGCATGAAAGTTGGCTTCCCGCAGGCGCCGCCCCACCATCTCGGAAAGCCGCATCAAGGTAGCCTCCAACTGGCTGGCATCGGCCGTGTCCTCGTTATAAGTATGTTCGTGGCTTATGGATTTCGCTGAAGTATCGGCGCCAACTTCAGCGTCGAACCATCCGCCGGCATCTTCGCCACGCGCTTTGCCCGCCAGCGCCAGCCCCCACTTGCCAAATCGTTCCTCAAGTTCCGATTCTCCCAGTCGCGCCAGGTCTCCCACTTTTCTGATGCCGAGCTTATGCAGATGGCTTTCCATCACCTTGCCGACGCCCGGGATTTCTCGCACGTCCAGAGGAGCGAGAAATTTGGATTCTTCTCCGGGAATAATCCACAGCACGCCGTTGGGCTTAGCCTGCGCGGAGGATACCTTCGCAATCAGTCGCGACGAACCAATGCCGATCGAGCAGTTCAGCTGTGTTTCTTCCTTCATCCGCTGATGCAATTTGTGCGCGGCTCGCAAGGGGGGACCGTGCAACCGCTCCGTACCGGTCATGTCCAGGTAAGCTTCATCGATAGAAGCCATCTCCACCTGCGGCGAGTACGCGGTTAACACGCTATAGACTTTTTCCGAGCACGCGCGATAGCGCTCGGGATGGCCATCGACGAAGAGTGCCTGCGGACAAAGCTTGGCGGCGGTTCGCAAGGGCAACGCCGAGTGCACTCCGAACTTGCGGGCTTCATAAGACGCCGCGGAGACTACGCCCCGCTCATGCCGCTGGCCGCCCACCACCACGGCCTTCCCTTTCAGCGATGGATCGTATAACTCCTCCACGGAAACGAAGAACGCGTCCATATCGACGTGAAAGATAATTCGAGAAAGAGCCGGCAGTTGGGATGTGACGGCCATGAGCGAATTGTAGCAGCCAGAAGAACATGGTGGCCTCAGCCAACCCGAGCGGACGACTCCCGACGTCCGGAGGACGCAAGCCAGCGTATGACAAAGCTAAACCGTAACCCTCTCCCCTGTCGGGGCTACTCCGCGCATCTGCCGCACACGCTCGTAGATCTTTCCATATTCGCGGGCCGATGCATTCCAGCTGAAATCCTTGTTCATGCCATTGCGCATCAGCACCTGCCACGACGTCTGATCGCGATAAGCCTGCAAGGCTTGCTTGATGGTGAGCAACAACGATTCGCCATTGTATTCCGTGAACTTGAAACCTGTGCCTTTCCCGGAGCGCGCGTCCCAGGTTTCGATCGTATCGTCGAGGCCGCCGGTAGCGCGAACGATCGGTACGGTTCCGTATTTCAAGCTGTAGATCTGGTTCAGCCCGCATGGTTCGTATTTCGAGGGCATGAGGAACATGTCGGAGCCGGCCTCAATCTTGTGCGCGATGGCGTTGTCGTAAGCCACCTTCACCGCAATCTTGTGGGGAAACTGCTTGTTAAGGCGAATAAACATTTCTTCATACGGCTTATCACCCGCACCCAGAGCGACGACGATCATCTCTTCCCGCGCCAACCGGTCCATGATCTGCGCGATCAGGTCAAACCCTTTTTGCGCGGCGAAGCGCGACACAATTCCTATCACGGGAAGGTTTGGATCGGCACTCTTGACCCCGAACGCGGCCAGCAGATCCTGCTTGCATTTGGCCTTGCCTGACAAATCCTGTGGCGAATATTTCGCGGCGATAAACTTATCGGCTTGCGGACTCCATTCGTCGTAGTCCACGCCATTCAGAATTCCAGTGACGGTCGCGGCGCGGTCGCGCAGCACGCCTTCCAATCCAAATCCATATTCCGCGGTTTGAATCTCCTGACTGTATTTCCGGCTCACCGTTGTGACGAAGTCTGAATAGGTGAGAGCGCCCTTCAGAAAATTTACCTGCCCAAAGAATTCCATCTTCGACATGGTGAACAGATCCCACGGCAACATCAGCAGCGGCAGAGTTTCCGGCGGGAACAACCCCTGATAGCCAATGTTATGAATCGTAAAAATCGTGCTCACGTCGCGGAAGGCCGGATCCTCCTCATAAATCGTGCGCAGCAAGACCGGCACGAGCGCCGACTGCCAGTCATGGCAGTGGAAAACTTGCGGCGCTCCCAGAATTTTCGACGCTTCCAGCACGGTGCGGGAGAAAAGCGCGAAACGCTCCGCGTTATCCGGATAGTCCCCTGACGCCGTGCCGTAAAGGGCGTCGCGATCGAAGTACTCGGGATAGTCGACGAAACAAAACCGGACTCCGGACTGGCTTCCACCGGTCACCACCGCGGAGAAGCGGTACTTATCGTCGAATGGGATGGTGATGCTGCGCACCACCGTTACGGGATCGGCGAGCTTTGTCTGCTTATAACGAGGCAGGTAAACGGTCACCTGATGCCCCAATGCGGCTAGTGCGCGCGGCAATGCCCCTACCACGTCCGCCAATCCGCCAGTTTTTGAAAACGGCACGCCTTCCGAAGCTACGAATGCGATGTGCATGAACCCTCCCGGAGCAGACCCGTTTTTTGCAGGCGCAAGTTATGATGGAATGATGTACCGGGCCGTGACTCTCGCGCGCGCAACTCACGCGGGCTGATTGCAAGTCTATATGCCCGAGGAAAAGAGGGTCAACGTGCCGAAGGTCGTATCAACGCGCCGCCCACAACTCAAGCCCAAATTGGGACAGCACTTCCTCACCGACGACAGTTTTGCCTTGCAAATTGTCGACGCCCTCGGCAACGTGTCGCAAAACACGGTACTCGAAATCGGTCCGGGACGAGGCGTTCTCACTTCCCTTCTCGCCAAACGCGCACGCCGCTTGATCGCCGTGGAGCTCGATCGCGTGCTTGCCGCACAGCTTCGCCTCCGTTTTGGCATGTTCCCGAATGTGGAGGTCATCGAAGCCGACATTCTTTGCATCGACTTGGATTCTTTATTCGGCCCCAAGCCCGGACTGAGCCGTCCGGGCATCGAATTCAAACCTGCCCCGGCACGAGTCATCGGAAATCTTCCTTTCTACATAACGTCCGACATCCTCTTGCGACTTTTTGATTACTCCAAATATTTCGAAAACCTCGTCATTCTGGTGCAAAGGGAAGTGGCCGATCGCATCGCCGCCCGAGCTGGAAGCCGTGACTATGGCCTGCTCTCCGCTACTGCACAGCTCCACGCTCGCGTGGAGAAATTGTTTACCCTGCCGCCCGCAGCCTTTGACCCACCGCCCAAAGTGCATTCCACGGTGCTGCGCCTCACCATGGCGCCGCGACGGCAAGAACTCGGTCTCAACACGGACGGTAAGACGGAAGACGGTTTCATCGACTTCCTTAAGCTTTCCTTTGGACAGAAGCGCAAAACCCTTTGGAATAATCTCAAGGCTGCTTACCCAGAGGCTGTTTTGCGCGCTGCCCTGTCGCGGGCTCGAGTGAAACCCGCCGCCCGCGCCGAAACCTTGAGTCTCGAAGAAAGTGCCGCCCTGTTTCGCGCCTTGCGCGAGAGCCATGAGGGCTCGTAGCATAGCTTCAGCAGGCTCGGTTAATCGGTAGCAATTTCCGCAGAGAAGCTTTCATGACCGCGATGCAAGTTCGCCGTCCCGCATTTGCGGGACGTTTCTATCCCCGAGATCCGGAAGCTCTGCGGGCAGAAGTTCTCACTTATCTTTCTCAGACTCCATCACAAAAGACCGTTCGCGCCTTGGGCTGCATAGCTCCGCATGCGGGGTATGTGTATTCTGGCCACGTCGCAGGCGCCATATTTGCTCGCCTGGAAATTCCTGAGCTCTGCATCGTGATGTGTCCCAACCATACCGGCATGGGCCGCCCTCTGGCGATCATGAGCGAAGGAGGATGGGAGACCCCGCTTGGCCGCGTTTTTATCGACAGAGATCTCGCTGACGCGCTCAAGCAGCAATGTCCGCTGCTGGACGAAGATTCATCCGCCCACCGTTCCGAGCACGCGACGGAAGTCGAATTGCCTTTCCTGCAGCTTCGCCAGTCTAAACTGAGGTTTGTGCCAATCGTTCTCGGTACCGTAAATTTCGAGCCTCTCGAACAACTGGGCCTCGCGCTGGCAGCGGTCATCGCCGCAAAAAATCAACCGGTACTCATCGTGGCCTCCAGTGACATGAATCATTACGAGTCCGATGCGGTTACCCGGGTCAAGGATCAGAGCGCAATCGAAGCGATTCTGCGCATTGACGCGTTCGCGCTTTACGAAGTGGTCACGCAGCGACAAGTAAGTATGTGCGGATTTGGCCCCGCAGTCGCGATGCTCACGGCAGCCAAGTGCCTCGGCGCTACGTCTGCGGAACTTTTGAAGTATGCGACCTCCGGTGACATTTCGGGCGATCGCGACACGGTCGTGGGCTACGCTGGCATCATCGTTCGCTGAGAGTTGATAGCGTGAGAGCAGTGGCGACGCTCGCCAAAAATGAAAGCTCAGCGGATTTTCCGCCAAGCTCATAAGCAGTGCGGGGCAAAGACGGTGGCGCTGGACCGGTGTGTTGGATTCCACCGTTCGAGATTCTGGAACAACGAGGCATCCGCCCCTGTTTAGTGAATGCCCGCCACCTGAAGAACGTACCCGGACGGCGGACCGCTGGCACGAATACCA
>Ga0187875_10000986_pt1 | contig 22527 bp, 20 predicted proteins | sample June2016WEW_17_1_2_FD_132978 | JGI IMG/M metagenome (GOLD analysis project Ga0187875, IMG submission 132978) | Peatland microbial communities from SPRUCE experiment site at the Marcell Experimental Forest, Minnesota, USA - June2016WEW_17_10 | ecosystem: Environmental > Terrestrial > Soil >...
ACGAGCGCAGTTTGCCGATGTTCTCGGTGAACGCGGGATGTGCGGCGTGCGCCTGGTTGGTGGACGGCAGGGCCACGAGCGGCAGCCGCTTCCCGATCGCCTCGACGAGGATGCCGAGCGCGAGCGTGTCACAGATCCCCGCCGCCCACTTGTTGACCGTGTTGACCGTGGCCGGGGCGACGATCACCGCGTCCGGGTCGGGCAGCACGTCAGGGTCGCCCGGGTTCTTGTACTCGCTGCGGACCGGATGCCCGGTCTGCCGTTCGAGGGCCGGGACGTCGGTGAACCGCCGGGCCGACGGGGTGGTCAGCGCGCACACGTCCCAGCCGCGCTGCTGGGCCAGGCTGACCAGCCGGCTCACCTCGGCGGCGGGCGGGGCGGCGCATGCGATCACGTAGAGCACCCGCGGGCCGCCCGCGGGTGTGCCGTATGCGGGTGTGCCGTGTGCGGGCGTGTCCTCGGCAGGCGTGCCGGTGGTCACCGGCGATCCAGCCCGGGCGGCCAGCGGAAACTCCCGGCCGCATCGCGGTCCAGCGGCAGCGCCTGGACCACTGCCGCGGCATCCAGCGCCCCGTAGATGTGCGGGAAAGGATCCGCCCATCCCGGCACCGGCTCGTGGCGGATGTCGGCGCCGATCCGGCCGGTGTCGAGCACCAGCAGGACCAGATCCTGCGGCTCTTCGCGGTACAGGGCGTTGGCGACCGGCAGCACCTGGGCCGCGGTGCTCGCGTGGATGAATCCTTCCTCGCTGAGCGACCGGCCGCGGGTCGACGTCCGGTACTCCCCGTCCCGCTGAGCCTGCTCCCAGTCCGGCACGGTCGCGATGTGGTACAGCCACTCCATCGGGCGGGTTCCTCTCCCGGTGAGGACGCTGGGTTCAGGAGTTCAGGAAGTAGCTGCTGCCGCCGGTCTCCGGGTTGGTGACCTGGGCGATCACGGACATGGCGCCGGCGTGGGCGAAGACGAGCGTCAGGGTGATCTCTTTGGCGCCGCGCATCGGCCTGGCCCCGGTGATCAGCAGGTGCACGCTGTTGGGCACCAGCCGGATGATGTTGTGGCCGGGGATGCTGATCGACGGGACCGTGTGCATGGCCTGGCTGCTGAGTCCGTCGGGCGCCCGGAACGTTACCCGGCCACCCATGCTGGTGCGGACGCGGATCAGCCGGTCCGGGCCACTGTTGTTCCGGATGACCAGGTAAGCGGTGGTCTCGCCGGGAACCGAAGGCTGCGGCACCACGGCCGTCGACAGCTCGATCGCCGGTGCGGCGCTGGCCTTCGCGTAGCAGCCGGTGAGGCCGGCCGCGGCCAGCACGACCAGGCACGCGGCGGACGCACGGGCAGCCCGCCTGGCAGGCAAACGCCCGGGCCTGCCCACCCCGCGGGTGCCCTGTGCTGGCCTACTCCGTGCTGGCCTACTCCGTGCTGGCCTGCCCGTCTCGGGCGGCTGGTCCGGTCCCGGCATCGTCCTTGTCCTTGCGTCTGAAGCGCCATGACGATGCTAGTCGCGCTGCCGCCCCCGCGGGCCCTGCGGGGGTGGCAGCGGGCTGGTATCCCCGGGTCAGGAATAGTCGCGGAACGCGGGCCAGGCCCGGGCCCACGATTCCCGCGGTCCGGTGGCCAGGTAGACCGCCGCGCCCTGCTCATCGTCACTGACCCCCAGGCCGTTGTAGAACGTGGCGATCTGGCGCACGTGCCGGAACTCGCGGCGCAGGAAGGATGGGTCCAGGTTGATCGCGATCGCGGAGCGGTCCGCGGCCGGCGGTGGCCCCCACAGCCAGAAGTTGTTGCTGCCGCTGTAGGCCGCGGGGAGTCCGAGGCCCGGGCCGTACCGGTCGACCGCCCCGGCCTCGCCGTAGTTGCCGGCCAGGATCGTGGTCCGGTCCCGCTGCGCGGCGGGCAGCGCGTGGTACTCGCGGGCGATCAGCGCCACCTCGCGCGGCCACGCGATGGTCTCGGCCAGGTCGTAGTTGATGCTCTGCAACGGCACCGTGTGCAGCGTGACCGCCGGCAGCACCGGGATGGCGATGGGCACGGCTGCGAGGGTCACGACCGTGCCAGCGGTCAGGAGGCCCCAGCGCCCCCAGCGCCGCCCCGAACCCGGCCCGGGGAACAGCCACCGCCCGGCCGGCACCGAGCCGGCCGCCAGCAGGACCGTATAGGCGCCCCCGGAGTAATACGCCTTCCCGCCCAGGAAGAACTGCGCCGCGATCGCCAGCGCGGCCCCGATCACGGCCGGCCGGAACCGGCGGGCCGAGTCGCTGCGCAGGCCCCAGACCAGCCCGGCTACCCAGACGGGGGTGAGGGCGAGGCCGGTGAAGACCACCTGAGCCTGCCAGTAGGTCGCCCGGTTATGGCCAGCGGCGGACTGCAGCGCGCGGAACACCTCCAGGTTCGGCCATCCGTGCGCGGCCTGCCAGATCAGGTCCGGGGCGGCGAGCGCCGCCGCAATGACCGCGCCCAACAGCAGGTACCGGCTGTGCAGCAGCCGCCGCTGGGGTGTGACGGCGAACCCGGCTACCAGCGCCCCGGCCAGGAACCAGATCGTCCACTTGGCCTCGGCCGCAATCCCCGTGCACAGCCCGATGGCCAGCCACCAGCGGGGATCGCCGCTGTCCAGCAACCGGAGCACCAGGTACAGCAGCACGCCCCAGGCCACGAAGTCGGGTGTGGTCGTGCTCATCAGGTGCATGGCCCCCAGGAACTCGGCGCAGCCGGCCACGCACACCGCGGCGAGCACCTGCCCGGCGCGTCCCGCACCGAGGATGCGGCTCATGCCCGCGGTGAGCAGCACCAGGGCACTGAGCCCCAGGGCGGGCAGCACCCGCAGCCCGGCCAGCGAGTTGGCGAACAGCACCGAAGCGAGCCGGGCGGCCAGCGGGGTGAGCGGCGGCTGGTCCACGTAGCCAAAGGCCGGATGCCGTCCGGCTTCCAGGAAGTACAGCTCGTCGCGGTGATAGCCGTACCGGGCGCTCACCGCCATCTCGACCGCGAAGGCGGCGGCGGCGACGAGGATGACGCCCAGCCGGGACGAGCGGCGGGCGCGGGCCAGCAAACTGGCGTTTCCTGGTGCGGTATCCGGCCCGCTGGGGCGCGGCCGGGACGGGAGTGCGCTTCCCGTGAGCGAGTTCTGCGGCATGCCAGCATCGTGGGCCCCGGGAAGGCCGGCCCACATCGGGCGGCGGGGCGATTTCCCCCGCTCCGCAGCGCGGCGGAGCCGCGGCGCGGGGACCGGCCTTCCTCCCCCCGGGGAGGGAGCCGCCCAGCTCCACCGGCGGGAGGATGCCGCCGGGCCCACTGCGCCATACGATCAGGTCGTGCAGAGCCAGGTCGTGACGAGGCTGATGGCCCGGGCCGCGGCGCTGCCGCCGCGGATCCAGGACCTCGCCCTGGCGCTGGCCCTGGTTTTCGTCAACGTCGCGTCGGTGCTGCCCTACCGCAGCCAGCTGCACCCGTTCTGGGGCGCACTGGTGCTGGTCATCGCCCAGTGCGTGCCGCTCGCGTGGCGCCGGAGATGGCCGCTGGCGGTGCTCATCGTGGCCGGGATCCCGCGCATCCTGTACGACCAGCTCGCCTTCGCGTACGCGCCGTTCCCGCTGGCCAACACCATCGCGTTCTATACCGCGATGGTCTACTGCCGCCCCGAGGTCCGCCGCGTGGTCATTCTCCTGGTGGTGATCGGCAGCATCGAGTCCCAGGTGTCGCCCGGCCACACCCAGCCGTACGACGCGGTCGTGTCGGCCCTGACCACCCTAGGTGCCTGGGGGGCAGCGGTGGTCGTCCGGAACCGGCAGGCAGGAGTCCAGGAGGCGGAAAGCCGGGCCGAGCGGGCGGAATCGGAGCGGGACAACGACGTGGCCCGCGCCGCGGCGGCAGAGCGTACCCGGATCGCCCGCGAGCTCCATGACGTGGTGGCGCACCACGTCAGCCTGATGGCGGTGCAGGCGGAGGCGGCCTCCTCGCTGCTGCCCGGGCGGCCGGACGACGCCGCGCAGTCGGTGGAGGTGATCGGGGCCACCGCCCGCCAGGCCCTGACCGAGCTGCGCCGGCTGCTCGGGGTGCTGCGCGGGCCGGCCGACCAGCTGGAGACCACCCCGGCGATGTCTCTCGCGGACCTGGAAGCCGTGCTCGACCAGGTGCGCGGATCCGGGCTCGCGGTGGACCTGATGGTGGAGGGCACGCCGGGCCCGCTGGCCCCCAGCGTCGATCTCACCGCGTACCGGATCATCCAGGAGGCGCTGACGAACACGGTCCGGCACGCCAACGCGGCCCGGGCGGCCGTCACCCTGTCCTATGAGCCCGGCTTCGTCACGGTGAGCGTGACCGATAGCGGGCCGGAAGGGAGTACCGTCCCGGTCGTGAGCGGGAGACCGAACCGGACGCTGAACGGGCCAGTTAACGGAACCCCCGTGCACGCGACCCCGGTGCACGGAACCTGCGTGCACGAGACCCCGGTGCATGGGACCCGCGTGCACGACACCCCCGCGCACGGGGCGGCGGACTCCGGCCCGGCCCGTGACGCGGCGCCGGTTCAGTCCGGCGGCTTCGGCCTGGCCGGTATCGCGGAACGGGTCGCCTCCTGCGGCGGCAGCCTCACGGTGGGCCCCGCCGGCGCCGGGGGATTCGCGGTCACCGCCCGCCTCCCGGCCCAGTGAACGCAGTGAACAGGGGGAACACGATGGACGGGGTTGGCCGCCTGTCCCCCATCCGGGTGCTGGTGGCCGACGACCAGGAACTCGTCCGCGCCGGGTTCTGCGTGATCCTCGAGGCCGCCGAGGGCATCAGTGTGGTGGGGGAGGCGGCCAACGGCGCCGACGCGGTGGCCGCGGTCGAGGCGCACCACCCGGACGTGGTGCTGATGGACATCCGGATGCCGGGGATGGACGGGCTCGAGGCGACCCGGCTGATCACCCAGGGGGGCCCGGACGCGGGGCCGAGGGTGGTCATGCTCACCACGTTCGATCTCGACGACTACGTCTACGAGGCGCTGCGCTCGGGGGCGAGCGGGTTCCTGCTCAAGGACGCGCCGCGCGCCGATCTGATCGCCGCGGTCCAGGCCGCGGCGGCGGGTAACGGGCTGCTCGCCCCCTCGGTGACCCGGATGCTCATCGAATCCTTCGCGCGCCGGCCGGTGGCGGCTGTGCCCGCGCCCTCCCGCCTAGCCTCCCTGACTGCCCGGGAAAACGACATCCTGCTCCTCGTCGCGCGGGGCCATAGCAATGCCGAGATCGCCCGCGAGCTTTTCGTTGGGGAAGCGACGGTCAAGACCCACATCGGGCACCTGCTGGCCAAGCTGGGGCTGCGCGACCGGGTGCAGGCGGTGATCCTGGCCTACGAGACCGGGCTGGTGGTCCCCGGCGACCTGGCGGACTGACCTCCGGCCCCTGTTCCGTGCACCCGGCGGCGGCCCCACCCGGCGGCGGCCCCACCCGGACGGGCGGCATCAGCGCAGGCTCAGCCGCCAGTTCTGGCCGATCAGGTCATGGCCGAAACTGTGATGCGGCTCCGAATCCACCAGCTCGAAGCCGAATCGCTGGTAGATGCGCCGCGCCGCGGTGAGGATGCCGTTGGTCCACAGCATGATCTCCGGGTAGCCGGCCCGGCGGGCGAAGGTGAGGCACTCGGCCACCAGGCGCTCGCCGATCCCCAGCCCCCGGGCGGCCGGCTCGACCAGCAGCAGCCGCAGCTGGGCGGTGCTGTCATCCTTGCGCATGCAGAACACGGAGCCGACCGGTGCGCCGTCCAGCTCGGCGATCCAGCCCGCTTCCCGGGAGTCGGCGCGTCCTGCGTAGTCCGCCACGATCCGCGCGACCAACGCCTCGTAGCTGGGGTCCCAGCCGTACTCGTGCGCGTAGATCGCGCCGTTGCGCTGCACCACCCAGCCGAGATCGCCCGGCCGCGGGGAGCGCAGCACGAACGCCGCCGGCCGGTCTCGCGGCCCGGTGATCTCCTGGATCGTGGCCATCGCCCCGGTCAGCCGCTGCTGGTCAGCCTCGGTGAGGTGGTCGAGCAGCTCACCGATCTGCGCCGCGGACCGCTGGTCGAGGCCGCGGAAGGCATGCTCGCCAGCGCTGGTCAGCGTGATGACCCGGCGCCGCGCGTCGGTGTCCGAGCGACGCCGGGTAACCAGGCCGTCCGCCTCGAACCGGGCCAGGATCCGGCTCAGGTAGCCGGCGTCGATGTCGACCGAGCGGCGCAGCGCGCTGATCTCGGTCTCGCCGCGCTCGGTCTCCCCGCTTTGGGCCAGCTCGAAAAGCAGGCGCGCCTCGGTGAGCGAGTACGGCGAATCGAGGTAGTCCCCGCGGAGCAGGCCGATCACGTTCGTGTATACGCGGTTGAACTGGCGCACCGCCCGGACCCGCCCCTCGCGCACCGCCCCGGCGTCCGGGGTATCTGACGGAGGCAAGGAAGTCTTTGACATAGTCAAATAATTGCGCAGCCCCCGCCCGCGATCAACCCCTGGCGCGTCCGGAAACCACCCCGCCCCGGCACACCACCCGCTGCCTGCACAAGCACAGCCACAGCCGTAGCAATAACCCCTACACGCCCACCTGATAAAGATCCTCTTACGATCATGATCAGACGATTAGTGTCGCGGGGACGACACCAATCGTCTGATCACGTGGGCCGGGCCAGCCCGTAGGCGCACCATGGGCATCATGTGTCCCGTGGGCATCAGCCGGGCTCGGCGCGGAGCGGTTAGCCGCGGTCGAGGGCCGTGCTCAGAAGGCCGAGCGGCGGGGAGCCGAGCTCCATCAGGGCCGTATGGAAGCGCAGCAGCGTGAAGCCGTTGCCCCACTGCTTGCGGGCCTGCTCCCGCAGGTCCATGATCTCGAGCTTGCCCCACGTGTAGCGCCCGTACGTCGGGTCGAACGTGGCCCGCCGGGCCTCCGACAGGGCGGCAGGACCGGACAGGTGCGTGTCCGCCTCGAACCGGCGGGCGCCTTCCTCGACGCTCATGCCCGCGGTGTGCACGCCGATCGCGCAGGCCAGCCGGGTCACGCGGACCAGGGCTTCTAGCCATACTCCCACCGCGAATCGGGGATCGTCGCCGCGGAATCCCTCCTCCACGCACAACTCCTCGGCGTAATGCGCCCACCCCTCCAGGAACGCCGCGGAGTGCAGGGTACGGCGCACTGGCCCCTCCACCCGGCGCAGCGCCCGGCCGTGCGAGAAGTGTCCCGGGGCGACCTCGTGCACGACAATGCCGGGCAGCGTGGTGTCGCTGAACACCTCCAGCCATTCATCCTGCTGGCGCCGCGGCCACGCGGGGTCCGGCGGGGTCACGTAGAACCAGGAAGGCCCGTCCGGCTCCCCGGGCGCGTTCGTGGAGATCATGGCCATAGCCCAGCGCCGGGATTCGGGCGCGGGCCCGACCAGGCAGACGCCGTCGTGGTAGGGCACCAGGTTCCGGTCCCGGGTGAACGCGATCGCCTCCTCGGTACCACGCTGGGCCGCGTCGATCACCCCGTCCGGTCCCGGATGCTCGCGGACCAGGTCCCGGCACAGCTCCAGTGGCGGCCGGCTGGCGTCGATCCGGGCACAGTCCTCGGCCAGCCGGTTCAGCAGCCGGTCCCGCTCGGCGTCGGCCCGGCTGGCCAGTACGCCGAGATCGACGTCGATGCCCTCGGCGGTGCTCATCAGGCTGCGCAGGGCGGCTGCGCCCAGCGCCGGATCGGGGTTCCCCTCCGTGATCGCCATCTCGATGTGCGTGACGAAGCTGGCGTGCGCGGAGATGGCCCTCGCGGCCACGTCCGGTGGGGCGGTCAGCGGGATGCCCGCGGCCAGGCCCCGGACACCGGAGAGCAGCGCGCTCGCGACCGGGGCGCTCACCCGATCCAGCGAGGCCAGGGCCGCTTCTGCCGCCTGGGGCCACAGGGCCAGGTGCGCCATCTTGGCCCGCTCGCGCTCCTCCGCCGGCGCGTATTCCCGGTCGTAGCAGGCCAGGTCCATCTCGGCGAGATGCGCCAGCGGGTTGCGCCGGTGCAGCTCTACGTCGCCGTACACGACCTGGGCCCGCCGCTCGAAAGCGGTCAGGTGGGCCTCGTCGTGCGGGTCGTCGAGGCGGTCGCGCGATGCCGCGGCCGCCTCCAGCCGGGCCAGTCCCTCCCGCACCCCACCGGGGGAGAGGTCCTGGATCTTGCCGTCGTACTCGTGACGTCCGCTGTACTCGCGCGTCTCGGCGACGTCGAGATCGCAGACAGCCCGGATCCGTCGCGGAAGGTCATCCATGACCCGAACGCTACCGGGCCGGGCCGTCCGGCGGGCGGCGGGGCCGGTGGTTCACAGACCCTGGCCGGGCTGGCCCTGACCGCCCTTCACTGAGTCCACGCTGAGCGGGCTGCCGAGCTTCGCGGGGAGCTGCGCGGAACAGGTCAGCGCGGAAAACTTGATGTACAGCGCGGTGAACTGGCCGGGCGGGAACACCTTCAGCCAGTGCGCGGTGACCGGCTTGCAGTCGGACTTGCTGTAGTTCAGCGCGTCGACGACCTGGATCGTCACGTGCGCGGTCCCGCCCGGGGGCAGGATGACCGTGCTCGGCGCGACCGCCGGGTTACGGGAGGCGGGTTCGCCGATCTGGCTGCCGGACGGGCCGGTCACGAACGAGACGCCCGGGTAGCCGTACAGGTAACACGAGCTCTTGGATGTGTTGGTGAAGTTCAGCGGGTAGTAGGTGCTGCCGGCGGCCGCGCCGCCCGGGCTGGTGTTCACGGTCGCGGACAGGTCGGCCGGTGGGCACGCGGGCGCCGAGGGCTTGCTGGGCGGGGTCGCCGGGACCGTGCTGGCCGGGGCGCTCGACGGCGTCGAGGCCGCTGAGGCCGCCGCCGAGGCGGCCGTGGAAGGTGGGCTTCCCGCGGAGTTGTTGCTGCTGGTCGATCCGCAAGCCGCCGCGAGGGCCCCGGTGCACAGCAGGGCGGCTGCGGCGCTGATTCGCCGGGCGGCGTGGGCGGATGGTGTCATGGCGGTTCCCTACTCGTGGCGGGGGCGCTAGGCGAACCCCTGGGGTGTCCTGACTCTTACGACGCACTGTGCGGCGCGCCGGTTGCGCCAGATGGGTGCGGCCCTCTGGTTGCCCAGGCTAGGGAGCCGGGTGATTATGGCAGCTGAATCCCGTCGTCTCCGGCCCGGGCCGGCCTACGCCGTCAGGAGTGCCGATGCTGCCGCAGGGTTCCTCGTTCACGACCCGGCCGCAGCTGGCAGGCACCTTCGGAATGGTCGCCTCCACCCACTGGCTGGCCACCGCGTCCGGGATGGCCGTGCTGGAGGCCGGCGGCACCGCGTTCGACGCGGCTGTCGCGGCGGGCCTGGTGCTGCAGGTGGTCGAGCCGCACATGAACGGGCTGGGCGGCGAGGCCCCGATCATCGGCTACGACGCCGGGAGGGCCGGTCCTGCGGGCGCCGATCCCTCGAGCACGGATCCTTCAAGGATGGGCGTGTTCGTGCTGGACGGCCAGGGACCCGCGCCGGGGACCGCCACGCTCGACGTGTTCGGCGCCCTGGACCTTGACCTGGTCCCGGGTAACGGCCTGCTCCCCGCCTGCGTGCCCGCCGCCTTCGGCACCTGGATGCTGCTGCTCCAGCGGCACGGCCGGATGCGGCTGCGCGATGTCATGCAGTACGCGATCGGGTACGCACGGGACGGCTACCCGATGACGGCCGGGGTCAGCGCGGGCATTGCCTCGGCGGAGCCGATCTTCCGCGAGCACTGGCCCAGCTCGGCCGGGATCTACCTGTCCGGGGGCGTGCCCGCCGCCGGGTCCCGCTTCGCCAACCCGGACCTGGCCGCGACCTACCAGCGGATCCTCGACGACGCCGAGGCAGCCGGCGGCGACCGCGACGTGCAGATCGAGACGGCCCGGCGCGTGTTCTACGAAGGGTTCGTCGCCGAGACGATCGGCTCCTACCTGGCCGCGGCCGAGGTCATGGACGTGACCGGGGAGCGGCACCGGGCCCTGCTCAGCGCGGCCGACCTCGCGGCCTGGCGGGCCAGCACGGAAGCGCCGGTGACCCTGGACTTTGCGGGCCTCACCGTGTGCAAGACAGGCCCCTGGGGCCAGGGGCCGGTGTTCCTGCAGCAGCTGGCCCTGCTCGACCGGCTCGGCGTGGCGGAAATGGACCCGGCCGGGCCGGACTTCATCCACACCGTGGTCGAGAGCGCGAAACTGGCCTTCGCTGATCGCGAGGCCTGGTACGGCGACCCGAGGCTCGCCAGCGTCCCGGTCGCTGACCTGCTTTCACATTCCTACGCAACGAAACGAAGCACCCTCGTCGGTCCCTCAGCATCCCCGGATCTGCGTCCAGGTGCTCCCGGCGGCGCCCAGCCGCGGCTGCCCGGGTATGTCACCGGGGAGGTACGCGTCCCGGACGGGATCGCCTCGGCGGAGCCGACGGCGGAGGAATCCGGGGCCGCGGCCCGCCCGGCCTGGGAGATTACCGGCCAGGGCACCCGCGCGGACACGAGGCCGGCCCGGGGGGACACCTGTCACCTGGACGTCGCCGACCGGTTCGGGAACATGGTGTCGGCCACGCCGAGCGGGGGCTGGCTGCAGAGCTCGCCAGTGATCCCCGGCCTCGGTTTCTGCCTGGGTACCCGGGCTCAGATGTTCACGCTCACCCCAGGCCTGCCTAACAGCCTCGCCCCCGGCAAGCGCCCGCGGACCACGCTGACCCCGAGCCTGGCGCTGCGCGACGGGGAGCCGTACCTGGCCTTCGGGACCCCCGGCGGGGACCAGCAGGACCAGTGGACGCTGGTCTTCTTCCTGAGGCACGTGCTGTTCGGGATGAACCTGCAGGAGGCGATCGACGCGCCCGCGTTTCACACCCGGCACTTCCCGTCGTCGTTCTACCCGCGTGAATCGTCGCCGCTGGCGGTCGACGTGGAGGAGCGGGCCGGGGCCCCGGTGGTGGGAGAGCTTCGCCGCCGGGGGCATGAGGTCACGGTCAGGCCGCCGTGGTCGCTGGGCCGGGTCAGCGCCGTGGCCAGGGATGGGGACATGCTCTACGCGGCCGCGAACCCCCGCGGCATGCAGGGGTACGCCGCCGGCCGCTGAACGTGGGCGGCGCGGGAGGCCAGCCGGCCGCTGAAGCGGCACCCAACAGTGCGGTGCATCGCGCGCGGTGGCCGGGCCGTCATGGCGTGTTCCGTGGTCACTGGTTTTGTAGAGTGTCAACCGTGACGCACTCGATGACGGTGTCGCCATCGGGGTGCCGTGTCCGGAACGGAGAAGCTGAGAGGCGGCGGTGACTCAGCGCACAGAGGGAGCGACCATTCGCTTCGACGCCACGCTGTCCACGATCGACACATCCACTGTGCTGCGGTTGCCTGAGACGGCGAGCAAGAACCTGCCCTCGCGCGGGCAGGTGGCCGTCCACGGAACGATCAATGGCGTCGAGTTCCAGACCGTGCTCGAACCAGACGGAAATTTTGGCCACTGGATGAGGGTCGATGACACGCTGCAACACGCTGGTGGCGTCAGCGCGGGTGACACTGCGACCCTCGACATCGGGGTGACCAAGGATTGGCCAGAGCCGAGCGTGCCCAAGGATCTTGCGACGGCTCTGGCAGCTGCCCCGCGGAAGATCCAGGACCTGTGGACCGAGATCACCCCGATGGCGCGCTGGGAATGGGTGCGTTGGGTCAACGCCACGAAGAACACTGACACGCGCAGACGACGGGTCGACGTGAGCATCTCGAAGATGAGGAGCGGGAAAAGACGGCCCTGCTGTTTCAACCTCTCCGCATGCACTGACCCCGACCTGTCGAAGAACGGCAGGCTCCTCGGGCCAGGGGACGACCGCCCCTGATCGACGATCCGATGCACCGCACCGTGGCTGGCGAGAGGGGATTGCTGGCGAGAGGGGGGGTCAGAGGGGGAGGGCCAGGGCGCAGGCGAGCACCGCGGCGACCGCGGCGGCGGCCCGGAGCCAGCCTCCGGCCAGCCCGGTCCCGGCCAAGGGCAGCAGGGCCGATGCTGCCGCCAGCACCAGCAGCCCGAGCCCTGCGGCCAGCACCGGCAGCTGGCCGCGCAGCACCGCGGTGGCCTCGCCGGGGCCGCCGGCCGACTCGGCCAGGTGCGTGGCCAGCAGGTACGCGATCAGCGCCACGCCGAGCACCGCGGTATGCCACGGCCGGGCCGGGTGGAAGGCCTCCAGGGCCAGCGCGCCGAGCAGCACCCCCTCAGCCCAGGGCAGCCGGCGCAGCCAGTACAGGCCCCACAGCCCCACCCGGGCCAGCGGCCCGGGATAGGCGCCGGGCCCGGGCGGCACCACGGCGACCGTGACCATCTGCCCCAGTCCGCCGGCCACGCAGCACGCGGCGAGCACGATGAGGAACGGCGCGGCCCGGCCCGCCGGCCCGGCAGGCACCGCCGCCCACGCCACGCAGGCCGCACCGAGCAGGGCAGCCGCGGTGGTCAGGCGGACGCGGCTGCTGCGCCACGCGGCCCGCAGGTCCGGCCGCGATCCCGCCGCCCAGGCCGGACCGCCCCCGGCCGGCCGCCACCAGCCGGCCAGCCGTGACCCGGGCGCCGTAGCTGTCCGCCCGGCTGCTGTCCGCCCGGCGGCCGTCCCTGGGGCCCGCCAGCCGCTCACCGGCGCGTCACCATGACCCGGCGGGTGAACGGCGCCAGCGAGAGGTCCAGGCTCTCCTCCCCGTCCCAGTGCACCACCGGGATGTCCAGCTCGCGCAGGGAGAACCGGATCGCCTGCTGCTCCATCCGCCAGATCCGCTGGGCCAGCCGGGCAGCCCGGCCGCGGCCTGCGCCCGGCTCACCGTTGAGCACGTCGATGACCAGCACCGCGAACCCGCGCTGGCGCAGGTCCCGCAGGGTCTCCACCAGCCGCGGATCCATCAGCGGGGTGAAGACCAGGATCAGCGCGCCCGGCGGCAGCGCCTGCCGGGGGAGCCGGGAGAACCCGGTGTCCTGGGTCCACTCGCGGTCCTGGCTGAGCATGGCCTCGGCGATCCGGTAGTAGTGCCTCTGGCCGTGCCCCGGCGCCAGCCACCGGGCCCGGTAGCGGTAGGTGATGAACCCGACCCGGTCCCTGGCATCCAGGTAGGCCCGGGCCGCGGCGCTCGCGCCGCGCAGCGCGATGTCCACCACGTGCCGTTCGGCGTCGTCCCCGTCCCAGGCCGTGTCGACCAGGATCACCACGTCCTGCGAGCGTTCCGCCTGGAACGTGTTGACCTGGAGCCGGCCGCGCCGGGTGGTGGCCGGCCAGTTGATGCTGCGCTGGCGGTCGCCCGGTACGTACTCCCGCACGCCCGCGAATTCGGAGCCCTCGCCGGGCGCCCGCGCGGAGTGCTCGCCGAGCCGCTGGGGCAGGCGGTTCAGCACCACCCGGGTGCGCTGGGTGGCCGGGCGCGGGTAGCACTCCAGCGACGGCAGCCTGATCTGCCCCCGGCCCTCGGACAGCCGCCACCGGTCCCGCAGCACGATCTCGGCGGTCCCGACCCGACGCCGTCCCCAGCGGTTCACCAGGAACGGCAGCCGGACCTGGTGCCCGGAGGCGTAGCCGGGCCGCTTCCCGGGCGCGGTCCGCAGCGGCACGATCTCGTGCGCCGGATGCAGCATCACCGCGGCGGAGTACTCAGCCATACCGGTGACCGACGCGGTGACCGCGGTCCGCTCACCCTCGATCATCCGGCCCGCGGTCAGTCCCACCCTCACCTGCGCCTGCGGGGGCCGCCCGGGCCGCCAGGCGGACAGCAGCAGCAGCGCCGGGGCGGCCGCCCCGGCGAATTCGGGGCGCCCGGTGACCAGCGCGATCCCCAGGCCGGCCACCGCGAGGGTCAGCAGGCGGCGCGCGTGCCGGGACAGATCCCACCGCAGCGGGACCGTCACCATGGGCTCGGCGCCCGGCCCCGGCCCGCCGGGGCCGGGCGGGCTGCCCGGCGCGGCCGGATGGTCAGGCGCGGGCTGGCCAGGCCCGGACCGGCGGTCAGGCCCGGGCCGCTGGTCAGGCATGCGCGGCGGACGGGTCGGTCCGCGGCGTCGGCACGCTGGCTAGCAGCCCGGCGACCACGTCGTCTGGCTTTACCTGGCGGACCCACAGCTCGGGCCGGAGAGTGATGCGGTGGGCCAGCGCGGGCACCGCCACGCTCTTGATGTCGTCCGGGATCACGTAGTCCCGCAACCGGAGCAGCGCCTGGCCGCGGGCCAGCTGGAGGATGGCGAGCCCGCCGCGGGGGCTGGCCCCGACCTGGATCTGCCGGTGCTCGCGGGTCGCCCGGACCAGGGCGACGACGTAGTCGATCAGGTCGGCGGACACCTCCACGTCCTCCAGCGCGGCCCGCATGGCGAGCAGTTCCCCCGCGTCGGTGACCTGCTGCAGCGCTGCGTTCTCGGTCCGGCGGTCCAGCCGCCGCTGCAGCATCGCCGCCTCGTCCGCGCTGTCCAGGTAGCCCAGCCGCAACCGCATCATGAACCGGTCGAGCTGGGCCTCGGGCAGCTCGTAGGTGCCCTCGTACTCGATCGGGTTGTCGGTGGCCAGCACGATGAACGGCCGCGGCAGCGGGCGGGTCTGCCCGTCCATGCTCACCTGGCCCTCGCCCATGGCCTCCAGCAGCGCGGCCTGGGTCTTAGGCGGGGTCCGGTTGATCTCGTCGGCCAGCAGCAGCTGGGTGAACACCGGCCCCGGCCGGAACTGCATCTCCGCGGTCCGCTGGTCGTACATGGGCGCGCCGATCACGTCGGACGGCAGCATGTCGGGGGTGAACTGGATCCGTGCGAAGTCCAGGCCGAGGACCTGCGCGAACGTCCGGGCGATCAGCGTCTTGCCCAGCCCGGGGAGGTCTTCCAGCAAGATGTGGCCGCCGGCCAGGATCCCGATCAGCACGAGTTCCAGCGAGCGCTGATACCCGACGACCGCCCGCTGCACCTCCGCGAGCACCCGGGTGGAGCGCTGCGCGGTCTCGTCGGGTGTCAGGGTCTTGTCGTTCACAACTGCTCCAGTCGGTCGAGGAGGCGGGCCAGCGTCCGGTAGGGGATTCCCGGCTGTTCGCGGGGCTGGTCCGGCGGCTTAGGCCGGGCGGGGTCGATCCACGGCCACAGGCTGTCGTAGATGGCACTCTCCCCGGCGAACGCGCGCCGCGCGGCGGCCGGGTCGTCGTAGAGGCTGATCCCGTGCCGCTCGGCCAGCCGCGAGGCCAGCAGATTCTCCAGCTGCCCGCGCAGGCCGGCTTCGTAGGCCGTCATGGAGGCCTGGGCGTCGGCCAGGCGGGACCGGCGCCGCCACTGGCGGGAGAACGTCGACAGCACCGGCGAGGGAACGGCCGGGTCGGGACCGCTGGCGTCCTCGGGTGACGACGCCAGCGGCAGCGGCCGGATCAGGCTGCGCAGCACGACCAGGCTGACCACGCCGGCCCCGACCGCGACCACCGCGAATGCGCCGCGGCCGGCCACGGCGTATCCGGCCGTCGCCGTCGCGGCCACCGCGACGGCGGCGATGATAATCTCGGGCAGCACCGCCCGCCAGAAAGGCTGCGGGCCGGAGCCGGCACCGCCCGGGCCGGGGACTCCCTTGGCGGTCATGAGGAACCCCGCAAGTCGGCCGCGAGCTGCTCCAGTGCCTCCTGGGCGGCGTCGCGCTTCGCCGGAGTCAGCTCGTGCGCGGAGAAGCGGGCCTCGTAGAACAGCCCGGTCAGCACCCCGGCCGCCCTGCCGCGGACCAGTCCCGCCGCCACCGCCCGGCCCAGGAACTCATCCGGCGTATCAGCGACCTCCTGGTCCGCCCCGGCCGCGGCCAGGCTCCGCTCCATGGCCACGTAGCAGGCGATGATCGCGGCCCGGGCGTCGTCCAGGTCGGCCAGCGCGCGCCGGCCCGAGCTCACCGCCTCCCGGAGATCGCTGCGCTGGCCCTCGGCCACCGACGCTTCGGGTGGCTCGGCATCAAGACCGGGCGGGCGGCGCCGCAGCAGCACGACGCAGACCACGATCCCGGCGATGAGGGCCAGGACGAGCAGCGCGTAGAGGACTTCGGTGAATAGCACATGGAACGGGGGGGTCGGGCGCAGGGGCCGGGGGGGCGTGGGGTACACGGTCTGCGGCGGCTGGGTGGGCAGGGGCTGTGTCTGCAGCGGATGAGGGTGCAGGGGGGCGGCCAGCAGCAGGACCGTGGGGATGATGATCAGCGCGGCGATCAGCGCGTAGCGCAGTACGCCGCGCAGCCGCTGGACCCGGAAGTCGTCGCTGGGGTGGCGGCCGCGGATCAGCAGCGTGATGAGCAGCGCGGCCAGGACGGCCTCCAGGGCGATCCCGATCGCGATCGCGTCCCGCCGGTACGGGCCGCGCCAGCCGTGCAGGGTGAAGCCGCCCCGCAGGCCGACCAGGACGGCGGCGATCAGCAGCGCGGTCAGCAGCAGCCGGGCCAGGGCCGGCCCGTGCAGGGCACCCCCCAGGGCAGGCTGACCTGCCGCACCGGGAGGGGAGTCACCCGCCCCGCTCCCGGGGGCGGGCTCGGGGGCTCCGCTCCCGGGGGCAGGCTCGCGGGCCGGGACTGCTGTGTGCCTGCTCGTCATGATCTCCTACGCGGGAGTGGCGAGGCCCGCCTGGTAGGCCAGTATGACCAGGTGCACGCGATCCCGCGCGCCGAGCTTGGTGAGCAGGTGCCCGACGTGCGTCTTCGTGGTGGCCGGGGTAATGTCCAGGCGCTTGGCGATCTCCGTGTTCGACAGGCCGCCGGCCACCAGGGCCAGCACCTCCCGCTCCCGGGCGGTTATCACATCCAGCGCGCCGCCGCCGGCCGGGAGGGCGGGGGTGAGCGGCGGCGTGCGGGCGAACTCCTCGACCAGGCGGCGGGTCACGCTGGGCGCGAGCAGCGAGTCGCCCGCCGCGATCACCTGGATCGCGTTCAGCAGCTCGGCCGGCGAGATGCTCTTGAGCAGGAAACCGCTGGCCCCCGCGCGGAGCGCGGTGAACACGTACTCGTCCAGGTCGAACGTGGTCAGGATCAGCACCCGCACCTGGCTCGTGGCGGCCGACCGGGTGATCTGGCGGGTGGCCTCGATGCCGTCCATGCCCGGCATCCGGACGTCCATCAGCACCACGTCGGGCTGATGCCGGCGGGCCTGCTCAACCGCCTCGCTCCCGTTGCCGGCCTCGCCGACGACGGTGAAACCGGGCGTGGCCGCGACGATGCCGCGGAAGCCCGCCCGGACCAGGGCCTGGTCGTCGACGACCAGCACGCGCAGGGTCATGGCCGCGCCACGCTGAGCGGCAGCCGGGCCCGCACCACGAAACCGCCGTCGGGGCGGGGCATCGCGTGCAGTTCACCGCCGCACAGGCTGACCCGCTCCCGCATGCCGATGATGCCGTGCCCCGCCCGGTCCGGCCCGCTGCTCACGCGGACGGGGGGGCGCGCCGGGACGGCCACCCGCCCCGGTCCGGCGCGGACACCGGCTCCGGCGGGGACCCGGGCTCCGATCTGGACCCCGGCTACCATCGGGACGTTCCCGCGGACGGGGACACCGGCCCAGGCCGGTGCGCCCGCCTCGGAGGGCACCCCAGCCTCGGAGGGCACCCCGGCCCCGGGGTCGGTGACCTCGATGAGCAAGCTGTCCGGGCTGTACTCCAGGACGACATGGCAGCGGTCCGCGCCAGAGTGCTTGACTACATTGGTCAGCGACTCCTGCACGATGCGGAACGCGGACAGGTCGAGGCTGGCGGGCAGGCTGCGCGGCTCGCCGATCCGCTCGACGGTCACCGTGACTCCGGCGCCCGCGGTCCGTTCCACCAGCCGGTCCAGGTTCGCCAGCCCGGGGGCGGGGGCCAGCGGCGCGGTGGGGCGGAACCGAGGTGACCTGGGCCGGTCCGCGAGAACGCTGGTCTCGTCCGTGCCGGACCCGGCCCCGGCCGCCGGCCCGGCCACTGGCGTCCCGTTCCCGGCGAGCCCGGCCGCTGCAGGCTCGCGGGCGGCCAGTTCGGCGTCGGCCGCCGCGATGTCCCCGTCCGTCTGGCGCAGCACGCACAGCATCCGCTGCATCTCACCCAGCGCCTCCCGGCTCACCGCCTGGATCGCGCCCAGCGCCGCCCGGGCCTCATCGGGCTGGCTGTCGAACACGTACTCACCAAACCCGGCCTGCACGGTGACCACGGTCATGCTGTGCGCCACCACATCGTGCAGTTCCCGGGCGATCCGCAGCCGCTCCCGGGTCACCGCGTCGCTGGCCGCCCGGTCCCGGACCGCCGCCATGTGGGTCCGCCGCTGCTGCACCAGGTAGCCGACCATCCACAAGATGGTCAGCACCAGGGCGACGGCGACCGCGTCGCCGGGTCCCTGCCCGTCGAAGTCCAGCACCACGCCCTGCACAACCAGCAGGGTCAGCGCGGCGCCGAGGCCGGCCAGCGCGATACCCCGGCGGCAGGTAGACGCGACCACGAACAGCACCAGCGCCATCGGGAGGAACGGGCCACGGGTGATCTCCCCGCCGGCAGCCAGGGTCACCACGCAGGCGGCCAGCACGATGACCAGGGCCCGGACCGGGACCCGGCGCCGGATGGTGACCGGCACGGCCAGGGCGATCGCCAGCACGGCGGCGAGCGGGGCGTCCCGCGGGGACAGCACCCCGAACAGGGACCGGCTGCCCACGGTGGCGTGGAAGAAAGACGCGAAGACCAGCACGCCGCAGATGACCGCCGTGGCGTAGTCCAGCGCTATCCAGAACCGCCGCCTCAGCCGCGCGCCCCGGGAGGGTCCGGTTGCTCCGCTCACCAGCTAACGGTAACGCCGCAGGGTGCCCTGGGGCGTCCGCCCGCGGTCGTACGCTGCCGGGCTGATCCAGGGTACGGTACCGCCCAGGTCAGGCCGTGGCCTGACGGCGAAAGCCATTCCCCGGCATGATGACGCGGCCCCGGCCCGTCCACCAGGCTGGGACCCCACCAGGACGACCCGACCAAGGGAGCACGAGACACGTGACCGCGCCAGTGCCTGCGCAGTTTGGGCCGCTTCAGCACGGGCCGCTGCAGGCGGGGCCGGTCCCGCCTGGCGGGACCGGCCCCGGGCCGGGCTTCGTTGCGGCGGTTATTGAAACCTCAGCCCTCACCAAGCGGTACCCGGGCGCGGTGACCGCCCTGGACCAGCTGTCCGTGCGGGTCGGGGCCGGTATCACCGGGCTGGTCGGGGCGAACGGCGCCGGCAAGTCCACCCTGATCAAGATCCTGCTCGGGCTGCTCACCCCGACCAGCGGGCAGGCGGCCGTGCTCGGCCTGGACTGCGCCCGGGACGCGGAACGGATCCGGGCCCGGTGCGGGTACATGCCCGAGCACGACTGCCTGCCGCCGGACGTCACCGCGACCGAGTTCGTCACCCACCTGGGCCGGATGTCCGGGCTGCCGCCGACCGCGGCCAAGGAGCGGGCGGCCGAATCCCTCCGCCACGTCGGCCTGTACGAGGAGCGGTACCGGCAGATCGGCACCTACTCCACCGGCATGAAGCAGCGGGTCAAGCTGGCCCAGGCCCTGGTCGGTGACCCGCAGCTGCTGCTGCTGGACGAGCCCACCATCGGCCTGGACCCGGCGGGCCGGGCCGCGATGCTGGACCTGGTCAGCCGGATCGGCACCGAGTTCGGCATCTCGATCGTGGTGTCCTCGCATTTGCTCGGCGAGATCGAGCAGATCTGCGACCACCTGGTGGTCATCGACAGCGGGCGGCTGCTCCGGGCCGACACGATGACCAGCTTCACCCAGGTGAGCCAGGTGCTACTGGTGGAGGTGGACGAGGGCACCGCGGAGCTGGAAGCCGCGCTGGCCGCCCGGGGGCTGCAGCCGCGCCGCGACGAGAGGGCGCTCCTGGTCCAGATCGCATCCGGCGACACCTATGACCTTGTCCGTGACGCCGTGGCGGACCTGGGCCTGCCGCTGAACCGGCTGGAGCAGCGCAGGCGCCGGGTCGAGGAACTGTTCCGCGACGGCGCGGGCCAGGACAACCCCGCAGGACGGGAAGGAGGAGCGTGACCACGCAAAGCGGGCCGCCCGCGGCCGGGGCCGGCGTCATCCACGACATCGGCTACCGGCACTACCAGGGACCGCGGCTGGGCCGGGCCGCCATCATCCGGGCGCTCGGCTGGCACAGCCTGCGGTCCGCGTTCGGGATCGGCCGAGGCGCCAAAGCCAAGATCATCCCGGTCATCGCCTTCACGCTGATGTGCCTGCCCGCGGTGGTCAACACGGTCGCGATAGCCCGGGGCGGCGGCCAGATCGTCTACTACGACACCTACGTGTTCCAGCTCCGGGTGCTCGTCATGATCGTGTTCGTCGCGGCCCAGGCCCCCGAGCTGGTGTCGCGGGACCTGCGCAGCCATGTGCTGCCGCTGTACTTCTCGCGGCCGCTGCACCGGCTCGACTACCCGCTGGCCAAGCTGGGCGCGTTCATCCTGGCCTGCCTGGCCCTGCTGGAGATCCCGCTCCTGCTGCTCTACCTTGGCTCGGTCAGCCAGGCGCACGGCGGGGCCGAGATCTGGCACCAGACCAGGGCGCTGATTCCCGGCTTGCTGGTCGGGCTGGCCTGGGCGGTGTTGCTGGCCGCGATCGGGCTCACGCTCGCCTCGTTCAGCGCGCGCCGCGCGTACGCGACGGGCAGCATCGCGATCTGTTTCTTCCTCAGCTGGGCGCTGGCCGGGCTGCTGCGCGGGGTCGCGACCGGGCGGGGACCAGTGACCGGCGGAGCCGGGATGGCCGACGCGGGGGCGCGGCTATCCGGCCTGGTCAGCCCCTTCACCGTGCTGGACGGGCTGCGCCAGTGGCTCGGCGGCACCTCGCCCGGGCCGGTCCCGCCGCCGGGTGGCTACGGGCCGCTGTACGGCGTGATGTTCGTGCTGCTGCTGGCGGCCGCGGCCGGCGCCCTGGCCGCCCGGTACCGGAAGGCAGGCATAGCGTGAGCACCATCGAGCTGCGGAACGTGTCCCGGTGGTACGGGAACGTGGTCGCGATCAACGACGTCACCATGACCATCGGCCCTGGTGTCACCGGCCTGCTCGGCCCGAACGGTGCCGGGAAGTCCACCCTGCTGCATCTGATCTCCGGCTTCCTGGCGCCGTCCCGCGGCGAGCTGACCGTCGGCGGCGCGCCCAGCTGGCGCAACCCGGGCCTTTACCGGACCCTCGGCCTGGTGCCCGAGCGTCCCGCGGTCTACCCGTTCCTCACCGGCCTGGAGTTCGTCCGGGCCACCGCGCGGCTGCACAAGCTGCCCGATCCGGACCGCAGCGCGGAGCGCGCCATCGGCATCGTGGAGATGGCGGCCGCGCAGGAGCGGAAGATCGCGACCTACTCCAAGGGCATGCGGCAGCGGATCAAGGTCGCGGCGGCGCTGGTGCACGATCCGGAGCTGCTGCTGCTCGACGAGCCGTTCAACGGGATGGACCCGCGGCAGCGGCTGCACATGATGGACCTGCTGGAAACCCTCGGCGATGAGGGCCGCACCATCCTGTTCAGCTCGCACATCCTGGAGGAAGTTGAGCGGCTGTCCGGCACCATCCAGGTCATCGTGGCCGGGCGGCTGGCCGCGTCCGGGGATTTCCGGGCCATCCGGCGGCTGATGACCAGCCGCCCGCACGTGTTCCTGCTGCGCACCTCCGACGACCGGCGGCTGGGCGCGGCGCTGATCGGCCGGCCGTCCGTGACCGGGGTGGAGATGAACGGCGGCGGCCTGCAGGTCAAGGCCTCGGACTACGGCGCGTTCAGCCGGGAGATCGCCGGGCTCACCCGCGAGCACGGCATCCAGCTCCGCGAGCTGCTGCCCGAGGATGAGTCGCTGGAAAGCGTGTTCGCCTACCTAGTGGAGACCTGAGATGCTGCCCGATCAGGCCAGTTCCGTGCAGGCCAGTTCCGTGCAGGCCAGGACGGTGGCCTCGATCACCCTGCGCGCCACGATCGGCCGCAAGCGCGCGATCCTGTTCGCGCTCCCGCCGCTGATCCTGGTGCTGGTCACCGCGCTGCTGAAGGCCGGGCATGCGCACGGCGACTGGCCGAGCGCCATCCTGGGCAGCTTCGGGCTGGCCGTGGTGCTGCCGCTGACCGCGCTGATCATCGGGACCAGCGTGCTCGGCGCGGAGATCGACGACGGCAGCGTGGTGCACCTGCTGGCCACCCCGGTGCCCCGGTCCACCGTGATCCTCAGCAAGTTCGCCGTGGCTACCGCGCTGACCATGCTGTTCGCGGCGGTGCCAGAATTCCTGGCCGGGCTGATCGCCGCCGGCGGTCCGGGCAGGCTGGCGGCGGGGCTGTTCGCGGGCGCGCTGGCCGGCTCGGTCATCTACAACGCGGTGTTCGTGATGATCTCCGCGCTCACCACCCGGGCCATCGCCGTGGGCCTGCTGTACCTGCTGGTCTGGGAATCGCTGCTGAGCAACGTGGTCAGCGGGGTCCGGGTCCTGTCGGTCGAGCAGTACTCGCTGGGCATCGCGAACTCCATCGCCCGCAACGGGAACCTCAACGCCCACCTCGGGGTGGCCACCGCCGCGGTCATGGGCGTGCTGGTCACCGTGGTCGCGCTGGGGCTGGCCATCAGGCGGCTGGCGGCGTTCTCGCTCAAGGG
>Ga0187875_10000987_pt1 | contig 22521 bp, 11 predicted proteins | sample June2016WEW_17_1_2_FD_132978 | JGI IMG/M metagenome (GOLD analysis project Ga0187875, IMG submission 132978) | Peatland microbial communities from SPRUCE experiment site at the Marcell Experimental Forest, Minnesota, USA - June2016WEW_17_10 | ecosystem: Environmental > Terrestrial > Soil >...
ACTATGGCGCTGACGGTACCGGTCACTTTAACCGTCGAAGCATCCGGCTCCGCCGCCTTTTTCGACAGCCTGCCCGGTCAAATCAGCTTTTCTCTTGCTACGGGGGCCGGCGCCCCGGCGCCCCAGGCCATCCAGATCAGAAATGCGGGAACGGGCACTTTGCACTGGACGCTCGCGACCAGTACGGCGGACGGCGGAAGCTGGTTGACCGCGTCCGCCCTCAGCGGCACCGCGCCTTCAACGGTCAGCGTCTCGATCAATCCCAGCTTCCTTCCCTCCAGCACCGGGACCTTCAACGGACAAATCGTGTTACAGACCACGGGCGACGAAGTGACCATTCCTGTCAGCGTCACCGTGGGCGCCAATGTTTTCGCGCAGGTGAATGCCATCAACTTCACCATGCCCCAGGGCGGCGCGAACCCGCTGCCACAGATCCTGGCCATTGCCAGCACGGGCACCAACTTCACTTTTAGTACGGCGGTGCACACCGTATCGGGCGGCTCCTGGTTGACCATCTCCAACCTGGGCGCCGAGTGTTGCAACACGCCGGAGGGAATCACGGTCAGCGTCAACGCCTCCACCCTGACGGCAGGAACGTATACCGGCGAAATCACCTTCACCCAGTATTTCCAGCAAAGCCTGGCGATAACCGTGCCGGTGACTCTAACCGTCGAAGCGACAACTTCCGCCTTCTTCGATAACATGCCCGGACAACTGAGCTTCTTCCTCAAACCGGGCGCCACGGCTCCTCCCCAGACGGTGCAGGTTCGCAACGCCGGATCCGGCACGTTGAATTGGACCGTGAAGGGAAGCACCGCGGATGGCGGCGCCTGGTTGACTGTCTCTCCCGCCAGCGGGAAAGCACCAGCGACCGTGACTGTTTCCGTGGTTACCGCGCACCTGCCGGGCAGTGGACTGACCGCCGCGACCTACAACGGCCAATTGGTATTTACTAGCTCAGGCGACGTGGTCACCGTTCCCATTAGTGTCACGGTGGGACCCAACGTCTACAACCAACTGAATGGCATCAGCTTCATCATGGCCGAGGGCGGCGCGAATCCGCTGCCGCAGATCCTGCCGGTGGTGAGCGGCGGCACGAACTTCACCTTTAGTTCGGCGGTGTACACCGGGAACGGCGGCAACTGGTTGACTATCTCCAACCTGGGCCTCGAGTGCTGCAACACACCGGAGAACATTTCGGTCAGCGTCAATGCTTCCACCCTGCCCGCCGGGACTTATACCGGCGAAGTCACTTTCGCACAGTACTTCCAGCAAGACATACTCATGACCGTGCCGGTAACTCTGACCGTCGTCCCGTGCGGAGCGTTCTTCGACGACGTCCAGGGACAGATGAGTTTTTCCTTTGCGCCAAGCAGCAGCAACCCGGCGTCCGAGACGGTGCAGATCCGGAACGCGGGAAATGGGACGTTGAGCTGGAGCCTCGCCAAGATGACATCCGATGGCGGCGCCTGGCTGACGACGTCTGCGACCAGTGGAAAAGCGCCATCGACGGTGACCATAGGAGTAACCACTGCCTCCCTGCCGGGCAAGGGGCTCGTGGCAGGGACTTTCACCGGCGAACTGGTCTTCGAGGCAGCGAACGGCAATGTCAGTATCCCCGTGAGTGTGTTAGTGGGGCCGAATGTCTTCAGCCAGGCGGGTCCGTTGAACTTCAGCATGACGCTCGGCGGCCCGAATCCAGCGGCGCAGATACAGGCGGTAACCAGCACCGGCACCAACTTTACCTTCAGTGCCTCGTCGGCCACCGGGACCGGTGGCGCCTGGCTGAAGATTTCCCCGTCGGGCATCGAGTGCTGCAACACGCCCGATAACATTACCGCTACCGTAACCGCCACCACGTTGCCAGCGGGGATCTACACGGGCCAAATGACTTTCGTCCAATATTTCTCACAGGCGATGTCGCAGACTGTCCCCGTCATTCTCACGATCAGCGATCCGCACGTGCCGGCAACCATCGCGGCAACCAGCGGCACGCCGCAGAGCGCTACGGTTGCCAAAGCCTTCGCCAGTGCTCTGGCCGCAACGGTGAAGGACTCTTCGGGCGACCCTGTGTCCGGTGTGCTGGTGACCTTCAACGCCCCGACGAGCGGCGCCAGCGGAACCTTCGCCTGTTCCGGAAACACCGCGATCACCAACAGCGCGGGGTTAGCGACTTCGCCCGTGTTTACGGCCAATGATACGGCAGGCAGGTACACGGTGACAGCCACGGGGGCGGCTCTCACCACCAGTCCGGGGTTTGCGCTAACCAATAAAGCGGGAGCGCCGGCTTCCATCGCGGCGACGGCCGGGACGCCGCAAACCGCCACCGTCAACACGGCTTTTGCCACCCAGTTGGCGGCGACGGTGAAGGACGCTTACGGCAACCCCGTGGGAGGCGCGACAGTGACTTTCACCGCTCCTGCGAGCGGCGCCGGCGGGACCTTCGCCGGCGGCGTGAATACGGCTACCACCAACGCTCAAGGCGTGGCAACCGCCCCGGTCTTCACGGCGAACACCGTAGCGGGCGCTTATACGGTCACTGCGGCGGTCGGCGCGCACACCACCAGCCCGGGATTTACGCTCACAAATCAGGCGGGAGCGCCGGCCGCAATCACGGCCACCGCCGGCACGCCGCAAACGGCGACCGTCAATACCGCGTTCGCTACAGATCTGGCAGCCACGGTGGTGGATGCATTCAGCAACCCGGTGTCAGGCGCGACGGTGACTTTCAATGCGCCGGCCAGCGGCGCCAGTGGAACATTCGCCGGCGGCGTGAATACGGCTACGACCAGCGCCCTTGGCGTGGCCACCGCGGCGCTGTTCACGGCCAACACCACAGCGGGCACGTACACGGTAACAGCCACGGCCGGAACGGTCACCACCAGCCCCGGCTTTGCCCTGACCAATCAGGCGGGAGCGGCCGCTTCCATCGCGGCAACGGGGGGAACGCCGCAAACCGCGACGATCAACACGGCCTTCGCCCACCGGCTTGCAGCGACGGTAAAAGACTCATTTGGCAACCCTGTGGCCGGCGTGACAGTCACCTTTAACGCGCCTACCAGCGGCGCCAGCGGAACCTTTGCGGGCGGCGTGAATACGGCTGTGACCAGCGCGCTGGGTGTAGCCACCGCGGCCGTCTTCACAGCCAACGGAACGGCTGGCAGCTATACGGTCACGGCGAAAACAGGGGCGCTCACAACCAGCCCAGGCTTCGCGCTGACCAATCAGCCTTGAACTGATTCATTCGCCAACGTGAGCTTCGCCCGCGAACGGCCGATTCACAATCGGCCTGCAGGTTACCAACGTTACCAACCTGCCCACAGCAATGCCGGCTACCTCACCTGTCGCTGGCAACGCGCCAGCGCCGCGGCGACGTGCTCCGGCTGATTGGCATCCTCCGGCGCGAGGGCTTTCAAGTCGCGCAAAGCGGACCAGGTCCGGCCCGCGCTCCGGTAACCATCCAGCGCTTCACGCCAACGGTGCAGCCGCTCGTCCGCATCCGCCGCGCCCGTCTGGCTGCGCGCCAGGTCGGTTCTGGCGCTGATCTGCCCGGCGCCGCCCGCCATGATTTCCCCGGCGGCTTTGCCCGCCTGCCCATAGTGGACCAGCGCGGCGGCCGCCCGATCCATGCTCAATTCGATGCCTCCCGCCGCCAGAGCCGCCCGGATGCGCATGCGCGCGAGGTTCGAGTCCTTCGAGCGCGCCAGCAGGCCGTCGAGAATGGTCATGGATTTCATGGCATGGCCTAAGGCCGCCGGAAAGTCGCGCGTATCCATCAGCACCTGTGCCAGTTTCAGATGGCAGTTAGCCACGTCGGAGAGAATCTCGACGTTTTGCGCGTCCGCGGCGCTTAACTGCTGGCTCAGCGCCAGCGCCTTTTGCGCGTGAGCCAGCGCGCCCGCCGGGTCGCCCGACTTGCGCAAGGCGTTGACCACGTGCAGTTCCGTAACCGCCAGGCTGCGGCGGAACATCCGGTTGGCCGGGTCGGATTTCACTTGCGCTTCCATGATCGACTCGGCGGCCAGGACCAGCGGCACCGCTTCGGTCGGCTTGGCATTGTCCATCAGGACCTGCGCCAGGCGCGTGGACATGTTGGCGACCTCCACCCTGTCGCTGGCGTTACCGGGGTCGGCGGCGGAGATTTCTTGAATCATCGCCAATGCCCCGCGGGTCTGTTCCTCCGCGGCGGCGTGATGGCCGGCGGTCGTCTCGGCGTCCGCCAACGCCATCTGACTGCCGTAGAGTTCTTTCTTCGCCGCGAGCGACCGGGGATACTCCTTCACCAATCCGTTGGCGATATCGAACGATCGCCGGTAGCGGGCCAACGCCTGCTCCGGCTTGCCCATATTGGATTCCCCCTCAGCGCCCGCCAAGTCGCCCCAATTCCGCAGCGTGCCGGCTAGTTGCCGCCGGGTGTCGAGATCCGGCGGCAACTTCCGCACGGCGGCTTCGGCCAGGGAAACGGCCTTGCGGTAGCGTCCGTCCGCGCCTGCCAGGTCGTTCATGCTGTACAGAATGTCGGCCTCGGCGGCGTACGCCGATGCCAGCGCGCGCTGGTTCAGGCCGCTGGCGTCGCGCGCCACCAGCGGTTCGCCCGCCTTGACGGCCTTCCGGGCGCTGGCCAAAGCGCCCGCCATGTCGCCCAAATTGGAGTAGTACGAATTCCCCTGTACGTTGCCGATCTTGACATAGGTTTCCACTAACTCGCGCTGCAGCGAAGCATCGCCGGAATCGCGCGAAAGCTTATCCAGGTAAACCAGCGCGTCTTTCACCAGCATCTGCCGCACGGGCGTGGAGCCGGGCAATGGCTCGATGGCGTCGTGGTATACAAACACGACCGCGTGGGCCAACTGGCGCACATCGTTGAACCGCTGGTTGGCGATGCGCGCCTGCCAAGCCGTGGCGGCCATCCCGCCGACGAGCGCCAGCAACACTAGCACTAGCGCCACAACCGGCGCCTTGTTCCGGCCGACGAACTTGGCCATCCGGTATCCGCGCGTGGCGGGCCTGGCCATCACCGGATATCCCGCAACATACAGGCGCAGGTCTTCGGAAAACTGGCCGGCCGAGGCGTAGCGGCGTTCCGGCTCCTTGCGCAGCGCCATCTGCACGATATTCTCGAGATCGCTGTCGAAGCGGCGTCCCGCGTGGGTGCTGAGCGGCTGCGGATGCTCCGTGCCGATCGCCTGGGCCAGTTCTAGCGGACTGGAGGTGTTGCGGTAGGGGCGCGCGCCGCTCAGGAGTTCATACAACAGCACGCCCAGCGTGTAAATGTCGCTGGCCGTGGTAATGGGAGCGCCCAGCACCTGTTCCGGGCTGGCGTACTCCGGCGTCATGGCGGCCGCTCCGGTCCTGGTTCGCTGCGCCGATCCGTCCAGCAGTTTGGCGATGCCGAAATCGAGCAGCATGGGCTGCCCCTCGGCCGTGACCAGAATGTTGGCCGGCTTCAGGTCCCGATGCACGATCAGGTTGCGGTGAGCATAGGAGACCGCCGAACAGATTTTGCGGAACAGTTCGAGGAGGTCGGTCAAGGGCGGCTGGCGTTCCGTTACGTAACGGTCGATGGGGAGGCCCTCGACGAATTCCATCACCAGGAAGGGCCGGCCATCCGCCGTGGTTCCGCCGTCCAGCAGCCGCGCGATGTTGGGGTGTTCCAGGCCAGCCAGGATCTGCCGCTCCTGGCGTAGGCGTCCCACCATGTCGGGATCGCTATCCCGGACGATCTTGACCGCAACCAACTTCGAAAACTCGTCGTCGGCCCGCACGGCTTTGTACACGACGCCCATGCCACCCGCGCCGATGCGTTCCAGGAGCCGGTAGCGGTCAAGCGTGGTGGCGTCGTCGCTGGCCGCCAGGAACCGCGCTTCGTTGTGCATGGCCGGCTCCTGCCAGAGCGGGTTGGCCGCGGCTTCGGTAGACGCGCGGAGCAGGTCGCCGACGGCATGGCGCAGCCGCTCGTCGCCGCGGCAGGCAGCGGCCAGAAACGCCGGGCGCGCTGCGGCATCCAGGTCCGAGGCCTCCTGGAAGAGTTGCTCCACCCGCTCCCAGAATGTGTCAGCTTGGTCCGATGGCATTTTGCAAATCGTTTTGCAGCCAGGCCCGCGCGAAGGTCCAATCGCGTTCCACAGTGCGCAGCGAACATTCTACGCCGGTGGCGCTCAGCACCTCGCTGGTCTCCTCGGTGGTCAAGCCGCCGAAGAAACGCAACTCCACCACCCGCGACTGCCGGGGATAGTGTTCGCTCATGCGATCCAGGGCGTCGTTGATCACCAGCACATCGGACTTCAGCGCCGGATCTTCGGCCGGCGGATCGACGATCACCGGCGCAGCGCCACCGCCCCGCTTGGCGGCATGCCGCCTGCGCGCGTGATCCACCAGGATGTTGCGCATCATCCTGGCGGCGACGCTCAGGAACTGGGCGCGGCTCTGCCAATCCAGGTGCTGCACGCCGGGAAGCTGCAGATAGAGCTCATGCACCAGGGCGGTTGGCTGCAGAGTTCGATCGCCGCTTTCGGCGGCGAAAAGGAACGACGCCAGACGGCGCAATTCCCGGTACACGGCGGCGGTCAGACGAGAGAGGGCCTCCTCGTCGCCGCCGCGCCAGTCCTGGAGACATTGGGTGATGTCGCCAGGCGCCGCGCTTTCATTCAGCATGACTTTGCTTATATTTTACCTTTTCTTCACTCCCGTGGCGGGTTTCTCCGCCGCTTTGCGCCTCTAAAGTGAACAGCACGATCAGGGCTGGCGGCAACAACTGAAGAGGGGAAGCTCATGACCAAGACACGGCAACACCAACGCTGCGTATCCGCGATCCAGCGGTTGGAAACAAGCGGCGCGCTGGCAATACTAGGGGCGGTTTTCATGACCGCTGCGATCGGGACACCCGCGGCACAAGCGCAGACTTACAAGGTGCTGCACACCTTTACGGGCGGAGCCGACGGTTCCAATCCGAACGGAAGTCTCGTTCTGCACAGCGCCGGGTTGTACGGCACAACCTCGAACGGGGGATACCTCGACAACGGGACACTCTTTCGGATGGACCCCAAGACCGGCCAGAACACGGTGCTGCACACCTTCACCGGCGGCGCCGCGGACGGAGCCAATCCAGCCGGCGGTTTGGTCGCGGATTCAGTGGGCAACTTCTACGGCACAACCCGCGTGGGTGGCATTTACAACGCTGGAACGATCTTCCGCATCGACTCAAGCGGCGAATCAACCCTGTTGCACAGCTTCACGGGGCCGGATGGGGAACTCCCAAAAGGTAGCCTGGTCCGCGACGCGGCCGGTAATCTCTATGGCGCCACCAGCGGCGGTGGGGTTTACAACTACGGGACCGTGTTCAAGCTCGATGCGGCCGGCACGCTGACCACCCTCTGTAGCTTTAGTGGTCTGTCCGACGGGGCTGCGCCGGAAGGACGCCTGCTCTTGGAAAACAGCCAGCTTTATGGCGCCACCCGGGGAGGCGGCGCCGCTGGCGCTGGAATCGTATTCCGTGTGGACCCCAGTACGGGCGCCGTGGCGATCTTGCACAGCTTCGCGCCGGCCGCGAGCGCCGGAGATCTCCTCTACGGAAATGTCGCGCGAGACTCCCAGGGCAGCCTCTACCGCATCGGCTACGCCGCCGGTGAATCCGCACCTGCCGGCGGAACATCCGGACGGCGAATCCTAGAAGTCGGCGCCGTCGATTATCTGATCGCGCTGCGCGGCATCACGGATCGGCCGGGTGGCTCCTGGACACACGGAGATGGAGATCTGGTCCTGGATGCCGAGGGACACCTCTACGGCACAGCCCAACCCGACGGCAGCGCCAACCGAAGCGGAGCGATCCTCGAGCTTTCCATGGATGCCCAACCCGCGGCGAGCTCGTGCGTGTTGAGTCCGTCTTCCCAGACCGCAATCGTGCCATGGTTCGGCCCTGTTGAGGACGAGAGCCAAGTCTACTCTGTCGGCGTTACCCCACAAAACTGTTACTTGCCCGGGGCGACTTATACTGCTTCCTGGCTCAGCAGCGTTACGCCCGCAACGGGTCAACGCTATCCAAACGGCGGCACTGGCGAGATCGTATTCACTGCATCGGAGAATACCTCAACGGCACGCCGTGCTGCGACAATCAGGCTCGGCAGCGCGTTTGTGTTGACGGTCCAGCAGGATGGCTACCCTACGATGTCGTGCCAGTACGACTTCTCGACTGCGACCATTGAAGTCCCCAGTGGCGGGGGAACTTTCGCGAATTACAGCCCAAGTGTCCTTGTGCCGCCAGGCGCCGACGGCTGCATTGTCTATGCCGCGACTTCAAAAGCGCCCTGGATATCGGACTTATCCCCGTCGGCAAATCAGGCGATTCCCGGCGTCTGCCCCTCCGGTTCGTCGCCGTGCGTGGCCGGCGAAACGGTGACTCCCACATACACCGTGGCGGCCAATACAGGCGCGGCCCGTTCAGCGGTCGTCAGATTGAACAAGGGCTTTGCCATCACCGTCAACCAAGACGCTGGCAACTGATTCGGCCACGCGTGGGGCAGGCTCTCAGCCTGCGGCGGCCTCTCAGGCCGCCTCTTTTGGTTGCGGCTTGCCGCAATGCGGGGCAGGCCCTCTGCCCGGTGGCGGTCAGCCGAGAGTGGGCCTCCTCGCCGCCACCGCGACAATCCGCGGGGCATCGGATGCCGGTTATCTAGCTTCTTTGAACGGCGCCTGTGAAAATCTTCACTTCCGTGGCGGGTTTCTCCGCCGCTTTGCGCCTTTAAGGTGAACAGGCGAGCGTCTTCCGTTCGCCGATTAAACAACCACTCAACAGAGGGATCATGCAACTAACGAGCTTTTCGCGGGCGGGCATCCTTGCCCTGTTCGCTCTATCGGCCCTATTCACCGGTCCGGCCAGCGCCAAAGACGGGCGCGACTTCGCCGGACACTACAGCCTCACCAATGCAACCGAAAAAAGCGGCCAGGTGGAACTTACACTCACGCTGCAACTCTTTAATTATAGCGGCGCGGACCTCAAACAGGCCGTCGTGACGGTACGCGCGCCGCATCCCGTACCGGAAGTACTGGCTAGCTTCGCGCCCATCAAGCTCTGGCGCAGCGGCAAAGACGTGGTCGTCAGCCAACAACTGACCATCGCGCGCGATGAGTACCAGCGGTGGTCCGCCCGCACACAGCCGCGCGTGTTTGTGGGATACAGCGGCGAAGACGGGCACGCGATCCAGGGATGGGCGCAGTTGAGCCGCCTCCCCATCATACCGGCGGTGCCACCGCGGGCGGCCCGCACGGCGGCCGCCGAGTAGAAGAGGAAACGTTAAGGAAATCTCCAGGAAAAAAACCATGCGCCACACTAAAACGATTCTCACCCTGCTGCTGACGCTCCCCCTACTCGGCTTGCCCGCGTTGGCCCAGCAGAACATCATCACCACCGCCATCGGCGGCGGTCCCAACGACATGCCCGCCATCGATGCGGACGTCAACGAGCCGTACCAGCTCGCCTTGGATAGCGCGGGAAACCTCTATATAGCTGCCGGCAGCCAAAACCGCGTGTTCAAGGTCTCGACCGGCGGAACCCTGACCGTCGTGGCAGGTACGGGCCTTCCCGGATATGCCGGCGATGGCGTCTCGGGCGGCGCGGCCAATGCCCTCCTGAATAACCCGGCGGGCATAGCCGTGGATCCCTCGGGCAACGTCTACATTTCAGACAATAGCAATTGCGTCATCCGCAAGGTGGATACCACCAACACGATCACCACCATCGTCGGTCAGGCCGGCGAGTGCACCTACAACGGGACCGGCGCGCCCGCCACCAACTTCTACTTATACTTCCCGGCCGGCCTGGCAGAGGGCTCCGGCAACCTCTACATCGCCGACCAATCGAATCAAGTGATCCGCAAGCTGGTCCTTGCGACCGGCGCCATCAGCAACTACGCGGGAACCCCGCAAACCTCCGGATTCAGCGGCGATGCCGGCCCCGCCACCAGCGCCACCCTGTATAACCCGATCAGCGTGGCGGTCGATCCTTCCGGCAATGTGTTCATCTCCGATAATGGCAACTACCGTATCCGCGAGGTCGCCGCCTCAACGGGGCATATTACGACCGTTGCGGGAAACGGCACATATGCCTATGGCGGCGACGGCAGTCCGGCCACGCAAGCCTCGTTCGACAATGTCGGGCAGGTAGCCGTAACAGTCAATGGGAGCGTCGACACGGTAACCCTGGTTGACTTAACCGCCAACGTAGTTCGCCAGTTCGGCGTCGGCGGCAATATCTACACCATCGCAGGCAACGCCCTGCTGGGGTATTCCTTCTGCGGCGACGGCGGACCCGCTCTCAACGCCTGCTTCTACGATCCTCTCGGCGTCGCGGTCACCAGCACAGGGGCCTTCGTCTATGTGGCCGACAGCGGCAACGATCGCGTCCGCAAGTTCCAGCCCGGCGGCAACATCAACACGATTGCGGGCAACGGCAGCGTCAGCATGCCGACGCCCGTCTCCAGCGTGCCGCCGCAAGGCGTAGTGCTCTACAACCCTTACGCCGCGATGGAAGACCCCTCCGGCAATGTCTTCGCCGCGGACCTCAGCAACTCTTTCGTGCGCGAATTGGTACAGTCCACGGATCTCGTGAATCTCTTCGCGGGCACGGGCGTGCAAGGATACAACGGGGACGGCATTAACGCCACCACCGCCGAGCTGAATTCCCCAGCCGGCCTGGCCCGCGACAGTTTCGGCAATGTCTACATCGCCGACGCTTACAACTGCGTCGTCCGGGAGGTGAGCGCCGCCGGGACGATCAGCACGTTCGCCGGCACACCGCAAAACTGCGGGTATTCGGGCGACGACGGGTCTCCGACCGCCGCCAGACTGATGTATCCCTTCAACGTGATGGTGGACAGCCACGACAACGTGTTCATCGCCGACACCTATAACTGCGTCGTGCGCAAGGTTTCGGGCAACACCATCACGACATATGCCGGCGACGGCACTTGCGGTTACGTGGGGGACGGAGGTCCGCCGGCCGACGCGGAGATGTACTATCCCGAGGCGGTGACCGAGGATGGCGCCGGTAATGTGTACATCGCGGACGCCGCCAACAATCGCATCCGTATGGTCAGCGCGTCCACCGGCAACATCAGTACGGTGGCCGGCGACGGCAACGGCGGCTTCACCGGCGACGGCGTAGCCAATCAGAATTCACTATCTAACCCTCAGGACGTCAAGGTGGACGCCAACGGCAACCTGTTCATCGCCGATACCTACAACCAGCGGGTGCGTTGGGTAACCCCGAGCGGGATCATGACCACGATCGCCGGAGACGGCGCGGCCGGCTACAGCGGCGACGGCGGACCCGCCGGCAACGCGGAACTGTACTACCCCATCGGAATCTTCGAGGATGCCTCAGGCAATTTCCTGGTGGCCGACCAGCTAAACCTCCGCATCCGGGGCATCTCCGCTTTCGCGGGCCTGGGCGTCTCCTCCAGCAGCCTTACATTCGGTCTCCTGACCATCGGCACCACCAGCCCGCCGCAGGCACTGACCCTGAGCGCGGTGGGACCACTGACCATCACCACTGTCCTGGTCACCGGCGCTTTCGAAGAGGCCGATAACTGCCCGGCCAGCCTGACGAACGGTCAGACATGCGCGATCTACGTTTACTTTAAGCCCACGGCCTCGGGAATTCAGACGGGTACTCTCACCATCGAGGACAACGGCTACTTCAATGGCACCACAACCGTCGCCCTGCAAGGCACAGGCAGCGCCATCTCCATCACCGGCGCACCGGTGATTTTCGGCAATCAGTTGGTGAAAACCGCCAGTACCGTCCACAGCGTGACCGTTTCCAACAAGGGTAAAACCAGCGTCACCATGGGAGCGATCAGTTTGATCGAGACCACGGACTTCGTCATTTCCTCGAACACCTGCCCCGCTTCGGGCAGCGCCCTGGCGGCCTCCGCAACTTGCGCCGTCGGCCTGACCTTCGACCCACAAAGCACCGGGGCGAAGAAAGGCGTTTTGCTAATTAACAACAACGATCCCACCAGTCCGCAACTGGTAGGCCTAACCGGGACGGGCACCAGCAACGTTACCTTTGCTCCGGCCTCGGTGAGCTTTGCCGCGCAAACCGTGGGCATCGCCAGCAGTTCTACGCGGATCGTGCTCACCAACAAGACTGCCGCCTCGCTCACTTTGGGCACGCCAGCCGTCTCCGTCAGCGGCCCGTTCCTAACTTCCACCGGCACCACCTGCACCAACGGCAAGGTCCTGGCCGTTAATGCCACTTGCCTGATCTACGTCGAATTCAAGCCCACCACCGGCGGCTATGTGACAGGCGCCGTGTCGGTAGCGGATAGCGATGTCACCAGCCCGCAGACCGTAGCACTGGCGGGGACTGGTACTTACATCAAGTTCAGTCCATCGCCGATGAACTTCGGCATCGTAGCTGTCGGGACTCCGGTCTACGGCACGCCTGTCATCACCAATGTAGGCCCCACTACGGTGACTGTCACCGCGGGGGGCATTACGGGCGCCAATAACACAGACTTCGTCTCCAACGCGGGTGAGCCCCCTTGTGGCGGGACAATTCCGCCGGGCGGTACCTGCACGTTCACAGTGACTTTCACTCCTTCCCTCGTGGGAAGCGAGTCGGCCACCTACTGGTTATTCGACTCCAGTGTGGGCAGCCCGCAAGGGCTTCCCCTATCTGGCCAAGGACACTAAGGGCCCGAAAAGACCCGCTCTGTCCGCCGCCGAGGCCCCAGGGCTCGGCGGCTTTTTTTTGCGTAGTGCGTCCTGTGGGGCGGCCAATCCTGGCCGCAGCCGCCTTTTTCAGGCGGCTGGACCCGCTAGAGAGCGGGTCCGCGGGCTGAATAGCCCGCCCCACGGTGTGCACATAATCGTCGGTCTGCGCCACGCACTCCACTAGCACGGGCCTCTTTTGCGAACAGTCCATGGCCTGTGCGGCCGCAACGGGTATGAAAACGACGCGCGCCAGCGCGCGTTGGCGGCCTGAGAGGCCGCCGCAGGCCGAGGGCCTGCCCCACTCCGGATGAGAGTTACTCCTCGGCCACGACGGGATTGCGCAGATCTCCCAAGCCTTCCACTCGGATGACGACTTCGTCGCCGGGCTTGAGCCAGCGCGGCGGTTTGCGCGCGAAGCCCACGCCGGAGGGCGTACCGGTGGCAATCACATCGCCCGGCTCCAGCGTGAAGACGCTGGACAGATGCGCGATCAGCTCGGGGATCTTGAAGATCAGGTCGCTCGTGTTGCTGTGCTGGAGCACTTCGCCGTTGATTATCGTGCTGATGTCGAGCACGTGCGGGTCGGGGACTTCGTCGGCGGTGACGATGGCGGGTCCCATAGGGGCGAAGGTGTCGAAGGTCTTGCCGATCATCCATTGCGAAGTGCGCATTTGGAAATCGCGCGCGCTGACGTCGTTGAAATTCGTGTAGCCGAAGACGTAGTCGCGCCATTTTTCGGCCGGAATGTGGCGGCCGTGTTTGCATATGACAAAGGCCATCTCGGCCTCATAATCGGGTTTGGTAGAGTTTTTGGGCAGCACGATGGGCTCGCCGCACCCGATCGCCGCGGTCGGAAACTTGGCGAAGATGGTGGGCACGTCGGGGATTTCCAGCTTGGATTCGAGCGCGTGGGCGCGATAGTTGAGACCTACGCAAATGATTTTGGGCGGGCGCAGCAATGGCGCGCGCAGCTTGACGTCGGCGGCTTTGACGATCTCGCCCCAGGGCGGATCGTAGAGCCAGCGCTGAACGCGGTCGAGCGCATCGGCGCCTCCGGCCAACACGGACAGAAGATCCGTAAAACCCGCGCCGCGGAGGCTGACGATATCGTCGCCGTTGAGGACGCCGGGCTCGGGGTGGGCGTCGCGTTGGAAGGTTAGTAGCCGCATTGGTAGATTCTAGCGCGGGAGCGGGGCTAAAGCCTCGCGCGGGCTGAAGCCCGCCCTCCATTTGCCTTACACGGTAAACTGAAACGATGAGGTGGGTATTTTGGTGGCTCGGGGTGTGCGTGGGGCCTTGCCTTGCGCTCGGTGCCGGGAGCGCAGCGGACGTAGCTCGCGAGGTGCGGGAAATGTCGCTCGATCCGGGCGAGTGCTATCGGGTGCGCGACCTGGCACTGCCGAAAGACGAAGCCCGCATCTTCCTGACCGACGGTTACCTGATCTTCGCCAAGCCGGTAGCCGGCGTGCGCATGTCGGCCGTCTTTACGGCAGACGTGGAGGGCGGCGACGGGGAAGTCCTGGTCCTTCCGCCCAATCTTGGCGAGCGGCGGTCGCTGGCGTCCTACACCGGCGCGCCAAACCTGGACGAGCACCTGGTGGCCGCGGTGCTGATCTTCTCCGACGATTCGTATACCAAGCTGACCGAGCAGATCCACCAGAACGCGGCCAACAAGAAAAGCCCGGAAATGGGCGCCCTGATGGCCGAACACTGGACGCCGGTGGTGCGCAATATCGCCGCCAGCTTTCAAGTGCGGCTGGTGTGGGATGTGCTGCTGGGCGAACCGCAAGGCCACGGTTTTTTGGCGGCTTCCATGGTCGGAAAGAAACTGGGCAACTTCGACTTGTACTACGACCGCAACATGCGCGAACAGATTGTGATCGGCAAGCTGAATACGCGCGACAACGTGCTGTACTTCGACGTGTGGACCAGCTTCGTGGCGAAGTCGTTCCGCAACCGTCCGATCACACCCGACCTGACGCTGGACGGCTTTCGCATTGAAGCCGCGCTGCAGCCGGACCTGAACCTGAGCGTAGTGACGCGGGTGAAGGCCAAGCCCAGCCGCGCGGCGCTGCCGGTGCTGGCTTTCGATATCGCCCATCCCATGCGCATCTCCGCGGTGCTGGTGGACGGCCGGCCCGCCGAGGTGCTGCAGCGCGAGTCGCTGCGCTCGGAACTGCTGCGCAACGTGGGCAACGAGATGTTCCTGGTGGTGCCTCCCACGCCGCTGGAGCCGGGCAAGGAACACGAGGTGGAGTTCCGGCACGAAGGCAAGGTGATCTTCGAGGCGGGCAATCGGGTCTATTATGTGGGAGCGCGCGCCAACTGGTTCCCCAACATAGGGCTGCAATTCGCGAAATACGATCTGACGTTCCGCTATCCCAAAGACCTGGACCTGGTGACGGCGGGCGAACTGGTGGAGGAACACGAGGAAGGCGATTGGCGCATCACGCGGCGCAGGACCAGCGCACCGATCCGCATGGCGGGCTTCAATCTGGGGCAATATGAGCGGGTGCGCTTGAAGCGCAACGGCTACACATTGGAAGTCTGCGCGAACCGCGCGATCGAACCGGCGTTGGCGAACCCGCGTCCGGAGAGGGCCGAACCGCCGCCGGGACCGCGGCAACGCGAGCCGGAGATCGTAATTCTGCCGCCGGAACTGCCGCAGGACCCGTTGGCGCGGTTGCAGGAAATCGCGTCCGAGGTCGCTTCGGCGCTGGAATTCATGGCGGCACGCTTCGGTCCACCGGCGCTGCCGACCTTGACCGTGGCGCCGGTCCCGGGGCGATTCGGACAAGGCTTTCCGGGGCTGATCTATCTTTCCACGATGTCGTACCTGGCGCCGCAGAACAGGGCCATCCGCTCGCTGGACGCCCACGGGCGGCTGTTCTTTTCCGATATCCTGCAGGCGCACGAGACCGCGCACCAGTGGTGGGGGAACGTGGTGACTTCGGCGGGCTATCACGACGAGTGGCTGATGGAGGCGCTGGCGGACTACTCGGCGCTGCTCTACCTGGAGAACAAGAACGGTTCGCAGCCGGTGGCGATGGCGCTGGACTCTTACAAGACCAATCTGCTGCAGACGGCGAACGGCCAGACCGTGGAATCGACCGGTCCGATCGTGTTGGGCACGCGGCTGGAGAATTCGCAAACGCCGAACGCGTACTACTGCATTACCTATGGGAAGGGGTCGTGGATCATGCACATGCTGCGGCGGCGAATGGGCGACGATGGCTTTCTGGCCATGCTGGCGAATCTGCGCAAGGAGTACGAGCGCAAGCCGCTTTCGACGGAAGATTTCCGCTTGCTGGCGGCGCGTTTTCTGCCGGCGCGATCGGCCGACCCGCAGTTGGAGGATTTCTTCGACGAGTGGGTTTACGGCACGGGCATTCCATCGCTGAAGCTAAGCTACTCGGTGAAGGGAAAAGGGGGCGCGCTGCGGCTGAACGGCACCCTGACGCAAAGCGATGTCTCGAGCGATTTCAGCGTGCTGGCCCCGGTGGAGATCCAGTTGGGGCACGGCAAGACTCTGACACAGTGGGTGCGCACGGCGGATGGTCCGGTGACGTTCAGCGTGGCGCTGCCGCAGGCGCCGGTAAAGGTGCAGCTCGATCCGAGCTTCAGCGTGCTGCGAAGGTAGGGGGGGTGGCACAGGCTTTAGCCTGTGTTGCAGGCCGATTGTCAATTGGCCTCTCCTTCAACCTTTGCAATGTGGGGCAGGCCCGTGGCCTGCGGCGGCCTCTTAGGCCGCCATCGCACAGATCTACAAGAATCGTCGCGCCGCTAATCAGTTTTGTACGACTTCGGGGGGAGCAGAAATTGAAGCCCGAAATAACCGACGAAACGGGACTGATTGGGACGGGTGGGTTCGAGGCTGCGTCCGGCCATGAAGAGGAGGATCACCGGGCGATGGATCTTGTAGCGAGCGCCGAAACCGATCGTGGGTTGGTATGCGGAGGGATGAAAGGTGCCTTGGTTGTAGAACTCCACGTCCCCTTCGACCTTGAGAGTGAAATCGTGGCCGACTACGACGCCGGTGATCCAGCCGTCCGGGCCTTTGTGGACGAACTGATAACCGATTTCGTAATCCACGTCGACGGGGCCGAATTTTCTGGCGAATTCGACCGGCAGGAGGAATGAGCTGCTGGCGGGGGTGATGCCGCGGCGGACGGCGTCGTCGGGGTTGTTGAGGAAGAACTGCGGGAAAACCGAAACGCTGAGGCCGGACTCCCCGGCGTCGTAGAATCGCCATTTGACGCCGGGATTGGATTGCCCCAGGCCAAATTTAGTCGCGGAGAAGGGATTCTGGACGCGCAACCAGGCATTTTCGTAGGTGAGCTGGATGCGATCGCCAATGCCAAAATTGATGTCCAAGTCGGGGGTGTGGGAGACGGACTGACCGCTGTAGAAGAAGGGCATGTAGCCGAGGTTGATTTCCCAGTTGAGGTTGCCGGGCGTGCCTGGGTCGTTGGTGTAATAGGGCGGGCCGCCTTGGGCGAATGCGGAGGCAGAAGCAACCAGGAGGCTCAAAAGGAGGGTGAGCGGAAAGGGCAGGTGAGCATCGAAACGCATTCCCTCCGCCTCAAGTTTCGAGATGGCACGCAAAGTATTTTTATACCACAGGGGAGCCGTGTGCCCCCCTCTAACCTAACAGGATGCTGAAAAAGGCTCTCACAGGCTAAGTCATTGATAACCGGTGGCACAGACTTTAGTCTGTGGCCCGAATTCTTCCGCAGCGGCGAGGAGTCTTTGTGCATCAGGCCCGAGCGGCACGGATTGACCAACGCTCGGTATCACTAACCGGGGGAAGGCGTTGCCAACGTGCCGTTTGCAGGGATTAGCGGGGCGATGAGCGCCCAACGATGGGTGGTCAGGAATGCCAGGGTCACGCCAGTTAGTTAGAGCAGATTCCCTCGGTTGTCAGCAGGGCGGTCGGAGAGAGCGGATCGGACGCGGTACGTGGGCGTCTTAACACCGTACCGGAGAAGGTTAGAGGCAGGCGGCCTGAGAGGCCGCCGCAGACTAAGAGCCTGCCCCACGACTATTGATTCGGCGGGTTGGAATCGACCACGGAGCGGATGGCTTCGCGCAGTTCCGATTCGTTGCGGGCGCCGATGAACTGCCGGCGCACCACGCTGTCGCGGTCGATCACAAACAACGCCGGGATCTTATGCACGCCGTAACGGCGGCGCATTTCGCGATTGCTATCGAGGAGCATGGGCATCTGGCAACCATTCTCCTCCACGAATTGCTTTACCGTGGCAGTCGATTCGTCGGAGATCGCGTAAAAGCGGACGGCGCCGCCAAACTCCGCGCGGATCTTCTCCATTGCCGGAAACTCCTCACGGCAAGGCATGCACCAGGTGGCCCAGAAATCGAGCACCACCACGCTTCCGCGCAGGCTTTCGAGCGCCACGGAAGCCCCGTCGAGCATCTTGGCGGTAAAGTCCGCGGCGCGCTCGCCGGTGCGAATCGGTTCCGCTAGAGAAGGCAGCGTCCCGACTTCGGTCCATTCCGGGTTCGGCTCGAAGTGAAACAGAGAGTCGCCGACCTCCCGGTTCAACTCCACGAGCTTGACCTTCATGACGATCTCGGCCGGTGAATCGGGCGACTTGCTTTTCTCCTGGTACTGCAACACGACGAACCGCTGCCGGTCCACCAGCAGCTCGATTTCAGATCCGCCGGTGTGCGCGCTAATGGCGTAGCAATGCGCCTTTTCGCGGCCCAGGTCGAAATCCCGCTCATTGGCGATCACGGGATGCTGCACGTTTTTGGCCAGCGCCAGGAACTGGTGGAGCATGATATTCTCGAGCGAATCGTGCAGGTCTCCGCTGGCGGCCCTGGCATCGTGCTCTTCGTCGCTGTCGTCGTCCTGCGAGGCGGCGGACACTCTGGACCACTGTTTCTTGGAATCCAGGGCCAGCCAGATCGTTCCGCCGTCGCTTACGGCTAGCGCCTGTTGTGGGGGTTGTCTCAAGCGGGCCAAATAGCGGCCGCCAGTGGCGGTGGCCAGTTCGTATTCGGCAAACGCGCTTCGAGCGCGGCCCGCCGCGTGGGTGGTTTCCGTCCTTTCCGCAACCAGGTGGACGGCTTTCAGGCTGCTGTAAGTGGAAACCACTTTGTCGAGCACCTGCTGCGCCGTGAGGTCGCGCGCGCAGGCGGGGAGAGCCAGCATTAACAGACAAATGAGGCAGCGCGGCATTGCGATGGGGGCCACCCTCGATTATAGTAAATGAGGTCTTAAGGTATATGAAGTTCTGTCACGTTGCGGTTGCGTGTGCGGTGTGCCTGGCCCCTGGCATAGGTTTACGAGGCCAAGGCGCTCTTCCGGCGGTGCAGAAGACTGTTCCCAAGGCGGTGGATGTTGCTCCACCACCGCCCTCGCCCGAAGAGCAGGCGAAGCTGCTGGCCGAAGTGCGCGATTACGCCATCAACTATACGCGCCGCCTTCCCGATTTCATCTGCCTGGAGCAAACCCGCCGCTACGAGGACCCTGCCGGCAGACAAGCGTGGAGACTGATGGATGTCCTCGCGGCGCGGCTCAGCTACTTCAACCAGAAGGAAGACTACAAGCTGATTTCGAAGAATGGCCGCGCGGTCGCAGACGTGCCATACGCCTCGGTAGGCGGGGCCTTCTCGACGGGCGATTTCGGCACCAGCATGCGCACCGTGTTCGATCCAGCCAGCCATGCCAGCTTCGCGTGGAAGAGATGGGCCACGCTGCGCGGTCGGCGGGCGCACGTCTTCTCCTACCGGGTCCCGCCAGAGCACTCGACGTATATGCTCGCGTACGAGGGTGAGGAGGGCGAAACGCAGAGAGTCAAAACGGGATCTCGCGGCTGGGTCTTTGTGGACGAAGCCTTGAAAAGGATCGTACGGATCACGCAGGAACCGCTGAACGTGCCGCCCTCGTTTCCCATCATAAAAGCCGAGGAAACCCTGGACTACGATTTCACCAGAATCGGCGAAAGCGAGTTCTTTCTGCCGCTGGTGGCGAGCTTGGAGACGGAAAGGCGCGGCGGAATGTGCACCAAGAACGTGAAGGAATTCCGGCTCTACCGGAAGTTCTCGAGCGAGGCGGTGATCAAGTTCGATGGCCAGGAACTGCCGCCGCTGGCGGACGATCAGACCAAGGAGCAGCCGCCTCAGAAGCAGCCGAAGTGAGCCGGAGGGCGGCCTGGGCTAGTTTCGGACCACAGACTAAAGTCTGTTGGTGGCACAGGCTTCAGCCTGTGAGAGCCTTTTTCAGCATCCTGCCAGGGTCGCGGCTCGGCAACTGTCGCGGCTAACGGTGGCGCGCCCGCTACTGCCGAGCCCTGAGCCAATCGTTCCCTATTTCCGATTGCAGTGGATTCGGAGTGTCCATCGGCGCGATCTTGTAGCTACTCTTCGAATTCTTGGCGAGCACGATCTCGACTTCCTGCGTGGCGCCGTTGCGTGAGAATTGCGCCTTGATTTTGTCGCCGGATTTCTTGGCCGACAACAGATCGTTGAGACTCTTGGCCGTAGCGTGCACGCCGTCGAGAGTCAGGATGCGATCCGCAAGGGCCAGTCCGGCGTTCTGCGCGGGCGACGCCGGCGCCACATCGGCGATCCAGAGTCCGTCGTCCTGGGTCTTGGTATTGACGCCTAGATATGCGCCCGGCGCCGCCTCGTCCGCCGTCTCGACGCGCAGGCCGGCGTATGCCAGATACTTCGCGTAATCCATTTCCCGGCTGGTGGACACGTATTCGAAAACTTCCGCCAGAGGTCCGCCGGCGGCCTTCTCGCACTCCGACCGGAACTCGGCGTCGGTGAAGCCGCGCGCCTTGCGCTGGTAATACTCGCGGTACAACCCGCGCATCACATCGTCCAGCGACTTGCGGTTGTGGCTTTCGTTGCGGATCTTCAGGTCCAGTATCGCGCCCAGCATCGCGCCGTTATCGTAGTAGGAAATAGACGTGCTCCGGTCGCCCCCTCCGGGCAGGTTGCCCCACGTGTACAGGCTCGATTCCGCCGCCGACTGGTAGCGGTGGCCGGGCGCGCCCTCGAATTTCGTAATTGCGCCCGCCAACTTTTCGAGATACTGGCCGCGCGTCATCAGGCCGGTGCGCACCAGCACCAGATCCTGGTAATAGACCGACAGGCCCTCGGAAACCCACAGCATGTCGGTGAGGTTGGCCTGGTCGTAATCGAAGGGTCCCAGCGCGAGCGGACGGATGCGCTTGACGTTGAAGTTGTGGAAGTACTCGTGGGCGACATAGCTCAACCACCGCAGATAGCCGTCTTCTTTGGCGAGGCTGTCGCCATTAAACGAGATCGCCGCGGAATTGGCGTGTTCGATGCCCCCGTTCCCCTTGCCCATCAGGAGAAATGTGTAGTGTTGGTAAGGCACATCGCCGATGAGCTGCGTGGCCGCCTCCACCATACGCTGCAGGTCGGACGTCATCTTCTCGCGATTCACGCTGGCCGGCACATTTTCGACGGCCATGGTGTGCGGCCGGCCCGCGACGGAGAACTGCAGGATTTCCTGGTTACCCATCAGCATCGGGCTGTCGTAAAGCACGTCGAAATCCGGCGCGAAAAACGTGTTGGGCTGGCCTGCCACAGGATCGAGGCCGGTCGAAATGCGCGCCCAGCCTGCCGGCAATTGAAAGGCCGCGGTTACGGGATGCTGGATGCGTTCGGCGAGGTGCAGGAACAGCCCGGCGGGCGCGATGAAGGCGCGCGTGTCGTCGATGTAATTCCGGGCGACGAAAGAGACCGACGCCTCGACATCGTAGTTCAAGAAAATCGCGGCGGCGTTGCCGGTCGCCACGCGCCAGGTGTTCGCGGCGACCTTTTCCCACGGCAGGGACTGCCCCGCCCCGTCTTCGGCGCGGAAGGCTCGCACGTATTTGGCATAGTCCAAAACGCGGTAGAACCCTGGCGTCCAAACCGGCATCTTGAAATCCTGCGTCTCGCCGCGCAGGCCCTCGCAGCGTAGCGCGACGTGAAACTGGTGGTTGGCCGCCTGCGGCATGGAGACGGTAAATGCCAGGGTGCCCTCGGGCGGTGCGGCGGGCGCACGGAGCGATGGCGCCAGAATCGCCGCGCAGATGAGGAGTATGCGGGCCTTTTGTGGGAACATGCTTCTCACATGTCGAGGTTCTGGCGGGCGTACTCAATGCACTTCAGATTGTGCTCGTCCTCGCTCTTCAATTGCTCCTCCGGGCTGAGCCCCGTAATCCGCGGCAGCGGTTTTTTCGGGCGGTTCTTCCGTACTAGCACCAGAGTCCCGGCCAGATCGCGGCCGGGCAGCGGGCTGTAGGAGTCATCGAACGTCGCCCAATATTTAGGGGTGAACACGGGGATCTTCAGCGGGTCGCGAGTGATCATTTCCAGCTCGAAGATGAAGTTCGGATCTTTGTGCCGGAGGACCTGTACCATCTGCTTGAGGTCGAGCATCCCGTCTCCCATGTCGACCTCCGAGAGCAGGAACCCCTCCTCGTACTCCTCGACCGCCATATCCTTGATGTGCGCGAAGACGGTGTACGGGAGGAGCGTCCGCAAGGTGTCCATGGGGTCCTCGCACAGCGCGAGGTTATTGCCGAAATCGAAGCAGACTCCCACGTACTCGCTGCCCAGGCGTTTGAGCCAGGCGGCCTGCTCGACGGAGCGATAGCCCTTGTGGTTCTCGAGGCCCAGGCGCATCTTGTGTTTCCGCAGCACCGGTTCGGCCAACTCGACGGATGCCTGGACGCCCTCGAACATCTTCTTCCATGGCTCGAAACTGTCGAAGTCTTCGTAGCGCCGGCCGGTCAGGGCGGCATGGAAAGCGGACGCGCC
>Ga0187875_10000988_pt1 | contig 22489 bp, 15 predicted proteins | sample June2016WEW_17_1_2_FD_132978 | JGI IMG/M metagenome (GOLD analysis project Ga0187875, IMG submission 132978) | Peatland microbial communities from SPRUCE experiment site at the Marcell Experimental Forest, Minnesota, USA - June2016WEW_17_10 | ecosystem: Environmental > Terrestrial > Soil >...
AAGCAGCACGTTCCGCGGTTCCGCGGGGCCAAGGCGGCCGCCCGGGGCGGGCTGGGGACCGGGAAGCAGCACGTTCCGCGGTTCCGCGGGGCCAAGGCGGCCGCCCGGGGCGGGCTGGGGACCGGGAAGCAGCACGTTCCGCGGTTCCGCGGGGCCAAGGCGGCCGCCCGGGGCGGGCCGGGGGCCGGGAAGCAGCACACTCCGCGGTTCCGCGGGGCCAAGTCCGGCTCCCTGAGCGGGCGCCGGGCACCCGCCAGCGCCCTGAACGGCCGCCGCACGTTCGGCCGCCGCCGGTCGCTGTGGCGGGTGCTTCGCAAGCGGTCAGGAGGGCTCACTCGATGATCCCGGCGTCACGGCGGCGCCTTGTCGTGCTCTACGCGATCGTCGCCGCGCTGCTGATCTCCCTCGGTGGCCGCCTGTGGTACCTGCAGGTCATGAACGGCCGCAGCTACGTGCAGCTGGCCGCCACGGACCAGACGCAGACCGTGATCACGCCCGCGGTCCGCGGCCAGATCCTCGATGACGCGGGCCTTCCCATGGTGGATAACGCCAGCTCCCTGGTGGTCACGGTGAACATGATGAACCTGGCTACCCAGAGCGACGGCGGCGCGGCGGTGCTACGCAGGCTGGCCCCTCTGCTCGGCATGTCCGGCAAGCTGCTCACCGAGAAGGTCCGGCTGTGCAACGCGAAGGTCTCCCAGCCGTGCTGGCCGGGGTCGCCCTACCAGCCCATCCCGGTGGCTGAGAACGTCCCGGACTCGATCGCGGTCGAGATCATGCAGGATCAGGCCAAGTACCCTGGGGTGAGTGCCGGCGTGAACCCGGTGGCCCGGTACCCGCAGCCCAACGGGGCGAACCCGGCGCAGGTCCTCGGTTACCTCGGCCCGATCACCGCCCAGCAGATGAAGCAGCAGCACCTGCCTGCCACTGGCTTCTCGGGCGTGGATCTGGTGGGCCAGGCTGGGCTGGAAGACCACTACAACAAGCAGCTCCAGGGCACGCCGGGTCGGGAGGTGCTGTCTGTGAACAACGCCGGCCAGCAGCTCGCCGTGGTCAGGAACACCCCTCCCCAGACCGGCGATGACCTGGTGACCAGCATCAACGCGCGGCTTCAGGGCGACGTGCAGACCGTGCTGGCCAACACGATCAGCAAGGCGCAACTGCAGGGCAACCCGCACGCCACCACTGGTGCGGCGGTCGTGCTGACCACCACCGGGCGGGTGGTCGCGATGGCCAGCGCGCCGAGCTACAACCCGAGCGTCTGGACCGGCGGCATCTCGGAGAAGGAGTACCGGCAGCTGACCAGCCCGGGCGCGAGCGACCCGATCCTGAACCGGGTCACCCAGGGGGAGTACGCGCCCGGGTCGACGTTCAAGGTGACCTCCACGGCCGCGGCGGTCAAGGCGGGCTACAGCCTGGACAGCACCTACAACTGCCCGGCCACGTACAACATCGGCGGCTCCTCGTTCGCGAACGACGGCGAGCCGAATCTCGGCCCGATCAGCCTTCACGAGGCGCTGGTCGTCTCCTGCGACACGGTCTTCTATGAGCTGGCCAACCAGATTTACCAGGGCGATCACCGTCAGGACAACGTCGTCACCAGCCCGAAAGCGCCGATCCAGGAAATGCAGAAAATGGAGCTGGGCTGGGGATTCGGCAAGGCGCCCGGGATCGACCTGCCCGAGCAGTACCCGGGCTCCATTCCGACCCGGGAGTGGCTGTACTACCTCTGGAAGGGGAATGCGCATACCGGCCAGGACTGGTGCAAGTACGGCCGGGCGAATGGCACGTATGTGCAGCAGATCGAGTACCAGGACTGCCGTTACGGCAACGTCTGGGAGCCTGGCGAGGCGGCGATCGCGGCCATCGGCCAGGGCTACGTCACGGTCACCCCGCTCCAGCTCGCTGATGCCTACGCCGCCCTGGCCAACGGCGGCAAGCTGTACAGTCCCCGGATTGGTGAGGCGATCGTCACCCCGACCGGCCAGGTGGTGCAGAAGATCAAGCCGAAGCTGATCCGCCGCCTGCCGGTGGCCGGGAGCACCCTGGCCTACATCCGGGACGCGCTAGCCGACGTGACCACGGGAGCGGGTACCGCGGCGGGCGCGTTCGGCGGCTTCCCGCGGGGCCAGGTCTGCGTAGCGGGCAAGACGGGGACGGCTGAAGTGTTCAACAGCTCGGTGACCTCGGTGTTCGCCTCATATGCGCCGTGCAACAACCCGCAATACGTGGTGGTGGTCATGATCCCGGACTCGAACTACGGGGCCGAGGTGGCCGCCCCCGCGGTCCGCCAGATCTACGACGACATCTACGGGCTGGAGGGGCATAAAGCCGCGCTGCCCGGCGGCAACCTGCCCCACAGCCTGCCGAAGATCTCCGCGGCCGGCTCTGTCACCGCCCCCGCCGGCTACGGAGGCTCGTGATGAACCTCGGCACCCGCGATTACACCTCGCCCCGGACCCCCAGCTTCGGCCAGAAGCGCGGGTCGCTGCTGTTCCGCGCGGTGGCCAAGGAGTCGCCGCTGCGCCGGTACGACTGGGTCCTGCTGGTTGCAGTGGTGGCGCTCAGCCTGATCGGCACGCTGCTGGTCTACTCGGCCACCCAGCCGAGCGCGGACCCGCGCAGCTACCTGATCAAGCAGCTGATCAACGTCGCGCTCGGCGTGATCCTCATGGTGGTGGTGAGCCTGCTGGACTACCGGCAGATCCGGCTGCTCGCCCCGTTCGTCTATGGGGCGGCCGTCCTGGGCCTGGTGGCGGTCCTCAGCCCGCTGGGCACCAGCGTGAGCGGGGCCAAGGCCTGGATCAACCTGCCCGCCGGCTTCCAGGTAGAGCCCTCGGAGTTCGCCAAGATCGGGCTCGTCCTGGTCATCGCCGTCGTCTTCGGTGAACTGCGGGACAGCGGCCGGATCCCGGGCCCGAAGCACGCCGCCGGGGTGATCGGGCTCGCGCTGATCCCCGTGGTGCTGGTGGAACGCGAGCCGGCCCTCGGCGTGATCATCCTGCTGCTGCTGATCACGGCCGGGATGATCGCGCTCTCCGGCCTGAAGCTGCGCTGGGTGGCGGGCATGGCGGCAGCGGGCGTGCTCGCAGTGGTGGTGGTGTTCAAGCTGCATCTGCTGCGCAGCTACCAGCTGGACCGGCTGACCGCGTTCATGCATCCTTCGGCAGACCCGACCGGGACCGGGTACGAGACGATCCACTCCAAGATCATGATTGGCTCCGGCGGGATGTTCGGCACCGGCCTGCTGCACGGGCCCCTGGTCACCGCCAGCTTCGTGCCCAACCAGCAGACCGACTTCATCTTCAGCGTCGCGGGCGAGGAAGTCGGCTTCGTCGGCTGCGCCGTGATCATCGTCCTGCTAGCCGTGGTGATCTTCCGCGCGCTGCGCATCGCCAGCCGTGCCGACGACCAGTTCGGCCTGCTGGTCGCGTCAGGCATCGCGCTGTGGTTCGGCCTCCAGGCGTTCATCAACATCGGCATGACCATCGGGATCATGCCGGTGACCGGCCTCCCGCTGCCGTTCGTGTCCTACGGAGGATCAGCCATTTTCGCGGACATGATCGCGATAGGCGTGCTCCAGTCGGTGCACCGGCGGCATCACGTTTTTGGATAAGGGGCTGTGCTAGCCCGGGGGCCCGAGCCCCCGGAACCCCCAACGGCCCGCCTCCCGCAAGAGGTCACCTGCCGCAGCAGCCGGGTTAGCCGCAGCAGCCGGGTTAGCCGCCAGCTCGGCGGGAACACGCCTTCGGCGCGCCCCGCCTCACCGGCGACGCCCCGGGGGGTCGTCCCCACTGGCTCGGTGTCGTCCCCACGGGCTAGCAGAGCACCTAAGCTGTCAGAATGCCTATGGAATCGGTCTACCCCCGCCTGGAGCCGCTGCTGCCCCAGGTGCGCAAGCCGATCCAGTACGTGGGCGGCGAGCTGAACTCCGAGGTCCACGACTGGGACGCGGCGGAGGTCCGCTGGGCGCTCATGTACCCGGACGCCTACGAGGTCGGCCTGCCCAACCAGGGCATCCAGATCCTGTATGAGGTGCTGAACGAGTGCGACGGCGTCCTCGCCGAGCGTACCTACAGCGTCTGGCCGGATCTGGAGCACCTGATGCGCCAGCACGGGATCCCGCAGTTCACCGTGGACGGTCATCGCCCGGTGGCGGCCTTCGACGTGCTCGGCGTGAGCTTCGCCACCGAGCTGTGCTACACGAACCTGCTGTCCGCCCTCGACCTGGCCGGCATCCCGCTCGCGGCCGCCGACCGGGGCGAGCGGCATCCGCTGGTGCTGGCCGGCGGCCACGCCGCGTTCAACCCGGAACCTGTCGCGGAGTTCGTGGACGGGGCGGTGCTCGGCGACGGGGAGCAGGCCGTGCTGGCCATCTCCGGGCTGATCAAGGACTGGAAGCGGGCCGGACGGCCCGGCGGCCGGGAGGGCCTGCTGCTGCGCCTGGCTACCGAGGCCGGGGTCTACGTGCCCCGCTTCTATGACGTGGACTACCTGCCGGACGGGCGGATCAGGCGGGTCGCGCCGAACCGCAGCGGGGTCCCGTTCACCGTCCCCAAGCACACCGTGATGGACCTGGACGAGTGGCCCTACCCGCGCAAGCCGCTGGTCCCCGTGGCCGAGTCCGTGCACGAGCGGTTCAGCGTGGAGATCTTCCGCGGCTGCACCCGGGGCTGCCGGTTCTGCCAGGCCGGGATGATCACCCGGCCGGTTCGTGAGCGCAGCGTTACCACGGTGGGCGACATGGTCGAGCGCGGGCTGGCCGAGAGCGGCTTCAGCGAGGTCGGCCTGCTCTCCTTGTCGAGCGCCGACCACAGCGAGATCAATGAGATCGTCACCGGGCTGGCCGATCGGTACGAGGGCAGCTCGACCGGGCTCTCCCTCCCGTCCACCCGGGTGGACGCGTTCAACGTGACCCTGGCCAACGAGCTGAGCCGGAACGGCAAGCGGTCCGGGCTGACCTTCGCCCCCGAAGGCGGCTCGGAGCGGATCCGCAAGGTGATCAACAAGATGGTCACCGAGGACGACCTGATCCGCACGGTGGGTACCGCCTACGCCAACGGCTGGCGGCAGGTGAAGCTGTACTTCATGTGCGGCCTGCCCACCGAGACGGACGAGGACGTGCTGGCCATCGCGGACCTGGCCCGGCGGGTGATCAAGACCGGGCGGGAGGCCACGGGCCGGAAGGACATCCGGTGCACCGTGTCCATCGGCGGGTTCGTGCCCAAGCCGCACACCCCGTTCCAGTGGGCGGCCCAGTGTGACCACGAGACCGTGCACGACCGGCTGCGGCAACTGGGCGCGGCACTGCGGTCTGACCGCACGTACGGGCGTTCCGTGGGCTACCGCTACCACGATGGCGAGCCGTCCATCATCGAGGGCCTGCTGTCGCGGGGCGACCGGCGGGTGGCCAAGGTCATCAGGGCCGCCTGGCAGGACGGGGCCCGGTTCGACGGCTGGAGCGAGCACTTCTCGTTCGAGCGCTGGATGAACAGCGCGGAGCGGGCCCTGGCCGACGAGCCGGTGGACGTCGCCTGGTACACGACGCGGGAACGCGAGTACAGCGAGGTCCTGCCCTGGGACCACCTGGACGCCGGCCTGGACCGCGACTGGCTGTGGCAGGACTGGCAGGACGCCATCGACCCGGCCGGGGCCGCGGAGGTTGAAGACTGCCGCTGGACTCCCTGCTACGACTGCGGCGTGTGCCCGACCATGGGCACCGAGATCCAGACCGGGCCCACCGGGCGGACTCTGCTGCCGCTATCCGTGGCCAGCAGCGCGGGCGACCCAGGCGGCGCGGGAGGCGTCGGCTAGATGCCCGCCCCCGGTTCCCCCGCTCAGCCGCCTCCCGGTAGTGCGGCCCCACCGCCCGCTGGCGCGGCCCAGCAGCCATCAGGCGGCCGCCCCCGCAGGCCGTCCGACGGCCCGACACGCGGCTCTGATCAGCCACCCGTCGTCCAGCGGCTTATCGTCCGGTACGCTAAAAGAAGCAGGATGCGATTCGCCAGTCACAGAGATATCGCGCGGGCGGTTGAGCGCGGAGTACGCCGGGCACGACTCCCCATCGCGTACTCGGCAGGATTTACCCCCCATCCGAAGATCTCTTACGCTGGCGCGGCCCCGACGGGGACGGCGAGTGAGGCTGAGTACCTGGAGCTTTCGCTGACGGCAGCGTGCGCCGTCTCCGAAGTCCGGGACCAGCTCGATGCGGCCCTGCCGGACGGGATTGATGTGATAGACGTGACCGAGGAAGCCAGTTCCCTGGGCGCCATGATGTTCGAGGCGTCCCAGTGGGAAGTGGCCCTCCCCGGAGTCGGGCGAGATGAGGCTGCTGCGGCGGCTGAGACGTTCCTCGCTCAGGACAGCGTGGAGGTCGAGCGCCTGACCAGCAAGGGAATGCGGCGGATGGACGCTCGCGCCGCAGTGGTCATGATGCAGGCCGACTGGCGGTCCGCTGATGAACGGAACGCCGGATATGCGATACTTCGAATGGTTGTTCGGCATTTGATACCTGCCGTGCGACCCGATGACATCCTGACTGCACTTCGCCGTGTGGCTGGGCTGGTGCCTACGTCACCGCCGCTGGTGACCCGGCTGGTACAAGGACCGCTGGTGGCAGTAGCCGCCGAAGCCGGGCCCCCAGGGCAGCACGTGCCCGTGGGGTCTGCCGAGGATTCGGCGTCCCCTGTGGCGGCATCCCCGTCGCACGGGGTAACGCCGCTCGGGCTCCAGCCAGCCGGACCGAGCGCGGCGCAGGAACATGTTGAGACAACGCGCCTGGGAGCGCGGTCGGCCACGCTGGCCGATCCGGTCCCCTCGAGCGCGTACGACCAGCTCCCGCGCGGCGCGGAGGGTTCCGAGCGAACCCACGCGCCCGGGAGCCTGACGGGAGATAGCCCGGATGCTCGAAACCGAGCTGAACGATTCACAGCAGAACGAGACAGCGCGCGACAGTGACGGTGACGATGGTGCGGCGCCGTCTGGTCTAACCGGGTCGGCGAGCGCAGGCGACACCGGCGGCGGTGACGCCGCTGGCGGCGGTGACGCCATCGGCGCGGAGTCGGCGACCTCCCAGCGCCGGACCCGGAGGCCCCGCCGGGCCGCGACCCGGGCCGCCGGGCCTCCGCCCGAGGACCTGGCCCAGGCCCCAATCCCTCCGGCTAGCGCCCCGGCGAGCACTGCGCCGACTGACAGCTCGTCGGCGGGCGCTGCCCCGGCAAGCACTGCGCCGCCCGCGAGTGCGCCCATCGCGCCCACTGTGGCCTCGTCACCTGGGGCGACCCCGGTCGCGCCGACGGCATCGGGTGTCCCCAGCGGGTCCGGGACTGTCCCGCAGGCCACCTTCCAGCCGCCCCCGGTCATCTTCCAGCCGCCGGCCGCCGGCGAGCCCGCCGCCGATCGCGGCCGGGTTCGGGGCGAGCCAGCCGACGAGGACAGCGGGCCGGGCGAGCCGTCCGGCGACGAGTCGTCCGAAGGATCATCGCGCCGGCGGCGCCGCCGGGGCGGCCGGTCCCGGGGGAATGACGCTGACGGTGAGGCTCCCGGCCAGGACGCCGAGGACGGGGATTCCGCACCGGCCAGGGGCGGGCGCGAGCCTGCCGAGCGCAGCGGCAAGTCCGGCGAGGCCAAGCACGCCGACGGCAGGCAGGCCCAGGGCAAGCAGGCCCAGAGCAAGCAGGCCCAGGGCAAGCAGGCCCAGGGCAAGCAGGCTGACGGCAAGCCGGGCGGCCCTGAGGACCAGGCCGACAGCGCGGAGATGGACGAAGACGGGGACGAGAGCGCCGGCACCAGGCGGCGCCGGCGCCGCCGGCGCCGCGGCACGGGGGCCGACGGGGAACCCGCCGCCGACGATCCGCCGAACACCGTCGTGCACGTGCGGGTGCCGCGCCCGGAGACCTCCGACGAGCCGGTGTCCGTCAGCGACGTCAGGTCGGTCCGCGGCTCGACGCGCCTGGAGGCCAAACGGCAGCGGCGGCGCGAGGGACGTGAGTCCGGGCGGCGGCGCCCGCCGGTCATTACCGAGGCCGAGTTCCTGGCCCGGCGGGAGTCCGTGGACCGCGTCATGGTCGTCCGGCAGCAGAATGACCGGACCCAGATCGCCGTGCTCGAGGACGGCGTGCTTGTCGAGCACTACGTGGACAAGGGCACGCATCAGTCCATGGTCGGCAACGTGTACCTGGGCAAGGTGCAGAACGTGCTGCCCTCCATGGAGGCAGCCTTCGTGGACGTGGGCAAGGGCCGCAACGCCGTGCTATACGCCGGCGAGGTGAACTTTGACGCCAGCGGGCTCGAGGGCGACTCCAAGCGGATCGAGTCCGCGCTCAAGTCCGGCCAGTCCGTCCGGGTCCAGGTGACCAAGGACCCGGTCGGGCACAAGGGTGCTCGGCTTACCAGCCAGGTGAGCCTGCCCGGCCGTTACCTGGTCTACGTGCCGGGCGGCTCCATGATGGGCATCAGCCGCAAGCTCCCGGACAAGGAGCGCACCCGGCTGAAGCAGATCCTCAAGCAGGTCATGCCGGAAGGCGCGGGCGTGATCGTCCGGACCGCCGCGGAAGGCGCGACCGAGGAAGAACTGTCCCGCGACGTGGCCCGGCTGGCCGCGCAGTGGGAAGCCATCGAGCAGAAGTCCAAGACCGCTAACGCGCCCGAGCTGCTCTACAGCGAGCCCGACCTGACCATCCGCGTGGTCCGTGACATCTTCAACGAGGACTTCGCGTCGCTCGTGGTGGCAGGCGACGAGGGCTGGGATCTCGTCTACGAATACGTCCGGTACGTGGCCCCGCACCTCGCGGAGCGGCTCACTCACTGGACGGACGACGACGAGGACGTGTACGCCCGGTACCGGATCGACGAGCAGCTGGCCAAGGCGCTGGAGCGGAAGGTGTGGCTCCCCAGTGGCGGTTCCCTCGTCATCGACAACACCGAGGCGATGACGGTCGTTGACGTCAACACCGGAAAGTTCACCGGGCAGGGCGGCAACCTCGAAGAGACCGTCACCCGGAACAACCTTGAGGCGGCCGAGGAGATCGTCCGGCAGCTCCGGCTGCGGGATGTCGGCGGCATCATCGTGATCGACTTCATCGACATGGTCCTGGAGAGCAACCGCGAGCTGGTGCTGCGCCGGATGCTGGAATGTCTGGCCCGGGACCGCACCAAGCACCAGGTCGCCGAGGTCACCTCCCTCGGCCTGGTCCAGATGACCCGTAAGCGAGTCGGGGCCGGGCTGCTGGAAGCGTTCTCCGAGCCGTGCGACTGCTGCAACGGCCGGGGCCGGATCATCTCCCTCGACCTGACCGAGCCTGCCGGCACCGGCCAGCGGAACCGCTCCGGTGGCGATGACGGGCGCCAGGGTGGCGGGGGACGCCAGGATCGGAACGGCCGCGCGGACCGCAACGGCCGGGCCGACCGGAGCGGCCAGGACAAGAACGGCCGGGGTGACCGGAACGGCCACCAGGACCAGGACCGGGACCGGCCCGCCGCGGATGAGGGCGCGGCCGGAGCGCCGGGCGACGGCGAGCCAGCCGTGACCGAGCCGGCGGCTACGGTGCTGGTCGGCAGCGGAACCAGCGAGCGCCAGGGGGGCCGCCGCCGGCGGCGCTCCGCAGCGACCCGTCCTCAGGGGGCGCCCGACGCCGAGGCTGGGCCCGGTGCCGAGGCTGGGCCCGGTGCCGAGGCTGTGACCAGCGGCGAGGCCGGGGCAGCCGAGGCCCGGCCTGCCGCAGGGGCCAGCCCGGCAGGAGAGGTCCTGACGGCCGCGGAGGCGGCCTCCGCCACGTCCTCGTGGCCCGCGGGCGATGCTCCGGCCGGAGCGGAAGCCTCGTTGGCCTCCGGCCCCACCCCAGCCTCGGACCCCGCGGCAGCCTCAGACTTCGTGTCTGAGCCGGGCCACACGGAGCAGGGCGTTCCCCCCATCGATGACGCCGCGCTGGCGGCCGATTCCGGCGCCCCGGGCAGCAGTCCCGCAGACGGCAGTCCCGCCAACGGGGACAGCAGCCCCGCAGACAGCAGTCCCGCCGACGCGGCTAGCAGTCCTGCGGACGAAGGCCCGGCTACCGCGGACGAGGAGCACCCGCCTTTCTGATAACCTGAGTGGTCGGTGCACATAGCGGTCGGGGTCTTACGGCCCCACGCTCAGTGTGCGAGGCAGGCCCCCGTCCGGTGCCCGCCCAGTGCAGGCGCTAGTCACGTTTGGTGCTAGCCACTGCAGCGGGGGGCGCGGTGGGTCCGCGCCAGGCAAACACCCGGACCAGGCTAAGCGGCCTGGCCCGCCCTGACGAGAGAGCGGCCCAGGCCGCATGAGGCCGCGGCCTAGCCGCGAAGGCAGAGAGCGAGTTCTCGGTGTACGCGATCGTGCGCTGCGGTGGCAGGCAGGAGAAAGCGGCGGTGGACGACGTGCTCACCGTCGACACGTTGACTGGTGACGTCGGTTCTAGCGTGACGCTGACCGCGTTGCTCGTCGTTGATGGCGGAAAGGTCATCAGCGATGCAGCCGAGCTTGACCGCTACGAGGTCACGGCGGAGATCCTGGGCTCGGTAGCCGGCCCCAAGATCAACATGATTCACTACCGGAACAAGACCGGGTACCGGCGGCGTCTCGGCCACCGGCAGCACTACACCCAGCTGAAGATCACCGGCATCAGTGCCGCGAAGAGCAGTGCCGGGAAGAAGAGGAGCTGAGCTGACGTGGCACACAAGAAGGGCGCGTCGTCCAGCCGGAACGGCCGTGACTCCGCGGCGCAGCGTCTGGGCGTGAAGCGTTTCGGCGGGCAGCAGGTCAACGCCGGCGAGATCATCGTGCGCCAGCGCGGTACGCACTTCCACCCCGGCCCGGGCGTCGGCCGCGGCGGTGACGACACCCTGTTCGCGCTGGTTGCGGGCAAGGTCACCTTCGGCAGCGTGCGCCGTCGCCGTGCGGTGAGCGTGATCGCGGCCGAGCCGGGTGACTCCCCGGCGGCGGAATAGGGTCCGCCTGGGGCGATTCGTCAGACGTAGGCATCAGGGGCGGACCGGTGGCGGTCCGCCCCTGATGCATGTGAGCGCAGGATCCGGCGGCCACGGACAGACCGTTGGGAATGAACGGGAGACAACCTGGCCCCCGCCCGTAGCGGCTGGGGGGTGTGACACCGGAAGGAGGGGCAGTGGCAGAGTTCGCGGATCGGGCGGTCCTGCGCATCAAGGCGGGCAACGGCGGGCACGGCTGCGCCTCGGTCCACCGCGAGAAGTTCAAGCCGCTGGGCGGCCCGGACGGGGGCAACGGCGGCCGCGGCGGCAACGTGATCCTCGAGGTCCATCCCAGCGTGGCCACCCTGCTCGACCTCCACCGCCGCCCGGTCCGCAAGGCCGGCAACGGCACGCAGGGGTCTGGGTCGAACCGCAACGGCGCGGCCGGTGAGGACCTCGTGATCCGGGTACCGAACGGGACCGTGGTCGCCGCGCAGGACGGCGAGGTCCTGGCCGACCTGATCGGGTCCGGGACCCGGTTCGTGGCCGCCGAGGGTGGCCACGGCGGGCTCGGCAACGCGGCGCTGGCCTCGATGAAGCGCAAGGCCCCCGGGTTCGCGCTGCGCGGCGAGCCGGGCGCGGAGTGCTCCCTGGTTCTCCTGCTCAAGACGGTGGCCGACGCGGGCCTGGTGGGCTTCCCTAACGCGGGCAAATCCTCGTTGATCGGCGCGCTGTCCGCGGCCAAGCCCACGGTTGGCGACTACCCGTTCACCACGCTGACCCCGCACCTGGGCGTGGTGGAGGCGGGTGACGTCCAGTTCGTGGCGGCGGACGTGCCCGGCCTCATCCCCGGGGCCAGCCAGGGCAAGGGCCTGGGCCTGGAGTTCCTCCGGCACGTGGAGCGCTGCGCGGTGCTAGTCCACGTGCTGGACTGCACCGCCCCGGAGACCAGCGGTGACCCGAGCCGGAACCCGGTCGCCGACTTCGACGTGATCGAGGCCGAACTCGACGCCTACCAGGATGTGACCGGCGCGGACCTCCGGGACCGGCCCCGGATCGTGGTCCTGAACAAGATCGACGTGCCCGCCGCGCGGGAGGTGGCCGAGCAGGCCGGGCCGGTGCTGGCCGCCCGGGGGCTGACCGTGTGCCAGGTGTCCGCGGCCAGCAGGGAAGGGGTCCGCGAGCTGGCGTTCGCGCTGGCCGCGGTGGTCGCCGAGATCCGCGCGGCGACCCCGGTCGAGGAACCGACCCGGCGGGTGATCCGGCCCCGGCCCGCCGCCGGCCCGGAGTTCGAGATCGAGCGGGCCGGGGAGAACTCGTTCCTGGTCCGGGGCGACAAGCCGTGGCGCTGGGTCCAGCAGACCGACTTCGCCAACGAGGAGGCCGTCGGCTATCTCGCCGACCGCCTGGCCAAGCTCGGCGTGGAAGTGGCCCTGGCCGAAGCGGGCGCCGAGGACGGCGCCGAGGTGATGATTGGCAACGGGGACGAGGCCGTGGTGTTCGACTGGGATCCCGACATCCCCGCGGGCCAGGGCGGCCACGGTCCGCGCGGCACCGACCGCCGGCTCGCGCCATGAGTCTTTACCTGTGGTGGACGGAAAGGGTTGCCATACGACCCGTTCCGTCCACGATCTCGCCCAGGCGGGGCTTCGGTGAGGCCTCTGTGATTGGTGTGACTGAGGGGCCGGCCCGGCCACCCAAAGCGTTCGTGATCAGACGATTGGTGTCGCTATAACGACACCAATCGTCTGATCACGACACCCGCCCGGTGTCGGTGCGGGCTGGTGAGGTTTCTGTGATTCGTGTGGCTGGAGGGGCGGCGTGGCTGGGCTGAGCGACCGGGCTGCAGCGGGTGACGGAGCTTCCGCGGGTGACGGAGCTTCCGCAGGGGACGGGCCTGTGGCGGGGGACGGGCCTGTGGCGGGGGAGTGGCCGGGAATCGCGGACGCCAGCCCGATCGTGGTCAAGGTGGGATCCTCATCGTTGACGACTCGGCGAGGCGGGATCGACGAGGACCGGATCGCTGCCCTGGCCGAGGCGCTCGCGGCCCGCGTGCACGGCGGAAGCCAGGTAGTGCTGGTCTCCTCCGGCGCCATCGCGGCCGGCCTGGTCCCGCTGGGGCTCCCGCGCCGCCCCCGGGACCTGGCCACCCAGCAGGCCGCCGCGAGCGTGGGACAGGGCCTTCTGGTCGCCCAGTACACTGCGGCGTTCGGCCGGCACGGGGTCCGGACAGGCCAGGTGCTGCTGAGCGCCGATGACCTGATGCGCCGCGCGCACTACCGCAACGCCCAGCGCACGCTGAGCCGGCTGCTCGAACTCGGGATCCTGCCGATCGTCAACGAGAACGACACGGTAGCCACGGACGAGATCCGGTTCGGCGACAACGACCGGCTGGCCGCGCTCGTCGCGCACGTCGTCCGGGCCGGGGCACTCATCCTGCTGTCGGACGTGGACGCCCTGTACGACACCGACCCGCGGCAGCCCGGCTCCCGGCGGATCACCGAGGTGCGCAGCCGCGCCGACCTGGCCGGGGTCACCCTGGGCCGGGCTGGGGCGGCCGGCGCCCCGACGGCCGGCGCCCCGACGGCCGGCGCCCCGACGGCGGGCGTCCCGACGGCTGGCGCTGGCCCGGCTGGGACAGGCCCGGCGGGGACAGGTCCGGCGGGCACGGGCCCGGCTGGGACGGGTCCGGCGGGCACGGGCCCGGCTGGGACGGGTCCGGCGGGCACGGGCCTGGTCGGCACCGGCGGGATGGTCACCAAGGTGGACGCAGCCATGATCGCGACCGAGGCGGGTATCCCGACCGTGGTGGCCGGCGCCGCCGCGGCCCGGGAGGTACTAGCGGGCCGCCCGGTTGGCACCTACTTCGCGGCCGGCGGTCGGCGGCCGCCCCGGGCCCGGCAGTTGTGGCTGGCCCACGCGGCCGCCAGCCACGGACGGCTGCTGCTGGACGAGGGTGCGGCCAAGGCCATCAGGGGTGGCCGCGCGTCGCTGCTGCCCGCCGGGATCACCGGCGTCGAGGGCGGGTTCGACGCGGGCGACCCGGTGGACCTGTGCGGCCCGGACGGCCGGGTGATCGCCCGGGGCCTGGTCAACTACGACGCGTCCGAGATCCCCGCGATGATGGGCCGCTCCACCCACGATCTGGCCGCCCAGCGGGGCCCGGAGTACGAGCGCGAGATCGTGCACCGCGACGACCTCGTCCTGCTCAGGACCCCCCCGCTGAGTTTCGGCCAGTAAGTTAGCCAGCCGTTCAGTTGTCGCCGCCACTGCCGCCACTGCCGCCGCCCCGCTGACCGAAGATGTTCCCGAACAGCGACTGGCCGGTGCCGACGGCGGTCTCCGCGACTCCCTTGACCAGCCCAATGAACGGGTCCGAGCTCCGATTCCAGGACTCCTGGTAGGACTTGGCCGCGGCCATGAATTCGTCCTGCACCGACGCGTCCGCGTCGTCCTCACGGCGCGGGTAGTTGCCGGCCAGGATCGCCGCGTACTCGCCCTCGGCGACCCAGTGGTCCAGCTCCGCGAACCGCACCACCGCGAACGGGTGCGTCGTGCCCAGCATCTGGAGCATCTTGAGGAAGCCTTCCCGTACGTCCGGGACGGCGTCGTACTCGTGAGCCTGCCTGAGGAACTCGTCGGGGCTCAGCTCGGAGATCCGCGAGCCGCCGGCGATCTTCATCAGGGCCCGGCGCGCCGCCCCCGGGTCCTGGCTGGCTAGCACGCCGGCCCGGTCACAGGACAGCTCGGACTTGCGGTACCACTCCTCCAGCCCGGCGATGATCACCTTCAGGCCGATGTAGCCGATGGCGAACCAGGCCAGCCGGGCAGCCAGCGAGGTGAGGATGTACAGCATGGTCCGGTAGACGGCGTGCCCGGACAGTACGTGGCCGAGCTCATGCCCGATCACGAAGCGGTGCTCCTCGGCGTCCAGTAGGTCGACCAGGCCGGTCGTGATGACGATGAACGGCTTGTCGGAGCCCAGGGTCATCGCGTTCGGCAGCGGGTCCTGGGTGATGAAGAGCTCGGGAACCTCGGGGAGGTCCAGAATGGCGGCGCCGTCCAGCAGCAGCTGGTACAGGCCCGGGTACTGCTCGTTTGAGGCCCGCACCGAGCTGGCCAGGAACATCAAGCGCAGGTTCCGGTCACTGAACAGCGAGGCCAGACGCTTGAGCAGCGCGTCGAAGCCGGTGAGTTTACGCAGCGCTACCAGCGCCGTCCGGTCAGCGGGGTGCTCGTAGGCACGGGAGCTGATCCCGGGAAGACGGACGCGGGCACGATCCGGCACAGTGGTCATGCAGCCATGCTAGGCCGTGTCCGGGGCCGCGCCAGCCGGCCTAGCCCCACCAATCGGGCGCGCCGCGCCCCCCGGCCACCGGGATTACGCCATTTCCTCCTCCACCCGGGCCGGAACAGGGCTGTGATCACCGGAAACGGCCGCGGCGGGGCGGCGCCGGAGCGGCCAGAACGCGGCGGCCAGCAGCACCAGCAGGAGGCCCGTGTTGGGGTCGGTGCCCCGCCCGGTCGCGATCGCGCCGAAGTTCTCCCCGAGCACCCAGATCGCCACGGCCACGATGACGCTGAGCAGCAGTGCGGCTCGCGTGGTGGCTGACCAGAACACCCCCAAACCCGCCGCAACGAAGACCACCGCGAGGCCGATGCTGATCGCCAGGCTAGGACCGGCTGCGGCGCTGGCGACGCCGCGGTCCATGGCGGCGATCCATCCAGGCTCGCCGGACGCCAGGCCCGCGAACGTGCTCCGCAACGCGTCCGGCGCCCGGTTGCTGGCCTGGAGCATGAAGTAGGCGGAACTGCCCCACAGCACGAGCCACGCCACCCGGGCTCCGGTCAGGCCGAGCGGGCTGCCCGCGGCGACGGGGCCGTCCGGCCGTCGGCCGGCCGCCGCAGTTTGGATCGGGGTCGGCCAGGCCAGCGCGGCCAGCAGAGCGTAGAGGATCACCGCGCCGGGCGCGCCGGTGAGCGGACTGCCCGAACCACTGAGCACGCCGCCCAGGCCTTCGCCGAACCACCACACGGCCAGCGCCCAGACGATGCTGGCGGCCAGCCCCGCCCGCACCGCGGGCCGCCACAGCAGCGCGGCACCGAGCAGCAGCTGGGTGACCGCGAACGCGGCGTCCCAGGCGGCGGGGGCGTGCAGGACCAGCCGGGTGAACGCCAGGGCCGGGCCGGTGACCCCGGACGGGCTGCCCATATAGGCGGGCATGAGGATCTGGTTCACGAAGCCCCGGCCGAACATGAACGGCTGGAGCTGCAGCGCGCCGTCGGCCAGCCACAGGACGCCGAGGGCGATCTGGATGCCGCGCCGCAGGCCGGTGGAGTCGTGGTCGGCGGCCCAGGCCCCGAGACCGGGGGAGGCGTCGTCCCGGCGGACCAGGGTCTGCTGGGCCGAGGCGGGCAGGAACATGGTGGTGAAGGCCAGCGCCGATCCGGCGGCGCTGATCCACAGGCCGGGGCCGCTATGCCCGGCCACCATCGAGTCGGTGCTCAGCGACCGCAGGCTGGCCGCGAGCTGGAGGAGCAGGAAGCCGGAGAACCCGGCGGCCAGGAACCCGGCCAGGCCGATCACCCAGCGGGACCAACGGCCGCCCCGTACGGCATGGGCGATCCCGGCGAGTGCGATGACGGCTCCGGCTGCGGCCAGCATCCGCCCGTTACTGCCGCGGACCCCGGGGATGCCGATCAGCCCGGCGAACGTGGTGACCCAGGGCAGGAACGCGCCGGTGATCATGAGGGCCCCGGCGGCCACGCCGCTGAGGCCGACGGCCCCGCGCCAGCTGCGCAGCGCGCGGACCCTGGTGGCCACGGTCTGGTCCGGCGACCGGACGGCGTCCATGGGCTGGTTAACCATGTGAGGCACCTCTCATGCAGACGGTGGGGGGCGGAGGGCCGGGGGGGTCGGAGGGCGGTGGGGGGCGCTGGGGGGCGCTGGGGGGCGCTGGCCGCGCCCAGGGTCAGGCGCGGCCAGCGCCGGTTAGGTGCTACCTGAGCACGGCGAAGTAGAGGAACAGGTTGGTCGGGATGTTGCCTGTCACCTGCGCGGGGTGACGCCGCTGCAGGTACTGCAGCTCGTGGGCGCTCTTGCCCCGGATCAGCTTGTTCCAGGCACTCAGGCTCTTGACGCCGACGATGTCCACGTTCCACCACTCAGACTGGTGGCTGTTGTTCGTGGCCACGATGTGGCTGTGCGCCGGGAGCGTCAGGTTGCCCGTGCCGCTGCCCAGCACCGACGTCAGGTCGATGGTGTGCGGGTGGTCGATGCAGGTGCCTGCGGGGCACTGCAGGGTGCGCTTCGGCGGGGTGAAGCCGAGCGGCACGATCACGTACAGCGGGTCGAAGCTGCTGGCTGGGGTCTGGGTGTAGTTGGTCCCGCCCTCGCACTTCGACGACGCGGTGCTGGCCGGCGGCCGCTTACAGCTGAAGTTCTTGCTGTAGTAGAAGTGCACCGTGTGCCCGTCGTAGAAGCCCTTGGTGAAGCCCCTGGCCGCGTGGGACGAGCTCGCCGAGGTCATCCCGGACATGCTCGACGAGGACGACGAGGTGGAGGCGAACGCCGTCCCGGACGCCAGAGCCAGGCCTACAGTCAGCAGGCCGACGAGGCCGATCCCCGCTTTGCGGGTGCCCAGCATTCTGAGCCGTTTCGTACCGATCATGAAGCTTCCTCCAGGGAAGACTGGACACACCCCGTGGTGGGTCCGTTGATAGGGACTTCGGCACCCCCGGTCAGCGGATTGGGTGCCGACGCGTCAAAACGTAGTCATGAACTAACTCTGAGTAGCGATCATCGGCAAGAACGGCCCGTTATGGGAAGCTGATGAGGTTCCCGATGCCGTGGGACAACCGTTCAGGAAGAGGACGATGATGTTCGAGCCTGACGCCGAGTCCATGCCTGCCGAGCTGCGTGCCGAACTCCAGAAGCAACGACTCCGGGCCCTGGTGGACCGGCTGCTGGCCCTCGATGGAGTTCAGGCGGAACGACTCCGGTCGGCCGGGGTCACCGCCGGTAGCGCTCTGGGTCTTGGCGACCTGCCCTGGCTCCCCATGACCGAGAAGAAGGATTTGTGGGACGCGTACCCGTTGCGGATGCTCGGAGTGGACCGCAGCGAGGTGGTCGCGTTCCACGGCTCAAGTGGCACGGGCGGGCGTCCCACACTGGTCGGCTATACCCGGGCTGACCTGCGGCTCTGGGCCCGGATGTGTGCGCGGGCGCTGGCCGCCGCCGGCGCAGGCCCGGGCAGCGTGATCCACAACGCGTACGGGTACGGGCTGTTCACCGGCGGCCTGGGCATCCACCAGGGCGCGATCGAGCTGGGCGCGGCGGTGGTGCCCGCGTCTGGCGGGATGACGTCGCGGCAGGTCACGCTCATCCGCGACCTGCAGCCCGACATCCTGACCTGCGCGCCCTCATACGCCGTCCGGCTGGGGGAGGCGCTGGCCGACGCCGGACTGCGGCCAGGGCACGGGCTGTCCCTGCGCGCCGGGCTGTTCGGGGCCGAGCCGTGGTCTCCGCAGCTGCGGGCCCGGATCGAGGAGCTGCTCGGGTTGCGGGCGCTCGACATCTACGGGCTGTCCGAGGTGATCGGGCCCGGGGTGGCCGCCGAGTGCGCCGAGGCCGCCGACGGGCTGCATGTCAACGAGGACCACTTCCTGGTCGAGGCGGTAGATCTGCTGACGGCCGCACCGGTGCCCGACGGAACCCCGGGGGAGCTGGTGTTCTCCAGCCTGAGCCGGGAGGCCATGCCGTTGCTGCGCTACCGGACCGGGGACGTCGCTGCGCTGCGCAGGGGCACCTGCATCTGCGGCCGCACCCTGGTGAAGATGAGCCAGGTCACCGGCCGGCGCGACGACATGCTGGTCATCCGCGGGGTGAACCTCTACCCCAGCGAGGTGGAGCGGGTGTTGCTCGAGGACACCGCCCTCAGCCCGGATTACCTGCTGGTGGTAGACGAGCGGGCGGCCCAGCACCACTTGGTGGCGCTGTGTGAATACCGGCCGGAGGCCCCGGGTCCGGCGGAGGGCGAGATCGAGGTACGGCTGCGTGACGCGCTGGGCGTGCGGATCACGGTCAGGCTGCTGCCCCCGGGGGCGGTGCCGCGCAGCGAGGTCGGCAAGGCCGTGCGGGTGATCCGGTGGGCCGGGGGAGAGCCGCCAGCCCCCGGGCTGCGCTGACTCCCGCCGGTTAGAGTCACGTCATGAGGGATGGTGAGTCTGACGTGTCCGGTTTGCGTAGTTTCGCGGCAGCCCATGGTTCCGCGCAGCCCGGCGAGCCCGCCCAGCGCCGGGCCCGGCGTCTCGGGGTGATGGGCGGCACCTTCGACCCGATCCACCACGGTCACCTGGTCGCGGCGAGCGAGGTGGCGCACGCGTTCGACCTCGACGAGGTCGTGTTCGTGCCGACCGGCCAGCCCTGGCAGAAGGACGACCGGAAGGTCTCGCCGTCCGAGGACCGCTACCTGATGACGGTTATCGCGACCGCGTCGAACCCGCGGTTCTCGGTCAGCCGGGTGGACATCGACCGGCCCGGGCCCACCTACACCATCGACACGCTGGCTGAGCTGCGGGCGATCCGCGGCGACGAAGCCGAGTTCTACTTCATCACCGGCGCGGACGCGCTGTCCAGGATGATGTCCTGGCAGGACGCGGCGGACCTGTTCAAGCTGGCCCACTTCGTGGGCTGTACCCGCCCCGGGCACCACCTGTCCAGCGCCGGGCTGCCGGGCGACCAGGTCAGTCTCGTCGAGATCCCGGCCCTGTCCATCTCGTCCAGCGAGTGCCGGCAGCGGGTCGCCGCGGGTGAGCCGGTCTGGTACCTGGTCCCGGACGGGGTCGTGCAGTACATCGTCAAGCGCGGCCTGTATTGCCATGGGGACGGGACCGCGTGCGGGCCTCAGGGACGCGTCACTCCGGGCGGGTGATGCCCGGAGGCTCGCGGCGGCGTCTCCTGTCGGAGGAGGCCCTGCCCCACGCCGCGGGAGGAGCACCAAATGGGGCTGATCGAGTACAAGCCGGGCACCGCGTTCCCGGGGGTCATCGGCCGGACCACGGACCAGTCGTCGCCGGCCTGGCCGCAGCCGGTGCGGGCCACCCAAGGCGCGCCGAACGTGATGATCATCGTGCTGGACGACACCGGGTTCGGCCAGCTCGGCTGCTACGGCAGCCCGATCGCCACGCCGAACTTCGACGCGCTCGCCGAGGGCGGCCTGCGGTACACGAACATGCACACCACGGCGCTGTGCTCGCCATCCCGCTCGTGCATCATGACCGGCCGCAATCATCACGCGAACGCGATGGCGGGCATCAACGAGATCGCCACCGGCTATCCCGGGTACAACGGGCGGGTCCCGTTCGAGAACGGGTTCCTATCCGAGATGCTGCTGGCCCACGGGTACAGCACGTATCTGGTCGGCAAGTACCACCTGCTGCCCTCGGAGTTCGAGTCCGCGGTTGGCCCGTTCGACCGCTGGCCGCTCGGCCGGGGATTCGAGCGGTTCTACGGGTTCCTGGGCGGCGATACCAGCCAGTGGTATCCCGACCTGGTCTACGACAACCACCAGGTCGAGCCGCCCGCCACGCCGGAGCAGGGCTACCACCTCAACGCCGACCTGGCCGACCGGGCCATCAAGTTCCTCGCCGACGCCGCCCAGGTCGCCCCGGACAAGCCGTTCTACCTGCATTACTGCCCGGGGGCCACGCACGCCCCGCATCACGTGCCCCGCGAGTGGGCCGACCGTTATGCGGGCCAGTTCGACGACGGCTGGGACGCCTACCGAGAGCGGGTCTTCGCCCGGCAGAAGTCGCTCGGCATCATGCCCGCGGACGCGGAGCTGTCCCGGCATGACCCGGACGTGCCCGCCTGGGACTCGCTCTCCCCGGACGCCCGCAGGCTGGCCGCCCGGATGATGGAGGTGTTCGCGGGCTTCCTGTCGCACACGGATCATCACATCGGCCGGGTGCTCGACTTTCTCAAGGAGACCGGCCAGTTCGAGAACACGCTGATCATGCTGGTCTCCGACAACGGCGCGAGCGCCGAGGGCGGGGTGCATGGCACCACCAACGAGCTGCAGTTCTTCAACAACGCCCCGGAGACGCTGGAGGAGAGCCTGCGCTCGATCGACGAGCTGGGCGGCCCGGACACGTTCAACCACTACCCGTGGGGCTGGACCTGGGCGGGCAATACGCCGTTCCGCCGGTGGAAGCGGGAGACCTACCGGGGCGGCACCGCCGACCCGTTCGTGGTGCACTGGCCCGCCGGGATCCCGGCTTGCGGCGAGGTGCGCACCCAGTACGCGCACATCATCGACATCGTGCCGACCGTGCTGGACGCGCTCGGGGCCGAGCCGCCCGAGACGATCCGGGGCGTGACCCAGTCACCGATCCACGGGGTGAGCTTCGCGCAGACGTTCGGGGACGCGAGCGCACCGGGCCGGCACACCACCCAGTACTTCGAGATGCTCGGCCACCGGGCCATCGATCATCAGGGCTGGCGGGCGGTGTGCCCGTGGCCGGGGCCGTCCTTCGCCGAGGCGGGCCAGGGCTTCGGCGTGCCGATCACCGCGGAGGACCTCACCGACCTGGACGCGCACCGCTGGGAGCTGTACCACATCGCGGAGGACCCCACCGAGAACCACAACCTGGCCGAAAAACACCGCGACCGGCTCATCGAGATGATCGCCCAGTGGTACGTCGAGGCGGGCAGGTACGACGTGCTCCCGATCGACGGCAGCGGGGCGGCCCGGCTGATGGTCGAGCGGCCGCAGGTGGCCGTGCCCCGTGACCGGTACGTGTACCGCCCGGGCACGCAGACGGTGCCAGCCTGGGTGTCGCCGCGGTTGCTGAACCGGGCGCACAGCATTACCGCGGACGTGGAGATCCCAGCTGCCGGGGCCGGGGCTGTTGTGGCGGGTGACGGAGATGCCGGGGCCGGGGCCGGAGTGAGCGGTGGGGTCAACGGGGCTGGTTGCGTTGAGGGGGTACTCCTCTGCCAGGGGACCAGTGCTGGCGGCTGGAGCATGTACATGCTCGGCGGGGTGCTGCACTACGCGCACAACTACCTCCGCCGCGAGGTGTACAAGGTCTCCGCTGTGGACCCGGTGCCGCCCGGGCGGCACGAGCTGCGCTTCGAGTTCGAGCCCACCGGGGAGCCGGATTTCCTGGCGGGCAAGGGCGCCCCGGGCCGGGCCCAGCTGTACGTGGACGGCCGCCTGGCAGGCCAGGCCGAGTTCCCTGTCACCACGCCGATCGGGCTCAACCCGGGCGGGCTGACCTGCGGGTTTAATCCCGGGTCGGCCGTCGTGGCGGATTACCGTTCCCCGTTCCGCTTCACCGGAACGCTGCACACGGTGACTGTGGACTTGTCGGGGGACCTGATCAGCGACACCGAGGGCGAGATGCGGATGGCGATGATGCGGCAGTGAGATGAGTGCCTGGGGAGAGGGTTCGGGCCTGGTGACCGTGTAGGTCTCAGGGATGGTCCTTGCGGGACTCTCGGGCCCGGGACCCTGGACCTGGGAAGCCTTCGTGCTCGGCGGAC
>Ga0187875_10000989_pt1 | contig 22488 bp, 13 predicted proteins | sample June2016WEW_17_1_2_FD_132978 | JGI IMG/M metagenome (GOLD analysis project Ga0187875, IMG submission 132978) | Peatland microbial communities from SPRUCE experiment site at the Marcell Experimental Forest, Minnesota, USA - June2016WEW_17_10 | ecosystem: Environmental > Terrestrial > Soil >...
CCAGGCGGCGGCGGATCCGCTCGATGGCACCGAAGAACCGGCCGTCGGCCGGAGCCCCGGGGTCCGCCATCAGGCGCAGCAGGGTGCGCCGCACCACGTCGTCATCTACCTCGCCCACGCTCAACGCGGCGGGGTCGGCGGCGGCCGCCCCGGCGCCACCAGGCCCGGCCAGGCCAGGCCCGGCCAGGCCAGCATCGGTGAGCCCCGGACCGGCCAGGGAGGGCCAGGCCAGGCCAGGCCCGGCCCGGCCCGCATCGGCAAGCCCGGGACCCGGCCCGGGTGATACGGGCCGGGGCGGGTCCGCCACTGCTGATGGGGCCAGCGCTGTTGAGGCCAGCGCTGAAGAGGCCAGGGCTGATGCAGCGAGAGCCGGTGGGCCGACGGCCGATGCCGGGGGGGCCGGCCGGGGCCGAGCGGCCGGGCCCGGTGACGCCGGGGCAGGGGGGCCTGGCTCCAGCGCAGGCAATTGCGTGGGGGTGAGCCCGGTGCGGCCCGCGATGTCCCCTCCGGGGCTGCGCTGCCCGGGCTCTACCGGGCCGCTCTCGCCCGGGGAAGGGACTGCGGTGAGTATCGGCGGCGCGGTCCTTCCGGCCCTGGCCGGGTCGTGGCCGCGCTGCCCGGGGCCGCCGGGTCTGCCCGGTTCCTGCGGGGCGGTGTGCGCCAGCCCGGACAGCATTAACACCGGGGCGCGGTGCCGCTGGCCGCACAGGCAGGGGCCCTCGTATCCGAGGTCGGCCGGCTCGGCCTGATAGACCCGGCACAGGTAGTGGAGGTACTCGGGTCCAGGCCGCTTCTGGCCGCCTTCGTAGGAGGACAGCAGGGTCTCGCTGAACCGGGGCGGGGTCCGGCCCTCGCTCACATACCGGGCTCTGACCTGCGCGACTACGTCCGCGAGCGCGATTCCCAGCGCGAGCCGGTGGGCGCGGACCAGGCTAGTGCCAAAGGCGGGGCCGCACTGGCTGTGGATGATGAGCGCGATCTCCGAGGGGGACTGCCCAGACGCCAGGCAGTGGGCCCGGATGGCCCGGGCCATCGAGATCTCCTGGCGTGCTTCCAGACCGCCGGGCGCCTGGGCGCCGCCGGCCTCGACCCGGGCCGGACTGGCCGCACCGCCCTGGCCGACCTCGCTGAGCAGCAGTCGTGGTGCCGCCAAGCCCGCACCTGACCGGGCGCGCCGTGCTCCCATGTCCCGTTCCTCCTCTGGGCCCCGTCCCGCGTCCGCCGTCCCCAACCGTGCTAACTCACTGTTACATCTAAAGCGCTCTCTGCCGCCCAAAACTAGGAAATACCTCGCTGTCCGCCGGACCGGAAATGAGCCGTGCAATTCTCTCTCTACATGTTGCATCTTGCACGCTCGCCTGCCCCGCGTCATCACAATCACACGGACTGATACCAAACTGCTTCGGAGTGACCGCCGGGACGGGGCCCAAGGTGGCCAGGTCAGCCAGAATCGCCGGCCACTATGGGGAGCGGCCTCCGGCCCGCCGCTGGCGTTCCCCGCCCAGCCGGCCGGCTCCTCCCCCGAGCGGCGAAAGGAAATCCCCCGTGATCTCGCCAGCGCTCCTCGCGGCGCGCGTCCTCGCCACGGCATCCCAGGACACCCTTGAAAACGTCTGCAGCGACCACGGCCAGCAGCCCGGGATCGCCTGCCGGCTGACCTGGAACCTCACGCACAACCGGACGGCCGCCGAACTGGTCAAGGTGTGGCTGGCCCAGCCGGTCAGCGTGGTGCTGCGGATCATCTTCGTGCTGCTGGTCGCGGTACTCATCCGGATCGCGGCCCACCGGCTGATCAACCGGATCACCGCCCGGGCCTCGCAGGCGGGAGCCAACGGCAAGACCGACGCGGCGCACATGCTGCTCGGCGAGCGGCGTCGGCAGCGGGCCAAGGCCCTCGGCTCGATCCTGCGCAACGCGGCGTCGGTGCTCATCTTCGGCATCGCGGCGGTGACCATCGCCGGTGACCTCGGCCTGAACCTGGCCCCGGTTCTGGCCAGCGCGGGAGTCCTGGGCCTGGCCATCGGCTTCGGCGCGCAGAGCCTGGTGCGCGACTTCCTGGCCGGGATCTTCATGCTGCTCGAAGACCAGTACGGGGTGGGCGATGTCATCGACTCGGGGTACGCCACCGGGACGGTCGAGGCGGTCAGCCTCCGCGTCACCACCCTTCGCGACGTCAACGGCGTGGTCTGGTACGTCCGGAACGGGACCATCAACCGGATCGGCAACGAATCACAGGGCTGGGCCCGGGCGGTGATCGATTTCCCGGTGGCCTACGGCCAGGACCTGCCGGAGGTCCGCCGCATCATGAAGGAAACGGCGGCCGAGATGTGGCAGGAGGAGCGCTGGCATGACGTCATCACCGAGGAACCGGAAGTCTGGGGGGTCGAGGCGGTCTACAGTGACGCCATCGTGATGCGCCTGGTGGCCCGGACGCTGCCGCTGCGGCAGTGGGAGGTGGCCCGCGAGCTCCGGGAACGGCTGAAGAACGCGATGGCGTCTGTACCGGTGGACGGGGAGGCGTTGGCCACCGCGATCAGTGCGGGCAGCGCCGCCACGGCCGAGGCCCAGGCTCACGCGCCCGCGTTGCCAAAGCCTGCCGCGCAGCAGCCCCCGCCAGGGACCGGGTGAGCCGTGATCCGGGTCATCGCGGGCCGGCGGGCGGGGCTAGCCTGGAAGGCGCCATGAACGAGACCAGGGAAACCGCCACCAGCCCGCAGAACTTCTACGAGGCGGTCGGCGGCGAGGAGACGTTCCGCCGCCTGACCCGCCTGTTCTATCAGGGTGTGGCCGCGGACCCGGCGCTCCGCGCCGTGTACCCGAGCAAGGACCTGGGACCCGCCGAGGAGCACCTGCGGCTGTTCCTCATCCAGTACTGGGGCGGCCCGGCCACCTACAACGAGCTGCGCGGGCACCCCCGGCTGCGGATGCGGCACCGGCACTTCGTCATCGGCGAGGCCGAGCGCGACGCCTGGCTGCGGCACATGCGCGCCGCGCTCGACCAGATCGGGCTGGAGCCCGCGCTCGACGCCCAGCTCTGGGATTACCTGGTGATGGCCGCGCAGAGCCTAGTGAACGCGCCCGCCGGGACAGGCCGGCCGGACCTTGGGCTGAGCCCAGCGTAGAACTGGGCCAGCCCATGGATTACCCCCGGGTGAGCTTGCGGTAGGTGACCGCGTGCGGCCGCGCGGCCTCGGCGCCGAGCCGCTCGATCTTGTTCTTCTCGTAGGACTCGAAGTTGCCCTCGAACCAGAACCAGTTCGCGCCGCCTTCCCAGGCCAGGATGTGCGTGGCGATGCGGTCCAGGAACCAGCGGTCGTGGCTGGTGATCACGGCGCAGCCCGGGAACTCCAGCAGCGCCCGCTCCAGCGAGCCGAGTGTCTCCACGTCCAGGTCGTTAGCGGGCTCGTCGAGCAGCAGCAGGTTGCCGCCCTGGCGCAGGGTGAGCGCCAGATTGACGCGGCCCCGCTCGCCACCGGACATCATCCCGGCCGGCTTCTGCTGGTCGGGGCCCTTGAAGCCGAACGCGGCCACGTAGGCGCGGCTGGGGATCTCCACGTTGCCCACCCGGATCGTGGATTCTCCCCCGGAGATGGCCTCCCAGACATTCTTGGCCGGATCGATCCCGGACCTCAGCTGGTCCACGTAGGCGGTCTTGACGGTGTCGCCGACCCGGATCGTGCCCGAGTCGGGCTTCTCATCGCCCACGATCATCTTGAACAACGTGGTCTTGCCCACCCCGTTCGGGCCAATGACGCCGACCAGCCCGTTGCGTGGCAGCGAGAAGCTCAGCCCGTCGATCAGCACCCGGTCGCCGAAGCTCTTGGTCAGGTCCGAGACCTCGACCACCTGGTTGCCCAGCCGCGGGCCAGGCGGGATCTGGATCTCCTCGAAATCCAGCTTGCGGTGCTTGTCCGCCTCGGCCGCCATCTCCTCGTAGCGCTCCAGCCGGGCCCGGCTCTTGGACTGTCGGGCCCGGGGGCTGGACCGCACCCACTCCAGCTCGTCTTCCAGCCGCTTGCGGCGCTTGGCGTCCTTCGCGCCCTCGACCTTGATCCGGGACGCCTTGGTCTCCAGATAGGTGGAGTAGTTGCCCTCGTACGGGTAGGCGTGGCCCCGGTCCAGCTCGAGGATCCACTGCGCCACGTTGTCCAGGAAGTACCGGTCGTGGGTGACCGCCACGACGGTCCCGGGATACTTCTCCAGGTGCTGCTCCAGCCACTGCACGCTCTCCGCGTCCAGGTGGTTGGTGGGCTCGTCCAGCAGCAGCAGGTCCGGCTGGGACAGCAGCAGCTTGCACAACGCGACCCGGCGGCGCTCTCCCCCGGACAGCAGCGTCACATCGGCATCCGGCGGCGGGCAGCGCAGCGCGTCCATGGCCTGCTCAAGCTGGCTGTCCAGATCCCAGGCGTCGCGGTGATCAAGCTGCTCCTGGAGCTGGCCCATCTGTTCCAGCAACTCGTCAGAGTAATCGGTCGCCATCTTCTCGGCGATCTCGTTGTAGCGGTCCAGCAGGGCCTTGGTCTCCGCCACCCCGTCCTGGACGTTGCCCAGCACGGTCTTGGTCTCGTCAAGCCGCGGCTCCTGGCTGAGCAACCCCACCGTGAAGCCGGGGAAAAGCCGCGCGTCGCCGTTGGACGGCTGCTCCAGGCCCGCCATCATCTTCAGCAGGGTTGACTTGCCCGCGCCGTTGGGCCCGACTACGCCGATCTTCGCCCCGGGGAAGAAAGCCAGCGTTACGTCATCAAGGAGGACCTTGTCGCCCTTCACCAACCGGGCGGCATGCATCTGATAGATAAATTCAGGCATGCATCAAGGTTAGGGGTATCAGCGCAGCGGCTCGTCCCCCGGGGGAAGCGTGCACACCCGGTCCCGGCCGGACTTCTTGGCCCGGTACAGCGCGGCGTCGGCCGCGGCGAGCAGTTCGAACAGGTCCTCGCCGTCCAGGCCCAGCGCCGCCACCCCGATCGAGACGGTGACGGTCACGGTGTCGTCGGGAGAGGTGGCGCCGCGGGCCGGCACCGCGATCTCCCGGACCCGGCCCCGGAGCCGCTCGGCGATGTGACAGGCCTCCTGCTGCCCGGCCCCCGGCAGCACGGCCACGAACTCCTCGCCGCCGAACCGGCCCAGCACGTCGCACGCCCGCACGTGCTGGCCCAGCGTGCTGGCCGTCGCGGCCAGCAGATCGTCTCCGGCCAGGTGCCCGTAGGTGTCGTTGACCCGCTTGAAATGGTCGATGTCCACCAGCAGGATCCCGGCAGCCACGCCGAGCCGCCGGGCCCGCCCGATCCGCTGCTCCGCCTCGCGCTGCCAGGCGACGGCGTTGAGCAGGCCGGTCTTCGGGTCAGACTGGGCCGCGGCGCGCAGCTGCTGGTGCAGCAGGCTGCGCTGGAGCAGGATGACCGGCGGCAGCGCGACCACCAGCATGACCCAGCTCAGCGTGCAGGCGATGGTGACCAGCACTCCGGCGCACAGCCCCGCCGCGTCGACCAGCAGGCTCTCAAAGTCCCGGGTGGCGCTGGTCCGGGAAACGGTGGGCCAGGAACCACCGGGCCAGGAACCACCGGGCCAGGAACCACCGGGCCACGACACATCAGGACGCGACACACCAGGACGCGCGGCCCGTCCGGCCAGGGCGACCAGGACTGCGTTGACGAGCACGAACAGCGCGGCGCAGCACGCGGCCCCGACCACCATCACCGGGTCGTGCAGCCACGGGCCGTGCGGGTGGGCCAGGCTGAAGAGGCTCTGGAACAGCAGCGAGCTGGCCGCCCCGGCCAGGCCCAGCGCGGCGGCGGTGAACGCCCGCCAGTACAGCGGACCCTGCCGGGCCCGCCAGTGCGTGTAGGCGCCGATCAACACGGGGCCGAGCAGCGCGTACTCCGGCGGCAGCAGCAGCGCGGCCGGGAGCCACCAGGCGGTGAGCAGATCATGCGTACCCGGCGGCGGCGTGCCGCCGCGCCGGGTCGCCTCGACACAGACCGCCCCGCAGCCGAGGACCACAGCGAAGAGCTCGAGCTGGCTGGTGTGCGGCTGGAGACGGGTCAGCTGCCAGGCCGCCAGGATGAACTCGATGGCAGTCACCACGATCAGGTACGCCCGCAACCGCCGCCGCTTAGGCAGCCGATCGAACGCCCATGGGGCGTCGGGACGGCGCCCTGATCCGCCGCGGTTCTCACGGTGCATCGTGCGCTGGACTGCCGACATGCCACCTGTCCATCACTGCCGCAGGCAGGCCCCTCCGGCATTTCGGTCACATTCCGTATTCACGAAGCGGCCGAACTATAACGCTGGGTAACAGCGTAGGGCCAAGGGGCCTGCCCGGCAGGCAATTCCGTGGATCCAGCGAGTCGGGACCTCAGAACGGTGCGGACAGTCCCGCGGGCTCGCCAGACCCGTCCGGCACGGCAGGCCCCGGCGCGGTTCCGTTGCGGCCCTCGAGCGCGGCCACTGCCTCGGCGCCAGCGTCCAGGCTGACCTCAGCCACGGGCCCGCCGCTGGGCCCGGGCTCCGCCCCGTTCCCGCCCGCCGCCTGCACCACGGGCCGCCGGGGCCGCTGGAAGCTGGCCACGCCGCGGGCCAGGTCGTGCCCGACCGAGGTCGCCTCGATCTCAACCGCTATCCGCGAGACCCCGTCCTTCTCGTACGGCCGGACCTGGAGCCGGCCCTTCACCAGCACCGGCTCGCCCTTGTGCAGGCACTTCGCGACGTTGTCGGCCAGCGTCCGCCAGCAGACCACGCTGACGAACGACGTCGTCCCGTCCGTCCACTCACCCGTCTCCCGGTCCACCCGCCGCGGGGTGTAAGCGACCCGCATCGAGACGCTGGAGATACCACTGGCCGTGATGCGGAACCGTGGGTCGCGGGCCACGTACCCGGACAGGAACACCTGTGCCTCGTTGATCATTGCCATCCTCCTGGCTCGGCCCGGCGGCCCGGTGAGCGGTACCGCCCGCGGCGGCGCGGTGCCGCCCGCTTGGATCCACGATCACCGCCGGAGGATGGGAGCGGCCACGCCGAACCGGGTTCTGTGGATAGCCACGCCAACTCTGGACGGTTGTGGACAGGGAGGCGGGAAACGGGGGTACCGCGTGCGACAATCGGGCTGCCCGCCGCCGCGAGACCACTCAGGCCCCGGAAGATCAGGCCCCGGAAGATCAGGCCCCGGAAGATCAGGCCCCCCGAAGATCGGGCCCCCGAAGATCAGGCAGAGACCAGTTCCGAAGGCTCGGCGATCACGTCGACCAGGGCACCGTTGCGCATCACGGTGATCGCCATCGGCTGCCCGATCGCCTCGGCGAACATCAGCCGCTGCAGGTCCTGCGCCGCGGCGACCGGGCTGCCGCCCGCGCTCACCAGCAGGTCCCCGGTCCGCAGCCCCGCCCGGTCGGCCGGGCCGCCTGTCACCACCTCGGCCACGCGCAGGCCCGTGGGCCGGCCGACGCGCTCGGCCAGCACGGCCGGGAGCGGCGCCGGCACGCTGACCAGCCCGAGGTAGGCCCGCCGGACCTTGCCGTGCCGCATGAGCGCGGCGATGATGCGCCGCGTGGTCGCGTTGACCGGGACGGCCAGGCCCAGGCCCACACCGGCCACGGCGGTGTTGATACCGACCACCCGGGAGTGGCTGTCAGCGAGGGCCCCGCCGGAGTTGCCAGGGTTCAGCGCCGCGTCGGTCTGGATCACGTCCTCGATCAGCCGGGCGGCGCCCGCGCTGCGGGTGGGCAGGGACCGGCCCAGGGCGCTGACCACCCCGGCGGTGACCGACCCCGCCAGGCCGAGCGGGTTGCCCACGGCCACCACCAGCTGGCCGACCACGAGCTCGTCTGCCTCGCCCAGCTCGGCGGGCGGCGGGGTGGTCCCGGACGTCCGCAGTACGGCCAGGTCGGACAGCGGGTCGGCGCCGACGACCCGGAACGGGGTCGTGGAGCCGTCCGCGAACGCGGCCGTGCCGGCCGGTGCGCCGCCGACCACGTGCGCGTTGGTGAGGATGAAGCCGTCCCCGGTGAAAACCACGCCCGAGCCGAGGCTCTCCCCGCCCCGGCCGCCCCCGCCCCGGCTGGCATTGCCCCGGCCAGCCTGCGGCACCCGCAGACTGGCCACCTTGCCGGTGAGCTCGGCCGCGACCCCGGCGACGATCTGCGAGTAGCTGTCCAGTGGTTCGTTCTCTGGCACGCTGCCTCCTATCCCGGCGGGTCCGGAGAATGCGGGCCTTGCGGGGATTACATAATTACAACTTGTGGAGACTGCTAACGCCAGCCCGTGGGCGGGGCTTCCCGGCGCGTTACGCCGTGGGCGGAATCACACGGTGACGGCCCGGGTGATAGCCAGGGAAGGCGGCTAGCGCCGGGCTGCCCGGAGCACGGTGCAGAACCGGGCGTACTCCGACAGCTCCTGCTTGATGGGCATCAGCACCATCTGCTCGGCGACGTCCTGCATCCGGGACCGCATCTGCGCCTCGACGCGGCTGCGCTCCCGCAACGCCGCGGCGCTGACCATGCTCATGCACCCGGACGCGGTCAGCCAGCCCAGCGCGAGGATCGCCGCGATCAGGATCGCGACCCAGGGCAGCAGCGCGGCGTCGCTGAAGACGGCGGCGGCCCGATGCACCGCGTGGAAGACCCCGATCACCAGCAGCGCGACCATCCACGCCAGCCCGGCCACGACGCAGCCCAGCAGCAGGCCCTGCCAGGCCGCCACCAGCCGCCACCAGGGCTCCACGCTGTTCTCCTCGGGCAGCGACTCGCCGATCGCCGCGCCCAGCGCGCCCGGGATCTCATCCTGCTTCGACCTCGCGGCCGCCCGGACCGTATTCGACCAGGGCAGCGGGAGCGTGGGGCCGATCTGCTCGCCGATGGCGGTGAGAGCGTTGTCGATCTCCGCCTGCTGCGCCCCGGCCGGCCCGCCGGAGATCCCGCGCAGTTCTTCCCACAGGTTGCCGAGCCGGAGCTTGCGCACGGGATCATGGCCGAGCGCGCGGTCGACCAGCCAGGACACGGGCCAGCCGACGTAGTCCACGGCCCGCAGTTCGCGGGCGCTCTGCAGGGCCTGGCCGACCCCGGCCGCCCCGGCAGCCTTGCTGAATGACTCCCCCAGGACCACGGCGCTGCCCGGGGGGACCTCGGCGAAGTCCTCGGTGTCGGTGTCCAGGCCCGCGCCGCGCGCCTCGCCGGCGTAGGGCATGAACCGCTCGGCCATCGCGTCCAGGTCGGCGGCGATCCGGTCGGTCGCGGCCCGCCGCTGCGTGACCGTCTCGGTCAGTACCTTGCGCAGCTCGTCCAGGCCCGCGCCGGTCCGGGCCGAGGTGACCAGGACCCGGGCGTCGTGCAGCCCTTCGGTGTCGAGCAGCCGGGTCAGGTCGCTCACGCAGTCCTCGGCCTGCTCCGGGCTGAGCAGGTCGGACTGGTTCAGCACGACCGCGATCACCGACGAGTGGCCAGCAAGCGGGGTGAGGTAGCGGCGGTGCACGGATGCGTCCGCGTACTTCTGCGGGTCGAGGACCCACAGCATCAGGTCAGCCAGGCCGACGAGCCGGTTCGTTTCCACCGCCGCTCCCGCGGCCACCGAGTCGTGATCGGGCAGGTCGATGAGGATCAGCCCGCCCAGCGACGACTCACCCTCGCTGAGCGCGCTGGACCGGGCGTAGCGGTTGCGGTGCGGGATACCCAGCCACTCCAGCAGCGGGCCGGCACCATCCATGCCCCACACGCAGGCGTGCGGGGCATTGGTGAACGGCCGGGTCACGCCGACGGCCGAGAAGTCCGCCCCGGCCAGCTGGTTGAACAACGATGACTTACCGCTGCCGGTCCCGCCGGCCAGCACCGCCACCGTGTGGTTGGGCGATAGCCGCAGCCGCTCACCCGCCCGGGCGACCAGTTGCTCGGCCTCGGTGAGCAGCGGCTCGCTGAATCCTTCCGGGCCGCTGCGGGCCGCGCCGATCTGGATGACGCGCGCGAGCGCGGTCAGCCGCCCGGACAGGTCCGCGGCCGTCCCCGTGCCGGCCGTACCCGCGCCGGCCGTACCCGTGCCGGCCAGCCCTGTCTCGGCCTGCCCGATGCCTGCCTGTCCCCCGTTGCCCGCCTGTCCGGCCCCGGTGAGCCAGGTGGACGGGTATTCCCCGATGCTCATCTCGCCATCTCAAGTGAGTAGGTGGCCTGGTACAGCCGGACGGCCGCAGCGTCGTCCAGCGTCCCGGCCGAGTCAATCACCTCGACGAACCTCAGCATCTCCTCGTCGAAGAGCCGGCCCATCCGCTCATGCAGGTCCACCCGGGCCTTGGTGCCGATCTCGCGCAGCGGGCCTGCGCCGAACAGCGAGGTCAGCAGGAGCTGCGGCACGGTCCCGGTGCCCTCGGCTGGCCCGCCATCCACGTCACGCTGCCCGAGCATCGCCACGATGAGCACGGTCGCGAGCGAATCGTCATCGAAGGACATCACCCGGGCGATGGACCGCTTGGTCACGCTCTCCGCCTTGACCAGCCGCATGACGTGGTCCTGCCAGGCGCTGACCGCCCGCGCCGCACGGGTCGGCAGGTCCGCCGAGGAGCGGGCCAGCGGCAGCGTCGCCTGGCGGAGCGGGCCCGCCGGGCTGGCCCCGTCGCCGTCCGGGACGTCCGCCATGGCGTCGACCGTGGCGCCGAAGACCAGCCCGGCGTCCGCGGCGAACTGCGAGCCGGTCCAGCTCTGGCTGGCTTCCGCGGCGGCGAACGCCTCCAGCAGGGCCACCCCGGCTGGGTGGTTGCGCCAGCGGCGGACGGACTCCTCGGCGGCCCGGTCGCCGACCGAGAGGGTCAGGGACTCGATCCCGGCCCGCAGGGCGCTCTTCAGCGACCGGGCCCGGGCCGGGACGCCGCGCTTGCGCTGCCGGCTGGCCTGCCTGCCCCGCGGCGCCTGGAGGCCGCGCAGCAGCTCGCCGGTGCCGGCGAAGTCTTGCCAGCGGGCCAGGATGTCGCCGCGGAGCAGCGAGCCGTCCGCCAGCGCCTCGTCCGCCTCGGCCAGCCCGGCGGCGTAGGCGCCCTCGACCGCGGCCTTCATGTCCGAGCGGATGACCAGCTGGGCTTCCACCTCGGCGGCCAGCGCCGGCACCCGGCTGCGGAAGGTGTCCAGGGCGCCCGCCATGGTCTGGGTTAGCACGGCAACCCGGCGGTCCGCCCGCACCGCGGTGTCCTGCAGCCACCCCCGGACCGGCGCGGACGCCTCGGCGGGCAGCCGCCCGTCCGTGATGACGGTCTCGTTGATCACGAAACGGTCATTTTCGCCGAGTCCGTTAGCCTCGAGCATGGCCCCGAAATGCGTGGTGAGCTCGGCACCGCTGGATGGCGGGACCCGGGACAGCACGATGCCCAGGGCGGCGCCGCGTTCCTTGGCGTACTCCAGCAGCTCCCAGACCGCCGCGTCGGCGTACCGGCTGGCCGTGGTCATGAACAGCCAGAGATCCGAGGCATCCAGGAACTGGTGCGCGAAGTCCCGGTGCGCGGATACCACCGAATCGATGTCCGGTGTGTCGAGCAGGGCCACGCCCTTGGGCATGCCCTCGCTCGCAGCGAGCACGAGAAGACCGTCGCGCCCTGACCGGGCCAGCCCCTCCTGGCGGACACGGGGCACCGTGGGCAGGAACACGTTCTCCGCGAACCAGTCCGCCTCGTCGGGATGGCAGGCCAGCACCGGGCTGTTCGTGGTCGGCCGTCGGATCCCGGTCGCGCTGACCTGGGCCCCGACGATGCTGTTGACCAGCGTCGACTTGCCTGCGCCGGTCGACCCCACCAGGGCGACCAGGATGGGCGCCTCGGACTGCCGGATCCGGGGCAGGAGGTAGTCATCGATCTGGCCGAGCAGTTTGCGGCGCTCCGCCCGGGTAGCTTCCGCGCCCTCGGTCTCGAAGACGAGGTTCACGTCAACGATCCGGCGGCGCAGCGCGAGCAGGGCCGCCTCAAGCTGCCGGGCATCGACCCTCCGATGCCGCCCCGCTTCGCCGTCCCCCGGAATCACCGGCCCCGCCACTGCGGGTCCTTGGCCCGGCCGCGACGCTGGCGGCGCCCCGGGCCGGACGGGGTCGGCCGCAGTCACCGCATCCGTGCCCGGGGCACGTGTCGATGCGGCAGCTAGGTCCTGCCCTTCCGTCATTGCTCTCCTGTCACTGCCCTTCGCGCGTCGGGACGACTCCGGCAGGCCCGGGTGACGCGGGCACCACTACACTCTGCGCTACCCTCAGTACCTCTCGTGAGAGTTCGGCAATCTGTGCCCCGACATTCACTACCTGACCGATGACGATAATCGCTGGCGGACGCAATCCAGCCGCGCCGACCTCCTCGGCAACAGTGGCGAGCCCTGTGGTAATTATGTGCTGCGTAGGCAGGGTACCGTCCACAATGACCGAAACTGGGGTCTGCGGATCCCGGCCGTAAGCCATCAGCGTCCGGGTGATCGGCTCCAGGTTCTCCAGAGCCATCAGGAGAACCAGCGTGGCCTGCGAGCCGCCCAGCTCAGCCCAGTCCACCGTGGATCGCTCGTCGCCGGGTGGGATATGTGCCGAGATCACCCGGAATTCCTGGGTGATACCCCGGTGAGTGAGGGGGATACCGGCTGCGGTAGGCACTGCGATCGCGCTCGTCACCCCCGGCACCACCGTGACCGGGATACCTGCCTTGAGGCAGGCGAGAATCTCCTCACCGCCCCGGCCGAACACGAATGGGTCACCGCCTTTGAGCCGGACCACAAACAATCCCCGCTGGGCCCGCTCCGCCAGTACCGAATTGATCTGCTCCTGCGCCATCGCCCGGCCGCGCGGAATCTTGGCCGCGTCAACCAGTTCCACGTCCGGGGCGAGCTCATCGAGCAGGGAACGGGGCGCGAGCCGGTCGGCCACCACGACGTCCGCCTCGGCCAGCAGCTGCCGCCCCCGGACGGTGATCAGCCCCGGGTCGCCCGGGCCCCCGCCGACCAGCGCGACCCGGCCGCCCGGGCGGCGCCGGCGCCGCGCGCTCAGCTGGCCGGACTGCAGGCCGGCCAGGACCTCGTCCCGGATGCCCGCGCTGCGCAGCGGATCGCCGCACACCACACCGAACCGCACGTCGCCTGCCTGCCCGGACGCGGGCGTCCAGGCGGCGGAGGCGGCCGCGTCATCGGCCCGGACAGACCAGATCCTGGCCGCCTCGGCCTCCTGCGCCACGGCCGCGTTCACGGCCCGGTCGTCGGTGCAGGCGCAGACCAGCCACGCCCCGGCGCAGTCACCTGGCGCGTACTCCCGGGACTCCCACCGGATCCGGCCCGCCGCTGCGAGGTCGTGCAGCGAGGCGGTGATCTGGGGCGAGACGAGCAGCACGTCCGCGCCCGCGTCGAGCAGGCCGGGAACGCGCCGGGCGGCCACCGCGCCGCCCCCGGCCACCAGCACCCGGCGGCCGTCGAGGCGGAGGGCCAGGAGATAGGGCGCAGCCGTGCTGGCGACCATGGCGGTCCGCCCTCCTTCGGCTCACGGCTGGGCCCGCACCCAGCGATTCATTCCCCAGGTCACAGAGACTAGTGGCTCCCAGGGCCCGCTACGGCGCGGCCGCTGTGCTCCCGAGGCCCCGCTACGGCGCGGCCGCTGTGCTTCTGCGGGCCCCGCTACGGCGCGGCCGCTGTGCTTCTGCGGGCCCCGCTACGGCGCGGCCGCTGTGCCGGGGGCGGCACCCGCTGAGGCCCGGGCGGCGTCGGCGAGGGCGCAGAACGCGGCCGCGGCCACCGCCGCGCCACCCTTCTCCGACACGTTGGTCAGAGCCGGGAGGCCGCTGGCCCGCAGCGCGTCCTTGGCTTCCGCCGCTCCGGCCAGGCCCACCGGAAGCGCGATGACCAGGGCGGGCTGCACGTTCCGGCTCATGATCTCCGCCAGGGCCTCGGCGGCACAGCCGACCACCCAGATAGCACCCGGCCCGGCCTGGCCGAAAGCCAGCCGGACGGCGGCGGCGGGCTTGCTGATCCCGGCCGTCCGCGACAGCCGCTCGGTCAGCGACTCCTCGCTCTTGCAGATGACCGGATATCCGGGGATCCCGGCGGCGACCGTCACGCCATCGGCGACCACCGGGACGCCGGCGGCCAGTTCCGCGACCCCTGCGGCCAGTACCCGTTCGTCGCAGACCAGGTCGGTCGCGTAGTCGAAGTCGGCGCTGGCCACGATGACCCGCTCGGTCACGCCGCGGCTCAGCGGGGCGAGCCGGGTCAGATCGATCCGGGATCGAACAATCCGGTAAGCCTCGTCCCCGGGCATCGCGTCCGCCGGCGCTCCGTCCGCCGGCGCTCCGTCCGCCGGCCCTGGGCGCCCGGTCACCATGAATCCTTCCGGCTAGCCATCGACCCGTAATTCATTGTTTCCAGATCACTTGAATAGGTAAATCCCCCACCTGCCCTGGCGTCATCAGCATGGCACAATGTGCCGGCCAGTCGCGGGCCATCCGCATGCGGGACCGTACTACGCCGCTACACTGGCCAGGCGTATCCGTGGTCGCGTTCCGCACCCGGCGGCTCCACAGTGTCGTCAGCCATGCGATAACCGCACATAAAAGCCGGGATGAGTCAGACAGGTTTGCACCAGTGATGGCGGGCAGGCCAAGCAAGGTCCCCGGGGCTGGCTGAATCGCTCGGCCTGTCCTCAGGTAACTCCCAGGTTGCCCGGGTAGCAGAATACGGCGGCACCCGGTACAACCGGGAGGCAACTTACCGATGTGCGTCGCGAATGGAGAATTGATGGGCCCAATGGAGGCGGCACTGCGGGAGGCGGCACTGTGACCGGCACCTGGGCGGCGGACGCGGCGATCGACGACGCGGCCGCCAAGGCGTTCTTCGCCGAGTTCGGCGAGCCAGCCGAGCACATGCCGCCAGTTGCCATCGTGATTGCCGCCTACAACGAGCAGGGCGTGATCGGCTCGGTCGTGGATGCCCTGCCCGCCTCCATCTGCGGGCTCGGCACCGTGGCCGTGGTGGTCTCGGACGGCTCCGCGGACGGGACCGTGGCCGAGGGCCGCGAGCACGGCGCACTGGTGGCGGACGCGCCGGTCAACCGCGGCCAGGGTGCCGCGCTGCGCCTCGGGTACCGGCTGGCGCGCGAAGGCGGCGCCCGCTACATCGTGACCACGGACGCGGATGGCCAGTACAACCCCGCCGAGATGGAGCGTGTGCTGACCCCGGTGGTGTCCGGGGAGGCTGACTTCGTGACCGGCTCCCGCAAGCTGGGCAGCCAGGAGACCAAGGACCCGGTGCGCCGGCTGGGGACCTGGGTCTTCGCCACCACGATCAGCCTGCTGACCGGGACTCACATCACCGACTCCTCCTTCGGCCTCCGCGCGATGCGCTCCGAGGTAACCGGGGTCGTGCGGCTGGAACAGCCTCAGTACCAGTCGGCCGAGCTGCTAATCGCGGTCCTCGCGCGCGGGTTCCGGGTCGTGGAGGTGCCGGCCACGATCCACAAGCGCCAGGTCGGCGAGAGTAAGAAGGGCCACAACGCGATCTACGGCCTGCACTACGCGGGCGTGGTCGGCGGCACCTGGTGGCGGGAACGGCGGCACCGGGCGCCGGGCCTGCCCGCCGCGCAGGCAGCGAGCCCGGAGCCGTCAGCCAACGGCGCCGGGCCGGCGAACCCGGGCGTGGCGGCGGACGCGGCACTCGACCCCGGATCCGCCCAGCGCAACTGACCCCCTGGGCCCGGTCACGGTCAAATTCCTGATCCGCAACGAAAAGCACCCGGGGCCGGTAGATTTCCACCGGCCCCGGGTGCTTGCGTCTGTGCTGTTCAGCGGCGGGTGCCGTGCTCCTCGGTGGGCGAGCCGCCGGTCTCGTCGTGGCGCGCGGCGGATGGCCCGGCCGAGCCGTTGGCCCAGGCGGACACGCCGTTGACGCGCGCCGGCCCCATCGCCTTGGCGAACCGGGCGGGGTCGGCCGGGGGCTCCTCCGCGCGGCCGGGCTCGTGGGTCATGAGGGACTCGACCGGCTCGTCGGTGACCGGCGCCCGGCCCTCGACGACCGCCAGGGTGTCGACCTTGGCCTTCCGGTCGGCGAACAGGATGAAGTGGAAGATGGCGAACCGGAGCGCGAACGTCAGGCAGTTGGCCGCGAAGTAGAAGATGTCGGCCACGAGGACCCGGGACGCCCCGGACAGGCCCATCTCCGTGGCCACGTGGTTCCCGAACTTGCTGGCCAGGGTCAGGATGATCCCGGCGCCGATGGAGACGGCCACGAACGGCAGGGTCTCCTTCAGCAGATGCGGACGGCCCTTGCGTTCCCACGCCCAGCGGCTGATCACGTAGCTGACGGCCGCCCCCGCGAACCAGCCCGCGAACCCGGCGACGCCTGCGGTCAGGCCGGCCGGCCCGAGGCAGATGATGTACGTGATCTGGGTCGCGGCCACGGCGCAGAACGCAGCTGGAGCAAAACGGATGAAACGCTTCACGACCGTGCTGCGCAACCTGGCCTGCAACGGTGCGGGAACAACTCGCCACAGGGCGTTAGTAATCCTGGGCGGAAGAAGAGTCATCAGCGTCCTAGCTCTTTCGGAGACCGACGGGTCATCCAGATAGATATACAGTACGGGACCCCCCCGATGTCCCAGGTACACGCCCTACTCTCAGCATTCCCTAAGCCTGGTCCCGCCGCGTGCGCGGTGCATGATCTCCTTAGTTGCCCACCATGCACCGCCTAACACCTCCCTCCCCCGCGCCCGCCGCTGAGCCCTAGCTGACCGCGCCGCCCAGGCTGGCCGGCCCGGCCCAGGAGCCCCCGCTGTACCGGGCGCGCCACAGGTGATTGCTGGCGCCCTTCCAGAACACATCGATCACGCCGCTGGGCTGGCCAGCGGCGAATGGCGCGCTGCCGAGCACCCCCATCCGCAGCGAGACCGCCTTCTGCCAGCGGCTGCCGGAGCTGGCCGACCACCAGAGCCTGCCGTCGGTGCCCTTCCAGAACACGTCCGCTCCCTTGCCGGGCGCACTGACCGCGACCGGGCCCGCGGACAGGCCCCCGGTCAGCTCGGTGGCCTTGCTCCAGCCCGAGCCGGGCGTATACGTGATGTGCCACACGCCGTTGCGGGAGCTGGAGGCCCAGAACACGTCGACGGCGCCGCTCGGCAGGCCGGTCACCGTGGGGGCACTCCCCAGCTCGCCCATGCCCTTTTCGACCGCCTTGCCCCAGGACGAGCCCGAGCGGCGGATCTCCCACAGGTGACCGTCGCTGCCCCTCCAGGCCACGGTCAGCGCGCCGTCGCCGGACACAGCCGGGGCCGGGACGGAGGACAGGTCGCCCCCCAGGTTCTGCGGTTTGCTCCAGCCCGCGCCGGGACGGTACTCAGCGTGCCACAGGTGCTTGTCCGAGGACCCGCGCCAGAACACGTCGATCTGGCCATTGGCCTGGCCCACGGCGGCCGGCCGGCTGCCCAGCACACCCATCTTCAGCTGCCGCAGCGCGGACCAGTTCGTCCCGGGGACGAAGGAGGCCTCCTGCAGACGGCCGTCCCTGCCCTTGGCGAAGACCGCCACGTCGCCCGGGACTGATGCGACCGCGGTCGGCTGGGTCGCCAGCCTGCCGCCCATGCTGACCGGGCCGTGCCAGCCGCTGCCCGGCGCGTACCAGTCGTGCCACAGCCTGCCGTCCGCCCCCCTGAAGAAGGCGTCCACGTCCCCGGAGGACTGGGCGGCCGCCCGGGAAGCCTGCGGCGACCCGCCGGTCACGCCCTGCTGGACGTCGAGGTAATCCTCGTCGATGTTGATCGTGTCACCGCCGTAGGTGACGTTCTGGCCGCCCTGGTACTGGTGGATGCGCTGGTGCCTGGCCCAATCGGTACTCGGCAGAATGGGATCGCTGGTGTTCGCCTCCCCGTTCCACAGGGCGTCGTAGATCACGTCTGGCATGGCGTCGGCGGGATTGGCGTAGTTGTTGACCAGGTCCTGGACGCCGGATAGCGAGTTGCTGTAGACGCCGGACGAATACCCGAGCGTGTGCAGCTCCCTGGTCCACGAGGTCAGGAAGCGCAGCACCCGGCCATTCAGCGTAGCCGGGTAGGCCTCCATGTCGTAGTACAGCGGTGTCCCCGGGCCGAAGCCCAGCAGCCGGGCCTGGCTCACCGCGTCCTCGGCCGCACTGGCCGCCTGGCCGGCCGCGGAGTGGATCTCCCCGAAGCTCGCCTGCGGGCCCACGTAGATGGGGATGAAGTGCCATCCGGCCGCCTGCTGCTGGCTCACCCAGGAGGCGGTCAGGTTGGGCTGCGCGCAGGCCCGGTCCGAGCCCCCGATGTAGATGCCCACCGCCCGGTACGGGGAGGCCTGCAGCCAGTTCTGCATCACGGCGGCGCTGGGGGCGGTGCAGGCGTCGAAGCCCTGGCCGGTGAAGTCGGTCGCCCCGGCCGACAGCATCGCGGGAGCCCCCGCGATCCGGGCGGGCGCGTTGCCGGGGACGTCCGGCGGCGACGTGCCGCTGCGCGTGCCCTGCACCGGGACCCGGAGCGACGCGCCGGCCAGGATGCGGCTGACCAGAGCGCGGTCGGTGGAGTAGGTCGCGGTGACCATGATCCGCCTGGTGGTCACCGTGATCAGGCGATCCACCGGGTACATGGCCGCGGCCGCGGTGGCGTGTCCGGTAGCCGGCTGGACGAGCAGCGCTTCCGTGGTCCCGATGAGCGTGCTCGGGCAGCGCTGGCTATGCCCGGGCGCGCCCAGGTAGAGCACGTGGCGGTCGAAGCGGACGCAGCTGTGCGGGACCGCGGCCAGGCGGATCACCCGCCAGGTGCGCGGGATGGTGAACGTGTAGCCGCGGTACGTCACCCGCTGGGACCTCGGCTGGGATCTGAGGTGGGACGGAGCGTGCGCGACGCTCGCGGTAGCGCTCACCGCGGGTACCCCCACGGTCGCGAGCAGGAGGCCGCAGGCCCACCAGGCCGGAACTAGCGCACGGCGGCGCCCGCCCTTTCGGGCATACCTATTAAAATGCACGATGAATCCCCCTCGGGCAGCCGCATTCACCCCTATTTCCGGCGGACCGCAATTTCTTGCCCCCGCGGGCGCCAGATGGTGGAGCACGGCCACTCATCATCTACAGGATGGAGCTTAAGGCTGAGGTCTCCCACTGACTAGAGTGCCCAGTGTGAGCCAGCCATATTCCGCAAGGGCCTCGTGCTAAAACAATCGAGGAGATAGAAGCAAGAAATGTTTCAGCCGGACAACTGGTCAGAATTGGTGATACCAGTAGGCAGCCCGCCGGAACTGCCCGGGCTGGCGTGCCACAGCTTGCGGGGCGGCCCTTTCAGTCCCGGGCCGGGCGGTCCGGTCTCGGCGTACGGGGACAGCACGAAGCCGTTGGGGTAAACGATCTTCTCGCCGGTCTCCTGGAGGGCCGGCGTCTTCGGGTTGCTCGCTCCCCGGCCCTGAGCCGGGACGTCACCGGCCGCCATGGCGGCACGTACCGCCCCGATGCCGCTGGCCGCCCGGATCTCCTCCAGCGCGGCCAGGTCCCAGCACTCCTCCCCGTTGATCGACACCGACCCGCCGGTCCGGCGCACCCGGCCGCGGACCACGAGCAGCCAGGACCCGAACACCCGGGCCGCGCACCGCGGCTGGACGGACTCGAAGAACGCCAGGTCCACCGGGCCGGTTGCATCGTCGAGGGTGGTGAAGATGATCCTCGTCCCGGACCGGATGGCCGGGGTCTGGGTGGCGATCTTCACCCCGGCCACCAGGATCCGCGCCCCGGCCCGGCAGCGGTGCAGGTCGGCGGAGCGCACCACGCCCAGCTGGCCGAGCAGGCCCTCGTAGAAGCTCACCACGTGCTGGCTCAGGTCGATGCCGAGGATCTCCAGCTCGGCCTCGACCCGCTCGGCCGGAGTCAGTTCCCGCAGCTCACCGGCGGGGACGAGTTCCGCGAAGCCGTCGCTGTCGCCGTCCATGTCCAGCAGGGACTGACTCCCCTCGGCCACCATCCCCCCCACGAGGCCCTCGCTCCCCGCCAGCTGCCCCCCCGCGGCGCCCCCAGCACCCACAACCGGGCTGCCCCCTCCCGCGACCGCCCCGCCCTCTTCGCACATTTCCCGCGAACGGTGCGTTCCGGTGTCCCTTTTGTGGGGGTTTGCGGGCACGGGACGCGGGGAAAGTCGCGAAGACAGCCCCGGACCGCGGCGGGAGGGGCGCGTGCGGCGGTCCAGGACCCCGACGCGGGCCAGCAGGTCGCGCCGGGACGGCGGCTGGCCTGCCCCGCGAGACTCCGCCGACCTGTGAGACTCCCCTGCCCCGCGAGACTCCCCTGCCCCGCGAGACTCCCCCGTCGCGCCCTGGTCTCCCCTCCCGGCGGCCGGCTCCTCGGGGGCGTAGAGCGAGTCCAGGGCGCCCACCAGGACCAGCCGCTCGGCGACCGGGCGGGATATGGCCGCCCGCTCCCACAGATCGCGCAGCGACGTGTAGGGCTGGCCCGCGACGATCCTGGCCACCTCGGCGTCGCTGATCCCCTTGATCTCGCGCAGTCCGGGCCGCAGCCCCTCCCCGGGCAGCTGGGCGACCCGTTCCACGCACCAGTCCCCGGCGGAGTCGTTCACGTCCACCGGCAGGATCGGGATGCCGGCCAGCCTGGCGTCCCCGACGATCACCCGCTTGGGATACATCCCCGGGTCGTGGGTGAGCACCCCCGCGTAGAACGCGGCCGGATAGTGCCGTTTCAGCCAGGCCGATTGGTACGTCGGTATCGCGAACGCCGCCGCGTGCGCCTTGCAGAAGCCGAATCCGCCGAACGACTCGAGCACCTCCCAGACCCGCACCACGGTCGCGGCGCCGTAACCCCGGTCGCGGGCGGCTTCACGGAACCACTCCCCCGCGCTGGCCCGGGACCGGTCGTCGGAGAGCATGCGCCGGACCCGCTCGGCCTCGGAGAGCCCGCAGCCGGTCATCGCGTGGATGATGCGCAGCACCTGCTCATGGAAGATGACCACCCCGCCGGTCTCGGCGAGCGTGGCGGCCAGATCCTCGTGCGGGAAGGAAGGCACCCGCCGCCCGTGCCGCGTCTCCAGGTAGGGCGTGACCATGTCGGAGTTGACCGGGCCGGGGCGGAACAGCGAGATGTCCACGATCAGGTCGTCGATGGTACGGGGCAGGAGCTTGGCCACAAGCTCGCGCTGGCCCGGTGACTCGATCTGGAAGCAGCCGAGGGTCCGGGCGCTGCGGATCATGTCGAACGTGGGCTCGTCGGCGCGGCCGATCGTGTCGAGGTCCACCTGCTCGCCGCGGGTCCGGCCGATCTCGGTGAGCGTGTACGCCATCGCCGACTGCATGCGCACGCCGAGCACATCCAGCTTGATCATGCCCGCGACCTCGACGTCGTCCTTGTCAAACTGGCTCAGCGGCAGCCCCTCGAAGCTCCGCTCCACGGGGGTCCGGTCCAGCAGGGAGGTGTCGGAGAGCACCACGCCGCACGGGTGCATCGCCACGTGCCGGGGCAGCCCGTCGAGCCGTTCGGCCAGCTGGAACACCGCGGTGAGCTGAGGAATGGCCAGACCGCTGCCCCGTAGCTCAGGCAGCTCGGTGAGGGCGCTGCGGATCCGGCCCGCCCGGATGTGCGGGAAGGCCTTGGCCACCGCGTCGATCTCGTGCGGCGGCAGCCCGAGCGAGGCCGCGACGTCCCTGATCGCGCTGCGCGCCCGGTACGTCTCCATCATCGACACGCAGGCGACCCGCTGGTCGCCGTAGGCGTCCACGATCGCCCGGTAAGCCTCGATCCGGCGCGCCGACTCCACGTCCATGTCGATGTCTGGCAGGCCCTTACGGCTCTCGGACAGGAACCGCTCCATGATCAGGTCATAGTCGAGGGGATCGATGTTGGAGATGCCGATCAGGTAGTTGACCAGGGACCCAGCCCCCGAACCGCGGATCGAGCAGCGGATCCCCCGGTTCCTGATCAGGCTGGCGACGTCGGCCACGGTCAGGAAGTACGACGCCAGCCCGGTCTTGGCGATGATGGAGAGCTCGTGGTCCAGCCGCTGGGCCGCGCGGCGCCGCACCCGGCGCTGGCCGCGGATCCGGCCCACCCCCGGGTACCGGCGCCGCAGTCCCTCGGCGCACCTCATCCGCAGCGTCACCAGCGGCGCGCCGCCGGTGGTCTCTGGCATGAACCTGCCACCCAGGCCCAGATCACGCTCAGGGTCGAGGGTGCACCGCTCGGCCAGCACCGCGGTCGCGTGGAGCAGCTGCGTCATCGCGGAGTCCCCGGGGACCCCGTCACCCGGGGCACCGTCACCCGGTTCGCCGCAGACCCGCGCCGCGATCGTGGCCATCTCCTCACCGCTGGCGAGGTAGGCACGGGCGTTGCGCCGGGCCAGGTGACGCTCGCTCAGCGGGGCCAGCTGCCGGGCCGCGTCGAGCACCTGGGCCACGGCGGCGTCGGGCGGGTCAAGGTAGCGGACCGCGTTGGTGAGCACGGCGGTGACCCCCGCCTCGCGGGCGAGCCGCAGCATCCGGGCGGCGCGATGGGTGCTGCCCCGGGTGCGGTGGTCAGTGATCTC